>Ga0210394_10008159_pt1 | contig 10855 bp, 9 predicted proteins | sample IncBWC12MmetaG_FD_160121 | JGI IMG/M metagenome (GOLD analysis project Ga0210394, IMG submission 160121) | Forest soil microbial communities from Barre Woods Harvard Forest LTER site, Petersham, Massachusetts, United States - Inc-BW-C-12-M | ecosystem: Environmental > Terrestrial > Soil >... | reverse complement strand
AAATCTGGTGCAAAGAGCAACCCGGTGGCCGTATGCAGGCCGCGCGAGGGTCACGGTCGGTGCTGGAACGAAGCCAGGGGGAGGGTAGCCCAACTGTGCCGATGGGTCGGCCCGGGCGCGAAATCGATACGCCCTATCGCGCGGACATCGATGGCCTGCGCGCGGTCTCCATCCTGCTGGTGGTGGGTTACCACGCGCAGCCCTGGCTGGTTCCCGGCGGGTTCATCGGGGTTGATATCTTCTTTGTCATTTCCGGCTTCCTGATCACCCGTATCATTCTCACCCAGGCCAAGACCGGTACTTTCTCGTCGCTGCAATTCTACGGCCGCCGGATCCGGCGAATCTTTCCTGCACTCATCGCCGTGCTGGCGGTCACCTACGGGATCGGCTGGTTTGTACTGTTGCCGGATGGCTTTGCCTTGCTCGGCCGGAGCACCGCGGCCGGCGTGGCATTTGTGTCCAATCTGTTTCAGCTCTCCCAGGCCGGCTATTTCGCGCCGGAAGCCGCCGAAAATCCGCTTCTCCACCTTTGGTCGCTGGGGATTGAAGAACAGTTCTACATCTTCTGGCCGCTGCTTCTCGTGCTGATGTTCGGATCGAAACACCGGCGCTTCTGGATCGCCGCCATCGCGGTTGCCTCCTTCGGCGTCGGCCTGACGATCTTCCTCGGCTACAAGGAGTGGTCGTTCTATTCCCCGGTAGCGCGGGCGTGGGAATTATTGGCCGGCGGCATTGTCGCTGCCCGCCTGATCGAGCGCCACGAGGGCGAAACGCCGCGTTTTCAGCTGGGCCACAACCTCAAGGCGGCGATCGGCATCGCAGCGATCGTCGGCGCTGCGATCGTGCTCAACAAGGACGGCCTGTTTCCCGGCGCCTATGCGTTGTTGCCCGTGCTTGGCGCGGCGCTGATCATCGTCGCGCCGAATTCGGCGGTGAACAGGATTTTGCTGTCGAGCCGGCCGATGGTCCTGATCGGATTGATCAGCTATCCGCTCTATCTCTGGCACTGGCCGCTGCTGTCGTATCTGGCGATCATGCGAAACGGCGTGCCGAATGTCGTGGAGATTTGGGCGGTCGTCATTGTCGCGGTGGCGCTCTCCTGGCTGACATTCCGCTTCGTCGAAATCCCGCTTCGCCGAAATCCAAAGGCCGTGCCGCGGCTGTCGTTCGCCTTGCTGACGGTCGGCGTGGTGGGACTGGCAACAGCCATGGGCTCAGGCTTCGGCTTCCGTTTTCCCGCTGAAATTCGCGACATCGCGATGCTCTCGCCGCAGAATAATGCCGGATTCAGCGACAAGTGTTTCCTGGAGGCACCGGGCGGCCGGCTGGCTGCGAATTGCATAGAGCCGGGCAACAAGCCGCTTTTGTTTCTGTGGGGGGATTCCACGGCGGCAGCCCTTTTTCCCGGATTGAAAAAGGCCCAGGAGACGATCCCGTTTCGGCTGGCCCGCTTTGCAGCCCCGGGCTGCGCGCCGATCCTTTCGGCCAACGCCAATTGCGATGCCGTCAACGATCTGGTGTTTGGTTTCGTGAAATCATCGCATCCCGAGATCGTCCTGCTGCACGCGATGTGGGACCGGACCCACAATCTCGACAAGCTTGGCGAAACCATCAGGCAGTTGAAGGCCCTCAAGATCCCGCGAATTGTCATCCTGGGCCCGGTGCCGCTATGGAAGCGCACCCTTCCGCATTCGCTGGTGAACACCTACCGGTTTCGGCATGTGATCGCCGACAGGATTGCCTCGGGGGTGACGGGGGCGGGAAGTGACGAACAGATGCGCGCCTTCAGCCAGGCGGCCAGCGTCGAATATCTCTCGGCGTGGGGCGCGCTCTGCGACGGAGAGGGGTGCCTGACGCGGGTGGGCCCGACGGCAGATGACGTGGTTACGACAGATATCGTGCACTTGTCTGACGCCGGCTCGAAATTTCTGGTGGAAACGATCAAGGAAAGCCTCTTCCATCCCAATTGAGTATTTTGGGGGGCGAAAGGGGTAGCTGGCCCATCGGCGCGGGTTCTTGCCACGGCGGCCGCCGCTTTTTTGCCCGGCCTTGCGCCGCCACCCCTCAAACCGGCGCCAGGCCGGCGACGCTTGCCCGCAGACTAAAAATAATTCTCATCGGTCGTGAAACTTTCGCTGACGATCGGCTATTATGGTCGTCGCCGGCAGGTGGACAACAGACATGCGTGTTTTGACGTTAGCGTTGGTTTTTTCCGCGATCGCTTTGCCGTGTCTGGCGCAGACCGTGCTGAAATCCGAGCCCCTCCTGCTTGCCCCGTATGAAGTTGCCTTGGTGCAGGACGCCTCATGTCCTCACGGCAAGGTTTTGAGGGTCACGGGCGCGATCAGGGGGCTTCATCGCCGGAAGGTATGCGTGGCGCTGGCTGCCGAGCAGGCCTCGCTGGCGGTAGCGACGCCCTAGATGAAAGTTCACACCTAGAGAGCCCCCATCCCCTCAAGTCGCCGGTACAAGCCGCCAAACAGCCTCGATCAGGAGCGCCTTGAGGCGCTCAGCTCAGAAGAATTAAATTCTAATTCGCGCTCGGCTTCGCGCTCGGCCTCCGCCTGGTTCCTGGCTGGATCCTCCTGCGGGTCGGGCCGGCAAGGCCTGATCTCATAGTCATTGTCCAGCACCGGCCGCGGCGCCGGCTTGGTGTCCTCGGACGCCGCATCGATGACGAGCCCGCTTTTTCGGGCGAGTTTCCAGACATCCGCCTCAGTCGGGTAGGCGTTGCTGAGCTGGGCGTCATTGCAAAATAGCGCGTAGGGCATCGATTGGCTCCGCAAAAGACCCTAACGCGGAAAGCCATTGCGGGTTGCACGGCTGGAGATGGGCCGTTGCGGCGGCAGCAGGATGTGTGGGGCCTTTGTCGGGACCCCCTGAGTCGTAAACGAGTCCTGAATCGGGGAAGAAATAATCCCCGAGACTCCCGGGCCAGAATCGCCCGATGTTTTCGCCTGCTATGGGAACGATCCTCCGAACCTCTTGCGAGCGCATATACATGACGCTGTCCATCGCGTTGTTGGCGGCCTGCGTGGCCAATTTGGCGCTGGTTTGCGCCTGGCTCTAGCGGATGATTCGCCAGGCGTCGGATCAGCTTAAGGTTTTGAATGAAGCCGGGCGCGCACGTCGTCCTCCCGTCTCGCTATTTCCATGTCCCTTGAGATTCCGGGTGAAGACATCGATGAAGCAAGCGAGCGCGCGCCGATCAATCAGTCTTCCCGGCGGAAATCATCGCAAGCAACTCTGTACGAATCCGATCTACTACGCTTCCATATTCGCGGGCCGCGCTCTGCCTGAACAGGCGCACCGTCGGATACCAGGGGCTGTCGTCGCGATCGAGCAGCCAACGCCAATCGGGCCTATAAGGCAAAAGGATCCAGGTCGGACACCCGAGCGCACCGGCGAGGTGAACGATGCTGGTATCCACCGATATCACCAGGTCGAGGCATGAAACCAGCGCCGCGGTCTCGGCGAAGTCGGCGAGATGAGCGGTGAGGTCTATGATTTCAGTTCGTTCGAGGAGGGTCGCCCTGTCGTCGGGTCTCGGGTCCTTCTGAAGACTGACAAAAGTTGCATCCGCATCCAGGATAGGGGTCAGCAGGCGAAGCGGGATCGACCGGTTGTGGTCGTTGTCGTGTTTCGGGTTGCCGGACCAGACAAGGCCAACTCGCAACCTGTCGCGCGCACCGAGGCGGTCTTCCCACGCTTGCACGCGGGACTCCGCAGAGACGGGCAAATAGGGGAACGCGGAGGGGATATTCTCAAGTCTCGTCCCGAAGGCCAGCGGCAAACTGGAGACCGGGCAATACATGTCGAACGCCGGCAGCTCATTGGCCGATAACGGGAGGCATTGAGAGACACCGGGGAGTTCCGATAGCAGCGGGCATAAAGGGTCTTGCACGACCAGAATGACGCGCGCGCCCAGTTCGGCCACCATGGGGACGTAACGCGCAAACTGAATCGTATCTCCCAGTCCTTCGTCCACATTGATGAGCAGGGTCTTGCCGTCGACGGGCTCTTTCCCCAGCCACATCGGTTGGGAAGGTTTTAGGAAGTGGGCCGAAAGGGCCGGAATCTTCCAGCGCGCCTCGCGCCCCGCCCAACCGGCCTCGAAATTCCCGGTGAGCATTTGAAGCAAGGCCAAATTCCAATCGGCCACGGCGTAGCAGGGATCGATGGTCCTTGCCTGATGATAGGCGGCGAAAGCTTCATCGAAACGGCGAAGTTCAGCGAGCGTGACTGCCTTGTTGGTGAGGGTTAAGGCGGAGTTCGGTTGAAGTTCGAGGCTCCGGTCGTACCATAATAAGGCTTCATCGAAGCGGTGAAGTTCAGCGAGCAAGATGGCCTTGTTGGTGAGGGTTGAGGCGGAGTTCGGCTGAAGTTCGAGGCTCCGGTCGAACCGTGATAAGGCCTCTTCGTTCCGGCCCAGCGACCGCAAGACGTCGCCGAGACTGCTGTAGATGTCCGCGTTCGTTGGATCGAGCGCCAACGCCCGCCTGTTGTCGGCGAGCGCTTCCTCACACCTTCTCAGTTTGTGTAGCGTGAGCGCACGCATATACAGCGTCGGGGATTGGTTGGGCTCAAGTTCGTCGCACAGGTTGAAGTATGGGAGGGCTTCTTCGAATCTCTCCGATCGATAGAGGAGACGCCCGGCCTTGTTCGCCGCGTCCCAATGGCGAGGATTGAGTTTAAGCGCTTGCTGAAAGCTCAGGATCGCGTCCGCCGGGCGCTTCACCTCGATGAGGGCATTACCGAGATTTCTCCACAAATCCGCGTCAAGCGGCTTGAGCTGCACCGCCTTGTCGAACGCCTTGAGAGCCTCGTCGCGCCGTCCCTGCTTCACAAGCGTGGCGCCGAGACTCGTCAAATAATCTGTTTTCGGCTCCTGCCTGATCGCGCGAGAGATCCACTCCACGGCATGATCGTATTGTTTGGCCTGAAAGGACAAGAGGCCCATGAGATGCAGGGTGTCCGTATGATCGGGATCCAGGGCAAGAGCTTGTTGGCAATAAAGCTGGGCGTCGAGATGCCGTCCTGCCTGCATCTGGCTGAGCCCCGCCTCATAGAGCGCGGAGACCGTGCCCGCGCCCGCCGCGGCAAGGCTCACTCCGGCTTTCCTGGCGGCTGCACGGCGTTCGCGACGGCTCATCAGCGCATTTCAAAGATGTTTATCTTCAAAGACCTGTAAGTGATTCTGCGTTAGGCGGCAAAGACTTGGGCGATGCGATCGACGAATGCCGCCTCATGCCGGACCACGACGAGAGCAACGCTTGCCGGTGGAGCGCCCTTGGTCTTGAATGCTCTTTCAATCATCTCGATATGTTCGTCTGTTGCGATCGCGCGTTGCATTTGTGTGGGCCAACGATGATCGGCAAGGACAGCGCGGCCTGGCGTCGCCGGCGGTAGCGGAAGGACGGTCTGAATGCCAAGAAAGGGAGTCACCGGCCACGACGAATGGGTCATCACGGAAGCATTGGCGACGGCGCTGATCGCGCTGGAGCAGCTTCCGCCGAAACATCAACCGTCCAAGCAGATGGACGAAATCAAAAGGCTCTTGGCCGCCGCCTGCCAATCCGGAACCGTCAACCTCCATTTGGCCCAGGCAAAGTGTCGGTTGTTTCCCGACATTGATCGAGGGGAGATTTATCGAGAATACGGCCTTGAGGATGGACAAGCCTGAGGCGATCGAATCGTCACGTCGAAGCGAGACCGCGCCCGATGACATGGCGGTTCATCAACGCATCTCGAATTGACCCGGATATTGCGACCTGTAGGTGATCCTGACTTAGGGGGCAAAGCCGTGGCGCCCCTCGCCAGCACGCTCGGCCTTGAACCGCCCGAAGTCCAAATGTTGCGTGTACGCCACAATCACCGGCATTCTGTCATGACGAAGGGCCTTGATGCGTCGAGCCGCCCTGCCGGCCTGCGTTCTCGTGGGATGATGGCCAACGACGAATCAGGAGTTCACGATGAGTGGTGACAGCAATAGCAAAATCGCTTGGCACAGGGTTCAGCTCAAGAAGAACCGCGATGCTTTGAAGGCCTTGGAAACCAACCGGTTTACGATCGGGGAAATCGCCAGGAGCGGCCAAACCGAGAGCACCATCGCCGACTTGAAACGAAAGATCGGCGAGTCCGAGCGATGCATCTCGGCGTATGAGCGGCAAACCAAGCGACCCGTCGCAACCGACTTTCACAGTCTCACCAGCGTGAGCTGGAGCAGTTGGAATGCTCACGGTGGCCTCCGCTGACCGGCACTCCGGCGGAAAATCAAGTCAGTGCGGCAAGAGGCAGGTCGGACCAGTTGCGCGTGTCGCGCGTCCGTCCGCGGCTGAAGGCCGAGTGCCTTTGAATGACATCCTATTGCCTGCGATCTTGAAATTCGTTTTCCGCTTACCGCTGCATTTGACCCGGCTGGACGATCACCAGATGTGGCGGTCGGCGGTGGCTGGTCCGGTGGCGTTCGACCGACTGCATTATTAGAGGCCGGCGCTGCGCGGTATTCCGGATCGCCCCAATCCGGCTGCTCGGGCCGTCGAGCCGATTGAGGGCCTCTAGCCAAGCCTTAAGCAGAGGATGGCGCCGTCGAAGCGCTCGCATCGTCTTTTCGACATCGGCAGGCCGGATTCGCATGGACCCAAGAATAACCCAAGATGGTTGAAAATTGGTTGCAAACCTCACAGGCGGCACCGGCGCAGTCTCGCTGGGCTAGCGTTCGGTGGCAGGCCTGCGCGTTTGGTGGTGCCGGTTGAGAGGATTGAACTCCCGACCTTCGGTTTACAAAACAGACTCGTACATAGTTGCTTCTTGTAAATGTAATTTTCATGCCTATAGAAACTGGGAAAGCCAGTGCGCAATCCTTCCAGGACGCCAAAAAGATACACAAGTAGTAACTATTTTAACTTCTCGTCCCTGGGATGGTTTTGAGCGCGGTGATGATCTTGTGCATCAACGCCTTGCCAACTGGCGTGATCTTAGCGTGATGCCGACGCAGGTCTTCCCTGATTAGACCGAAGCCCTGCTCGCGTGCGAAATTGGGAAGTTAATCCCATCTGACATACAAATAAGTATTTGAAATCATTGGGTTTGGTGCCGGTTGAGAGGATTGAACTCCCGACCTTCGGTTTACAAAACCTGCCGATGCCATGTTTTCCTGTTTCAAGTTGTGCCAATTTTGTATGGCTTTCTTGCATTTCTAGGCGTTTTCAACCGCTGAGCAGCTTGCATAGGCTGGCCGGATGTTATCGTTCGAGCCCTCGATCTGGATTTTTGTTCTCCGAAACGATCACCGCATCGTCGATGCTGGCGAGGCATGTTTGCGCCGCGACGTCGCCCGGTCCTTGTCCTTCGAGACGCCACCTTCAGTAACGGTTTGCCAATGCTTGGGCGTAACGCGCGCGCGCCCGATGATGAACACAAACGGCTTTCGGATCGGGGCCGCGCCGGGATCGCTGAGTCCGGAGGATCGGGTCAAGCCCTAATCCGGCGACAGCCGCGCTGCAAACGGAAGGCGAACGCCGTTTCTCAGCCATTGCTGCATGCTCGGCTCGTCGGCCAGGCGCCCGCCTTCCGGCAAGGCCAGACCCTCTCCCTCGAGGGTGAGCGACGAGCCGCGAAACGGCCAGGGAGACAGCGCGAAATGGAACGTCTCTCCGGGTTTTTCGACGAGCTGTAGGGATTGCATCTCGCCGCTGCTGCGGGGGGCCTCGACGCTCAAGGGCGCCTTCAACTCACCGCACAACGCGAGCGACAGCGTATCGACGCAGGCGATCAGCGCAGACTCCCGGGCCAAGCGGTCCTCCTCGAAACCCAGTGCCCTTGCCCAGGCCCGCTCTTTGGGAGCCTGAGTCTCCAAATAGTGCCGCGCGGCCTCGCCGTCGGCTTCGGAGAGCCGATGCCGAGTCGTGAAGCGTCGGTAAATGACCCCGCCGTGCCGCGAAATCAGCAGCGCGACATGCGCGCCCCAGGCGCCTTGGGCGCGATCCACGGCGGCCGCCCACATGGGCGCATGCACGGAGGCGCCGACGTCGCGAAACAAATGGGGGCGTCCCGTCGTCTCGTCAAAACTCGGGGTGACTTCCCAGTCGAGCCAACCAAGATCATGCTGCTCGGCGGCAAGCAGTACCGGCTCGGCCAGCGTCTCGTTCCAGGCCTTGAGAAGTTGCCCCGCGATCCAGGCGTGCATAGGTTGACTGATCGCGATCACGTCGGGGCCTTGAGTGCGAAATAGCATTGCCGATCCTTTGGCCGAACAACCCCTGCGCGCCATGTGAGCGACTTCAGTGTGAGCGCGCGAACGGGGGGACGATATAGCCGATCGAAGGTTTCGCATACCCGTGCGACGAAACCCGTGAGGGGAGCGAAGAGTCGGCGTCACCCAAGGGGACGCAGGAATGCTTCGACCCCGACATCAACGGTCGCAACGTTTCGATTGGCCTCCAGGAGATAGGGCGTCGCCTGCCGGTTGGCGTGCGCGACTACGTCAAAGTCACGCCGGAAGGCCACCATGATCTCGGCAAGCTCTTCCCGTATGGCGGCCTCGTTCACCGTCGTCATCCGTCGATCGCGCATAACGATGCGTCCATCGACGATCGCGGTTTCTACGCCTCGCCCGCTCTCGCTGAACACCAATTGTCGCGCCGCATTGTTGAACGGCATGTAGGCGGGATCAGTGAGATCGATGATCGAAAGGTCCGCCTTCATGCCGGGACGAAGCGCGCCGATCGAATCGTGAAGCTGCAAAGCTTTCGCGCCGCCGATCGTCGCCGCGCGCAGAGCGTCCGAAGCGTGGATGCGGGTCGGCTGCGGCTCAGCAACGGCGGCCATCAGACAAAACGCCTTCATTGCCTGGAACATGTTCTGGCAATCTCCGCAGCTCGAATTGTCACAGCCGAGGCTGATGTTCACCCCTTCGCAGGACAGCGCGCGCATCGGCGCGACGCCGCTCTTCAATTTCATGTTGCTGATCGGATTGTGGGCGACGCTGGTGCCGCGCTCGGCGAGCAGCGGCATTTCGCCTGGCGACAACCATACGCAATGCGCCAGCGTCGTCTTGGGAGTCAGCAGTCCCACCTCATCGAGCCAGCGGATCATCGAGCCGCCTTGCTCCTTGTAAAGGGCGCGCGCTTTGGCCGTTTGCGCGCGAGTTTCGTAGACATGGGTGAAGATCGGCAGATCATACCGCCTGCCGATGTCGGCTACGCCTTCGAGCATCGCGCGCGAACAGCGCTGCGGTCCCGATGGGCTGAGACCCCAGGTGATTCGACCGTGCAAATCGCTGCGGCGCCGAATCTGGCGTTCGACGAATTCAAGATCGGCTTTGGGATCGCGGTCGACGCCGCGGATGCGCGCGAGCACTTCGGGTGGCGCGCCTTTGGGAAGAAACGGCTCGATATCGAGCGCGCCGATGTCTCGCAGGGCGATCGAAAACACCGCGCGGATTCCGACCTCCTCATAAGCCGAAAGCATGACGTCGAGGGTCTCCTCGTCCTGAGGAACCAGCGTGTTCATGTCCTGCACGGTCGTTATGCCGTTTCGCAGGCATTCGATCGCGCCCAGAAGCACTCGCATCCTCAGTTCGGCCTTGCTGCGACGACCGAAATAGCTCGGTTGCGAATGCAAGGCCCACACGTCGAACGGCATGTCTTCGAGCAGGCCCTTGGCGAGCACATCGTAGGAATGGTAGTGCGCGTTGACGAAGCCAGGAACGATCAAACGATCACGCGCATCGAGCGTTTCCGGAGGGACCGACGGATCGATCGGCGTCGAGAAGGCCTCGCCCGCCGGCGCTAGTTCGGCGATCTTGTCGTCAACGATGAGGATGTCGAGCGCTACAGGCTTCTCGTGGGCCGCGTCGGCATTCAGGACCAGCCCGCCTCGGATGATAAGGTGTTTGCGCGTTGCGCTCATGCCGATAATATCTCCCTACTATCGTTAACTTGGGCGCCGCCGGCCATGGCGAGGCCAATGGCGGCGCGAGACGCGTCGGCGCGCGTGGTGCGCAGAGCGATGCGCCCCGCCGATATGACGGCGATCGTGTCCGCCAGTTCTAGAATCTCGTCGAGATCCTCGCTGATCAGTAAAACGGCGGCGCCTGCGTTGCGCACGGCGATGATCTTCTCTCGGATGCGTGCCGTGGCGGCGAAGTCGAGGCCAAAACAGGGATTGGCGGCGATCAGCAGGCCGACGTCGCGTTCGCCAAGTTCGCGCGCGAGCAGGAGACGCTGAACGTTGCCGCCCGAAAGCGTCTTGACCGGAGCGTCGGGCCCGCTCGCGCGGATCGCATTGCGAACAATGACGCCGCGACCCCAATCCGCGAGCGTTGCCGGGTTCAGCCACCAGCGTCCCGCTCCGCGCCTTCCGACGATGGGCGCCTCGTCATAGGTACGCATCGCGAGATTTTCCGCGACGCTCATTTCCGGCACGCAGGCGTTGCGTAGCGGCTCTTCCGGGAGCAAGGCGATACGGTGTTGGCTCATAAAGGCGCGGGTTGACGACAAAGCTGCCCCGTCCACGGCAATAGCGCCTGATTCCGCATGGCGCTGTCCGGCCAGAACTTCGATCAACTCCCGTTGACCGTTGCCCGACACGCCAGCAATGCCGAGGATTTCGCCCGGGGAAACCGCGAGCGACGCGTCGTCGACAGCGATCGCGCCGTTCGCGCCGCGCACCGTGAGCGTTTCGATTTTCAGGCGGACGCTTCCGGTCTTCGACGCGGATCGCGGTTTCGAGACGGAGGCTCCCATATTCGCGCCGACCATCAATTCCGCCAGCTTCTCGTTCGGCAATGTCGGGGTCGCGCCGTCGCCAACCACCGAGCCATGCCGCAACACGGTGACGTGCTCCGCGAACT
>Ga0210394_10008158_pt1 | contig 10856 bp, 7 predicted proteins | sample IncBWC12MmetaG_FD_160121 | JGI IMG/M metagenome (GOLD analysis project Ga0210394, IMG submission 160121) | Forest soil microbial communities from Barre Woods Harvard Forest LTER site, Petersham, Massachusetts, United States - Inc-BW-C-12-M | ecosystem: Environmental > Terrestrial > Soil >... | reverse complement strand
ACAGCGCAAGGCGGCGCCCGGCTGGCCGCCGCCCGAGGCGTTCCCGGCGCGCGGCACAAAATCGCCGAATTCCTTGTTCGGGTATTCGGGCATCGGCCCCTTCATCACCCGCTGCTGGTCGCGCATCTTTACCCGGCACAGGTTGAGCACCGCATCGGTCATCGCCACCTCGACGCGCTGGCCCTTGCCGGTGCGCTCGCGCTGGAACAATGCCGCGAGGATGCCCGACACCAGGTGCACCCCGGTGCCGCTGTCGCCGATCTGGGCGCCGGTCACGGTCGGCGGGCCGTCGTCCCAGCCGGTTGTGCTGGCCGCGCCGCCCATGCATTGCGCGACATTCTCATAGGCCTTGAAATCGGCATAGCGGCCGGGGCCGAAGCCCTTGATCGAGGCATAGATGACGCGCGGGTTCAACTCCTGGAAGCGGGCCCAGGTGAAGCCCTGGCGATCGAGGACGCCCGGCCCGAAATTCTCGACGACGACATCGCACCGGCGCACCAGCCTTTCGAGGATCTTCTTGCCGCCGGCTGACTTCAGATTGATCGTGATCGAGCGCTTGTTCGAATTCAGCATCGTGAAATAGAGGCTGTCGGCGCCCTTCACATCCTGCAATTGCCCGCGGGTGATGTCGCCGCGGCCGGGCATCTCGACCTTGATCACGTCGGCGCCCATCCAGGCCAGCAGCTGGGTCGCGGTCGGCGCCGCCTGGACATGGCCCAGATCGAGAATGCGCACCCCTTCGAGAGCTTTGCTCATCGACGTCTCCCACTCAAATTGTCATCCCGGCGGAGGCCGGGACCCACTTGTCCATCCGCTCGGGAGGGGAAAGGCGGATCCCGCGCCGCATCCCGTGTCAAGAAAATCGCCGTGCCGCTCGACATGCGCGGCGAGCCCCAGCGTGTGCTCGCGCGCCAGAAGCTCGGCGCCTTCGGCATCGCGGCGCTCGAGCGCCTCGATGATCCTGAAATGGTCGACGACCGAGCGGGCCGCGCGGTTGTCTTGGTGGATCGTGATCTTGCGGATCGCGCGCATGTGGATAAACAGGTTTTCCGTCATTTCGGCGAGAAGCGCGCAGCCGCTCATCTTGATGATCGCCTGATGAAAGGCGATGTTCGCATCCGAATACTCGGCGAGCCGCTCGTCGTCGTTTGCGGTGCGGAATTCGGCCATGAGGCGGCGCAGTCGGGCAATTTCCGCGTCGGGCGCGCGTTCGGCGGCGAGCCGCGCCGCCATGCTTTCCAAGGCCGCCATCACCGTGATCATCTCGACGATCTCGCGCTTCGACTTGCGCACGACAAAGATGCCGCGGCGCGGCCGGGTCCGGACAAAGCCTTCCTGTTCGAGGAGGGTCATCGCCTCGCGGATCGGCGTGCGGCTCACCCCGAGCCCCTCCGAAAGCCGCCGCTCGTCGAGCCGGATCTCCTGCGCGTGGTCGTAGATGTCCATCGCCGTGATCGCCCGCTTTAAGGCGGCGTAGGCCTCCTTGGCAAAGCTGGTGCCGGTGTCCAGCCGCGGCACGTCGAGGGTGGGGCTGGAGCGTGCGTCGGCTTCGGGCATAGCGGAGGTATATGGTATACCAGAGACCTCGGCAACCCGCTTTTGCGACCCCGACTCACCCATCCGGCAGAGTGAAGACGGTGCAGGGCGCCGCGATTCCGCGCAGCAAATGTTCGCCGAGCGGTACGAGGGGCGTCGTGGTCTCGGCGGCGACCGCGCCCGAAATCAGCACCGTCCGGCCGAGCGGCCGGCACAGCCCCTCCAGCCGGCTGACCAGGTTGACCGCGGGACCGATGGCGGTGAAATCCAGCCGGCCGGCCGCGCCGATATTGCCCCACAGCATCTCGCCCAAATGCAGCGCCGCGCCGAAGGGCAGCGGCGCCAGCCCCTGCGCCTGCCGCACCCTATCGAGATGGGCCATGCCGGCGCGCGCGGCGACGACGGCGCGGAGCGCCGCCTCGCACGCTTCCTCCGGCGCCCCGGCGACCGGGAAGATCGCCAAGACGCCATCGCCGATGAACTTCAGCACCTCGCCCCCGAAAGCGTGCACCGCCCCGGCGATGCGGTCGAACCAGTCGTCGAGGGCGGCAATCGTCGCCGCTGGCTCGGTCGCCTCGGAGAGCACGGTGAAGTCGCGCAGATCGGCACAGAGCAAGACGGCGCGGATGGTCTCCCCGGTGCCGCGGCGCAGCGCGCCGGCCTGCACCCGGGCGGCGCTGCGCCGGCCGAGATAGGCCTCGAGCAGCGTTGCCAGCGCCGCCCGCGCGGCGAGTGCGGCCAGCGGCGCCGCGGCGAAGCGCGCGGCTTGGCGCAGCCGGGCGATTTCGACGGGGTCGAACGGCCGGGTCCCGGCCCAGCCCAATACCGGATTATCCGGCCCTCGATTCACCAGCCTGGCGCCAACCGTGTCCTCCTCTACCGGGCCAAGCTCGGCCAGCCAGTCGCGCCCGGTTTGGCCGAGCGGACCGCCGGCGAACCCCAGCGCCTCGATCACTGCCCGGGTCTCAGTCCGCCACAGCCAGGTGCGGCGGAGGATGAACGGATGAGGCACCGCGAGCGTCAGGGCGCCGCCGGCCAGCGGCATGCCGGCGGCCTGCAGCCGGCCCCCGAGTTCGCCCAGAAACCGGTCAGGGCCGGGCGAGGCGCCAGCCTCGTCCACCAGCCAGGCGAGCGGCCCGGGCAGATCCATTGTCAGGCACTACCGATGCGGCCATGCCGGGGACCCGGGCCCGGGTCGCGCCCGACAGCAACCTCTGCCAGCCGGCCGAGGTAATGGGCCCAGCCTTCGGCATGCCTGGCGCATTGCTCGGCATTGGGGAGGCCCGTGTGGGTCAGTCGCAGCAGCGTCCCAGCCGGTTCTTCGATCAGGTCGATCTCGATGAGGCTCGACCCCGGCGGCACCTCCTCGCTGCCGTCCCAGCCAAAGCTGTAGGCCAGACGGTGCACCGGCACCACCTCGCGGAAGGCGCCGCGGGCGAAGCGAGCGCCGGTGACGTTGACGAGATAGAGCCCGCCGGGCCGCGGCTCGAGCTGCGCCTCGGTTCCCATCCAGCGCAGGATCTGCTCCGGATCGGTGAGGAGGGTGAAGATCGCCGCGGGCGGCGCCGGGATGTGCGTCTCGCGGCGGACGACAAGGGCCTCTTGCATCGGTCTCCTCCATGGTTGCGACAGTTGGGCCGTTCCTGATGCGACGCGCTTCAATACTGATCGTCCCGGCGTACCCGCTCCATCGGAATTTGCGGCCGTCACCGGCGCCGACTATCATCTCATCCTATTCAACTCCGGGGACGGTCAACGATATGAGCGCAGCGGAAATGCCAGGCGATATGACGGACGGGTTTCACCTGGTGGTGGAGGCCCTGAAGCTCAACGGCGTCGACACGATCTTCGGGGTGGCCGGCATCCCGATCACCGATCTCTTGCGCCTCGCGCAGAATGAAGGGATCCGCTACCTCGGCTTTCGACACGAGCAGTCGGCCGGGAACGCGGCCGCGATCGCCGGGTATCTGACGCAGAAGCCGGGCATCTGCATGACCGTCTCGGCCCCCGGCTTTTTGAACGGGCTGGTCGCCTTGGCCAACGCCACGACCAACTGCTTCCCGATGATCATGATCAGCGGTTCCTCTGACCGCGCGATCGTCGATTTGGAGCAGGGCGATTACGAAGAGATGGATCAGCTGAGTGCCGCCCGGCCCTATGCCAAGGCGGCCTATCGGATCAACCGGCCGCAAGACATCGGCATCGGCATCGCGCGGGCGATCCGCGCGGCCGTGTCGGGGCGCCCGGGCGGCGTCTATCTCGACCTGACGGCCGAGGTGCTCGGCTCGGCTCTCGACACGGAGACCGCGAAGAGATCGCTGGTGAAGGTCGTCGATCCGGCGAGCCCACAGCCGCCGGCGCCGGCATCGGTCGCCCGCGCCATCGACCTCCTGGCGACGGCGCAACGCCCGCTCGCGATCCTCGGCAAGGGGGCGGCCTATGCGCGGGCGGAGGCGGATATCCGCTCGTTCCTCGAAGTGACCGGCATTCCATTCCTGCCGATGTCGATGGCCAAGGGTCTCCTTCCCGACGACCATCCGCAATCGGCCGCCGCCGCCCGCTCCTTCGCGATCGGCCAGGCCGACGTCGTGATGGTGGTGGGCGCGCGGCTCAACTGGCTTCTGTCGCACGGCAGGGCGCCTCTATGGTCCGAGGGCACGCGGATCATCCAGGTCGACATCTCGCCGACCGAGATCGACAGCAACCGGGCGATTGCCGCGCCGGTCGTCGGCGACATCAAGAGCGTCTTCGCGGCGTTCAACGCCGCCCTCAAACCGGGACAGGTCCAGCGTCAGGCGCCGTGGCTCGACGAAATGGCCAAGCGGAAGCAGCAGAATGTCGAGCGCATGGCCGCGCGCCTCAACGCCGATCCGAGCCCGATGAATTTTTCGTCCGCCCTGCGCGCCGTCCGCAACGCGCTCACCACCCAGCCGGATGTCTATATCGTCAACGAAGGCGCCAACACGCTCGATTTTGGCCGCAACATCATCGACATGGATAAGCCGCGCCACCGGCTCGACAGCGGCACCTGGGGCGTCATGGGAATCGGGATGGGCTATGCCATCGGCGCGGCGGCGGTGACCGGCAAGCCCGTCGTCGCCATCGAGGGCGACAGCGCCTTCGGGTTCAGCGGCATGGAGTTGGAGACGATCTGCCGCTACGAACTGCCGGTGACGACGGTCGTCTTCAACAATAACGGCGTCTACCGCGGCGACGCGCCCGGCACCGCCTACACGCCGACCGGGCTCCTGCGCGACGCGCGCTACGAGAAAATTATCGAGGCGTTCGGCGGCGCGGGCTACCACGTGACCGACACGCCCAGTCTCACCAAGGCGTTGACCGATGCGCTCGCGTCGGGAAAGCCGGCCGTCATCAATGCGGTCATCGACCCGACCGCCGGCACCGAGAGCGGGCACATCCAAAGCCTTAACCCGAGGAGCGCCGTCGCCCAGAAGCCCTCAAGCTGACCGCAACGCCGCCAGGACGCGGTTCTCGATCCCGATGCGGCGCAGGATCAGCCGGCGCGGCTCAGATCCCAACCTCGTTGCGCACCCGGGCGGTGATCGACTGGCGCAGCTTGGGCATCTCGGCCCAGGGATCGGATTTGAGCTTGGCGAGGCGGGCGGGGACGGTCTGCACGGTAAAGGCGTCGGGCTTGGCCCCGCTCTCGACCTCCTCCCAGGCTAAGGGGGTCGCCACCGGCGCGCCGGCGCGCGCCCGCGCCGAATAGGCGCCGACCGCAGTCGCGCCGCGGGCGTTGCGCAGGTAGTCGATAAAAATCCGCCCTGCACGGGCGCGCTTTGCCATGTTTGCGGTAAAACGGTCGGGATAGGCGGCGACAAAGCGCTCGGCGACCCATCGCGAGAATTCCTTGATGGCGTCCCAGCCGAGCTTCGGGGTAACCGGAGCGACGACGTGGAGCCCCTTGCCGCCGGTCGTCTTGACAAAGCTCTGGAGGCCGATGCCGAGGAGCGCCTCGCGCATCTCGACGGCCGCTGCGCTCACCTCTCCCCAGGGGAGCCCCTCATCGGGGTCGAAATCGAAGGTGATGCGGTCGGGGGTCTCGAGCTTCTTCACGGTCGAGCCCCAGGGGTGGATCTCTAAGACCCCCATCTGCACCACCGCGACGAGGCTGGCCAGGTTCTCGATGACGAGGTAGGTCCGGGTGACGGATTTGTCGGCGATCTCGACGCGGCCAACCATTTCGGGGACGCCGCTGCTGAGATGCTTCTGGTAGAAGCACTCCTTGTCATAGCCCTCCGGACAGCGCACCAGACTCAACGGGCGGTTGCTTAGGTGCGGCAGCGCCCAGTCCTTGATCGCCGCGTAATACTGCGCGAGCGCGAGCTTGGTAATGCCGCAATCGGGGTAGAGGACGCGGCCGGGATTGGTGAGCCGCACCCCCGCGAAACTGATGCTTCCGTCGCGAGCCGGTTGGGTAGCCGCGGAAATACCCTCACCCGTCGTCGCGCTCCGCGCTCCGCCACCCTCTCCCGCGGTGCGGGAGAGGGGCTTGCGGACGCTGTGGCTGCCTTTCCCCTCTCCCGCATTGCGCCCTCTCGGCGCACGCGTGCGTGTGCCCGACGGATGGCGCGTCGCAGATGCGCCAGGGGAGGGACCTGCGCCGGAAGGCGCGGGAGGGTGAGGGCTTTTCGCGGCTCCCGGCGGGTCGTACACCACCTCTTCGGGGCTTTTGTCCTCGCGCAGGCCCTCGAAGGAGGGGTGGCGCAGGACCCCGTCGGTGGTCCAGCCGCTGTAGCGCACCTCGGCGACGAGGCGCGGCTCGGTCCAGTGCACGCCTTTTGCCGATAGGCCTTTGGCGAGGGGGGCAGGCGGATCGTGGCGGCCGATCGCGTCGAGCCGCGCCCGCAGATCGCGCAATAGAAGGTCATTAAACCCGGTGCCGACCCGGCCGGCGTAATGCAGCCGGCCCTTGGGATCGTAATAGCCGAGGAGCAGCGCGCCGAAGCCGTGCCTCGTGCCGTTCGGGTCGGTGAAGCCGATCACCACGAACTCGTCCTTCTTGTGGCATTTGATCTTGCGCCAATCGCTGCTGCGCCCGGACCGGTAGGGCCGGTCGCGGCGCTTGGCGACCGTGCCTTCGAGGCGATAGCGGCAGGCGTGGCGGAAGAAATCCGGGCCGTGGCCCTCCTGGTGGTCGCTGTAGCGCACGATACCGCCCGCCTGGCGCGGCACGATCTGGGCGAGCGCGGCCTTGCGGTCTTCGAGCGCGACGCCGGTCAGGTCGTCGCCGTCGCGGTAGACTAGGTCGAAGGCGAAATAGACGAGGTCGGACGTGTCGCCGCGCGCGATTCTGTCCTGCAACTCGCCAAAGCTCGTGGTGCCGTCCGGGGCGAGCGCAACCAATTCGCCATCGATCTGCGCGCTATCGACCGGAAGCAGGGCGAGCGCGTGCGCCAGCGCCGGGAATTTTTTGGTCCAGTCGAGCCCGTTGCGGGTGATCAGCCTGACCTCACCCCGCTCGATGCGGGCCAACAGACGGTAGCCGTCGTATTTGATCTCGTGCAGCCATTCCGGCCCGTCGGGCGCGCTGTCCGCCGGACTGGCGAGCTGCGGGACGATCCGGTCGGGCATCGCTCGCTTGCGAGCGCCGGCCAGGGCGGATTTGTGCCCCGATTTGGGTGCCGAGTTGTGGGCCACCTCGCCGCCGTGCTGCGAATCCCAGACCCGGTCGCGCTCGGCGGCGATCGCGTCCATCGCGCGCCCGGTGGCAACGCTGAGCGGCTGATTCTCAACGAGTGCCGCCCCGCTCTCGGGTAGCGCAGCCGCGTCGCGCTCCTTGATCAAGAGCCAGTTCTCGTGCCCGTTTGCCGCTTTGGCCCGCCTCCCGTCCATGCGGACGAGCGCCCAATTCCCGTGCAGTTTCTCGCCGTCGAGGCGGAATTTCAGCGCGCCTTTCCGGTAGGCGGCGTCCGGGTCGGGATCCAATGGCGTCCAGGTGCCGCGGTCCCACAACAAGACCGTGCCGCCGCCATACTGGCCCTTGGGAATGACGCCCTCGAACCCGCCATACTCGATCGGATGGTCCTCGACTTGGACCGCGAGACGCTTTTCGCCGGGATCGAGGCTCGGGCCCCGCGGCACCGCCCAGCTCAGCAAGACCCCGTTGAGTTCAAGGCGAAAGTCGTAGTGCAGCTGCCGCGCCGCATGCTTCTGCACGACAAACGAGAGGGGCGCCGCGACCGGCTTTTTGCGCGGTGCGGTGCCGGCCGGTTCCGGCGTCTTCCGGAAGTCGCGTTTCTTCTGGTATTGCTCAAGCGCCATGGCGGGTTCGCTACTCTAAGCCCCGAGCTGCTGCGCCAGATCCTCGAAGCTGGTGGCAACATAGGTGAAATCGTGCTCGGCCTTGAAGTCGCGGCTCTGCTTCGCCCCGTGTTCGTAAGGCCGGCTGATATAGGCGGTCTTCATGCCGTGCGAGGCGGCGCGCACGAGGTCGTTGTTGTGCGCAGCCACCATCATCACCGCGCCGGGATCGCCTGACCCGAGGAACTCGATCGCCGACTCGTACATCTCCGCATCGGGCTTGTAGTGGCGGACGAGGTCCGAGCCGAGCACCGTGTCCCACGGCAGCCCGCAATGCTTCGCCATGTCGGTCAGGAGCCGCACCGTGCCGTTCGACAAGGTAGCGATGATGTACTTCTGCTTGATCCGCGTCAGGCCCGGCACCGAATCCGGCCACGGCTGCAGCCGATGCCAGGTCAGGTTGAACCAGACTTTGTCCGCTTCGTCGAGCCCGGTGATGCCGAATTTCTCCAAGAGCATATCGAGCGCCATGCGGTGCAGCGCATCGAGATCGGTCCACGGCAATTCGCCGGTGCGCACCCGGTTCATCGACGGCGCATAGGCGGCGCGCCATTCGTCGGCGAATTGCTGCCAGTCGACGCCGGTGATTCCCTTCTTCGCGCCCAACGCCTGGCCGTCGGCCGTCACCGCCGAGCGCCAATCGACGACGGTGCCGAAGACGTCGTGGACCAGGGCTGCTATTTCGCTCATGTGAGGCTCCTTCAGGTTAACAGCCGGCGAGACCGCGCGCCTTGTCGGCAAGGCCGAGCACCCGCCGGTAATAATGGCGGAAGCGCTGGTCCTGGGTCTGGCCGCGGACATAGCGGATATAGATCTGCTGGATGATGACGGCGAGCTTGAAGGCGGCGAACACCTGGTGCCAGCCGATCTGGGCGACGTCGAACCCGGTGCGCGCGGCATAGCGCTCGATGGCGTCGGCGCGGGTGGGGAAACCGTCGCGCCAGGTCGGCATTGCGGCGATCTCGCGCCACGCCGGATCGTCCTTCGGCTCGACCCAGTAATTGAGGAGATAGCCGAGATCGGTGAGCGGATCCCCTTGGGTGCACATATCCCAATCGAGCACGGCCGCGATACGCCCGGGATCGCCGCTGTCGAGGAGGCAGTTGTCGAGCCGGTAGTCGTTGTGCAGAAGCGCGGCGCCGTGCGAGACCGGCAGGTGCGCACCGAGCCAGTCGAGCGCCGGTGCCATGAGGGCGGCGGCGCGCTCGGCCTCGTCGCCGCCCTGGGCCGCCTCCCAGCGCCGCATCCAGCCGGCGAGCTGGCGTTCGAGATAGCCCTCCGGGTGGCCGAGGCCGTCGAGGCCGATTTCTGCCGGCATCACAAGGTGGAGATCTGCGAGCCGATCGACCAAGGCCTCGGCGATGCGCCGGTTGAGCGCCGGCCGGCCGGCGAATTCCGGCGGAATATCGTCGCGGATCACGAACCCGTGGCGCCGCTCCTCGATGATGAAGACCGCGCCGATGACGCTCTCGTCCTCGCATAAGAGGAGGCTCTTGGGCGCCGGCATATAGCGCTGGTGCAAAACCGAGAGGACGCGGTGCTCGCGGCGCATGTCGTGCGCCCCCGGCGGGATCGGCCCCAGGGGCGGCCGGCGCAGCACGAATTCCTGACCAGCTCCTGGGGCGCCGAAGTGCAGGAGGTAGGTGAGATTGGCCTTGCCGCCAGCGAACTGGCGCACCGCGAGCGGTCCTTCCGCGCCCTCCAAATGGGCGCGCAGATAGGGGTCGAGCCGGCTGGTGTCGAGGTGCTCGTCCGGGCGCTGGTCGACCAGCTCGGCCGCCTCAAGGTTCATTTCCTGAGTTCCACCCGGGCGACCGCGCGCTTGTGGACTTCGTCGGGCCCATCGACGATGCGCATGATGCGCGAGCGCGCCCAGGCATAGGCGAGGCCGAAATCTTGGCTGACCCCGGCGCCGCCGTGCGCCTGGATGGCGCGGTCGATGACGTTGAGCACCATCTTCGGCGCCACCACCTTGATCATCGCGATCTCGGCCTGCGCCGCCTTGTTACCGACCGTGTCCATCATGTGCGCGGCCTTCAGGGTCAAGAGGCGCGACTGCTCGATCTCCATCCGGGAATCGGCGATCCATTCGCGGATGACGCCCTGGTCGGCCAACGGCCGGCCAAAGGCGACGCGGCTCTTGACCCTGGCGCACATCGCTTCCAACGAGCGCTCGGCCACCCCGATCATCCGCATGCAATGGTGGATGCGCCCCGGCCCGAGCCTGCCCTGGGCGATCTCGAAGCCGCGCCCTTCGCCCAGGAGGATGTTTTCAATCGGCACGCGCACGTCCTTGAACTCGACTTCGGCGTGGCCGTGCGGCGCGTCGTCGTAGCCGAAGACGGTGAGGGCGCGGACCACGGTGACGCCGGGCGTGTCGCGCGGCACCAGGATCATCGATTGCTGCTGGTGGCGCGGCGCATTGGGATCGGTCTTGCCCATCAGGATGAAGATCTTGCAGCGCGGGTCCATCGCTCCGCTAGTCCACCATTTGCGCGCGTTGATCACATAGCTGCTGTTGCCTTCGCGGCGGATCGAGGCTTCGATGTTGGTGGCGTCCGAGGAGGCGACCGCCGGCTCGGTCATCGCAAACGAAGAACGGATCTCGCCATTGAGGAGCGGCTTCAGCCAGCGCTCCTGCTGCTCGGGCGTCGCATAGCGCACCAGCGTTTCCATGTTGCCGGTGTCGGGCGCCGAGCAGTTGAACACCTCGGGCGCGATCGCCGAGCGGCCCATGATCTCGCATAAGGGCGCGTATTCGAGGTTGGTAAGGCCGGCGCCCAATTCGCTCTCCGGCAGGAAGAGGTTCCACAGCCCGGCCGCCCGCGCCTTCCCCTTCAACTCCTCCATCACCGGCGGGATCTGCCAGCGCGACGGCGCCTCGGCCAATTGCCGCTCGAACACCGCCTCGGCCGGGTAGACCTCGCGGTCCATGAATTCCCGCACCTGCGCCTCGAGGCGCTTCACCTTGTCCGAAGGCTCGAAATCCATCTGGG
>Ga0210394_10008157_pt1 | contig 10857 bp, 8 predicted proteins | sample IncBWC12MmetaG_FD_160121 | JGI IMG/M metagenome (GOLD analysis project Ga0210394, IMG submission 160121) | Forest soil microbial communities from Barre Woods Harvard Forest LTER site, Petersham, Massachusetts, United States - Inc-BW-C-12-M | ecosystem: Environmental > Terrestrial > Soil >... | reverse complement strand
TGCAGACCGGGAAGCTGGGGCACAAAATCCTGATCCTGATTTACGGACGCTCCTATTGGGACCGCATCGTCAACTGGCGCGAATTGGTTCGCGCCGGCGCCATCAGCCAGCGCGAATATGGTCTGCTGGAGTTTGCCGACACGGTGGAAGATGCGTTCCAGCATATTCGCCAAGGGCTCGAGAAATTCCACGTCTTCCCCGATACGCTGACGCGTGATTCGCTCTAGTTCTTCGAGGCTGGCCCGAACAGGAACACAGCGCGAAAGCGTTGCATCTCATCCCGGCTGTGCAGCATCACCACCGGAGCAATGTGCACCGGCCGGCGGCAGTTCCTGCAGGTGGTCGTTTCACCCGCAAGGTCTTGCACGAATCCGTCCGTAAAATGATAGCTCGTCCGCTGCCGCCGGGCGGACTTGGCCCCACTTTGCCCGCAGTGCGGGCACACAAACTCAACCTGGTCTTCCTGAGGGTCACGATCTAGGGCAGCCCATCCGGTGTACCGCACTCCAACCGTTTCCTCGGCGTGGTTCTGGTGGCTCATGGCAGAAACCTCCTACCCCATCTTGATTTTCTCTACATGTCTCTACATGTATAGATGCGACATTGGCGGGATATGATGCCGCGGAGCTCAATCCAGCCCGACTCGCCGGGATCGAGCCGCTTCTGCAATCGTTCAGGCTAAGGGCTCGCCGGCTGCCTCGGCGATAGCCGCGCGGGAGGTGTCCCGCAGCTGCACGATGTCTCGCCAAGAGGCGCCCTCCCCGCCGGTTTGTTTCGGCGCCAGCGGAGGGCAGATCGTCACGTAGATCCGTGAGGGGCGCGGCAGGAAGGTTTTGTCGCGGAGAAACTGGCGCGTACCTTTGAGCGCCACGGGGATCAGCGGGCATTCCTTGTCGACCGCTGCGCGAAACGCGCCCAGATGAAACGCCCGCACCCCCTCCTGCGCAGTGAACGTGCCTTCCGGGAAAATGAAGACGGATTCGCCGCGCCCAAGCGCAGCCTCGATCTGTTCGGATTGGCGGACGCGGTCGCGCGGATCGCTGCGATCAAAGGCAAAGTGGCCCAGCTTCCGCAGGAAGGTGCCGATGAAGGGCATGCGTTCAACTTCCCTCTTGGCCACAAAGTGATACTCGGCGCCCAGCGCCGCCATCAATACCAGGACGTCAAAGTAACTGGTGTGGTTGCTGACGAAAACGCGAGGCGGCGGAGTTTGCAGGTGGGCGCGACCGGCGACGCGGATGCGGCAGCCGATGGCGACGAAGTACGTGCGCAAGGCCCAGGTAGTCACGCGCTCGGCGATGTGCTGGCTCGGCGCCAATGCCACCAGGACCCAGGTCGGCGCCAGCCACAGCCCGAAAATCAGCAATACATAGATTCCGTACGCCGCTTCGAATGCGCGCCTCGGCCAAGTGACGGCCGTTCGCGCTGCGTGGGCGCCGGCCAGGCGGACGAGCTGCAGCCACGCCGGAGCCCGCGCCTTGCCCAGGGAACCGGCCAGATAGAGGCGCCGCGTCTCTTCGCGTCGCAACTTTCCACTCGAAGTCTTGGGAATACTGTGCGGCGGCAGCAGTTCGACCACATCGGGCGGCACGCCGATGGCCAGCGACACCCGCTCGGTGATGGCGCGGGCAATACGCTGCCTTGCGCCTGCGCTGTGCTCGCGCGTTTCGGCGACAATCACCAGCCGTTCCGTGCCGCTGCGTGCGTTCGTGGCGCCAAACGCGACCACACATCCCCTGCGCACTCCCGGCGCCGCACTCGCGACTTCCTCGATCTCATGCGGGTACAGATTGCGCCCGGCTTTCAGGATGATGTCCTTCAGGCGGCCGGTGATGAAGATTTCTCCGTCGGCTCGGTACGCCCGATCTCCGGAATCGATCCATCCCTCCACCGGTCCCTGAGGGAAAAGCTTGGCGGACGCCTGCTCATTGCGGAAATAGCCGCTGGTCGCCGACGGTCCGCGGAACCACAGCGCGCCTTCGATACGCTCGCCCGCGTCGCGCCCCGCCGGATCGACGATGCGAATCTGGTGGCCCGGCAGAACCGTGCCCACCGAAACAAAAGAGGTGACGGAAGCATCGTCCGCTGAAGATTCCCGGGGAACGGGAATGGCGCGCCCTTCGAGCGCCAGCGTTTCGCGCTGCACTCGGTCCACGCGCGGTCCGCGGCCCAGCGGCGGAAAGGTCAGCGCCAGCGAAGCCTCCGCCAAGCCATACACCGGCGCGAACACCTCGCGGCGGAAACCGTAGCGCGCAAAACGCTCGGCGAAGCGTTCCAGCGTTTCGGGCAGCACCGGCTCGGCGCCGTTCAGCGCGGCGCGGACCGCACTCAGGTCCAGTCCTTCAATCGCGTCATCGCCAATCTTCCGCGCCGCCAGCTCGTAAGCGAAATTCGGCGCGGCCGTGAGCGTGCCGCGATGGCCATGGAGCGCCCACAGCCAGCGCTCCGGGCGGTTGAGAAAAGCCAGCGGCGAGAGGACCACGACCGGCAGCCCGAAATACAGCGGCGCAAGCCAGGCTCCGATCAAGCCCATGTCGTGATAGAGCGGCAGCCAACTGACTCCCACGTCGTCGGAGCGGAAGGGCACGGCCTGATCGATGGCGCGCACGTTCGCCAGCAGATTGGCGTGCGTCAGGCGAACGCCCTTGGGATTGCCGGTCGATCCCGACGTGTATTGCAGGAGCGCAAGGTCGTCGCCGGCGGCACCGGCGTGCAGAGGCGCGGGCGGGCCCAGCACCGCGCGCGGGGGATCGGTTGCCAGCAGCGACCGCGCGTCCAGGACTCCTCGCAGCGAAGGAACGCGCGGCCGGAGAAGTTTGGCGACCAGTTCTGCTTCTCGAAACGTCAGCAGCAATCGAGCCTCGCAATTGCGGAGGATGTTCGACTGCCGTTCGGCATATTCGGCGATGCGGTCCGCGCGGAACGGCGGATAAATGGGTACCGGCACGCCTCCGGCCAGTAGCACGCCGGTAAAACTGAAGAAGAAATCGCGCGATGTGGGAAGCATCAGCGCCACGGTCTCCCCGGGCCGCAGCCCCCGCTCGACCAGTTGCACGCCGACGCGCCTCGCGCCTCGGTACAATTCTTCGAAGGTGATGCTTTCTTCCTTGCCGTCTTCCTCGATGATCAGGTGGACCCGTTCGGCATCCGCCTCAGCGCGGTAGAGGAACACTTCTTGCCACGTTGCCGCGTGGTCCGGCGCGGCAGCCGGGCCCGTGGTGCGCGGCGCTCGTTCGCCTGGCGCTAAGTGGGTTGGCTCTGACGTTTGCGACTTGGCCGATGTCCGGCCCATCGCTTGAGCCAACTCCTGTACCAAGTCCTGTAGGGTTTCGGCTCCCGCCAGCACTTGCTCGGGCAGCGAAGTGCGAAACTCGCGATCCAGTCGAGCCAGTAACTCAACCCGCTCCAGGCTTCCGAGGCCAAGATCGCGGTCCAGATGCGCGGATCCTCGCACTGCCGGAATGGAATGAGCATTACCTAGCTCTTGCAGAAGTTCTCGGGTGATCTCGAAAACGCGAGATTCAATGGTGGGGCGGCCGATTTCTCGTATAGGCGTAGCCACAGCATGACCCGGCCCGTAGCCGCATGGCTGCGGCTTCGCCAATCAGGCTATCACGCCGCCGGGCGTCCTTCAATCCGGGTGCGGGCTGTACTTGCAGCCCGCTCAGAATAACGTGCGGGCTGTACTGGGTTCTTTCTGCATGAAATCGCTCGAAACCCGGAGTACGACAGTACTAGTTGATTCAAACCAAGAGACCATAGGCGAGCCCCAGCCCGGACCGCACAATCGATTCGTGTTCGACGTGACTTACGAGCCTTGGGAACTCCAGCCCTTGCCCAGCTGGACATGCTCCCTGGTATCCGGCGCGCAAGCTACGCCGTAACTTCAGTGCCCCTCACCCAGAGCGGCCGTTCCCCCAGCGGCCGCTCCCTCTTTTTTCGGCAGACCACCGACCGCAGAAGTCAGCGCGGCCGTGCGCCCGGGCGGTAACTGCCAAGCGAGCGCGGACGCATTCGGAAGCGAGGGCCGAGCGGTGGCGGAACGTTATGAAGCGGCGCCCCGCAATTGCTGCACTGGTCCTTCGGCGCCGCGTCGACGCGCAGCCAGTGGCCGCGGGCTTCGCAGCTCGGGTTGATGCACTGCACGGTCCATCCCGGCATGTACTGCACGCTGCCCCTTTTCCGGAGATGCGGATTCTCCGGCGAATTTTGTGTGGCATTTTGGGGGAACACGCTTGTGGATTTCAAGCGAAATCACACTACATGTAGTGGTGACGTTGCACGCGCCTGTCGCCGCGTGTCTTGCGTCGGCCGCTCGCAGCGGGCATACTCGCTCCTGTCCGATCTGTGCCCATGGCTGGTTTGCCGAAGCTGAACTCGCGCATCCATCGACTGCTCTGGATTGTCTTGTTCCTCCCGCTATTATCCGGGGTTCAGGCGCAAGCGCTGGCTCAGAGTGCCAATTCCGCAGCCGCGCCTTTGGCACAGGCGACGGCTCCGTCGCAATCAACCGAGGCTCCGCAAGGCTACACGCTTTCTCCTCAACGAGCCGCTGAGGCTACCGATTACGCGCGCGCCCGCCGCCTCATCTATTTCCTCGATTTCGCCTGGAGCTTGCTCGCGCTGGTTCTCATAATCCGCTGGCGCATGGCTGTGATTTTTCGCCGGTGGGCCGAGCGCGCCACCCCGCGTCGCATTTTTCAGGCTGCCGTTTTCGCGCCGCCGCTGCTGCTGTTGGTGCAGATTGCCGGTCTCCCTGCCGACGCGGCCCGTCACTGGTTCGCCGTCCGCTATGGACTTTCGGTGCAGCAATGGGCCTCCTGGCTGGGTGACTGGGCCAAAGAAACTCTGCTGGGACTGATCTTCGGAGCCCTGTTGGTATGGTTTCTGTACGCCGTGATGCGGCGCAGCCCGCGCCGCTGGTGGTTTTGCGCCTGGCTCGGATCGTTGCCGATCATGGTATTCGTGGTTTTCCTCAGTCCCTGGCTGGTGGACCCTCTCTTTTTTGACTTCACGCCGCTGGCACTCGCCCATCCCGAGCTTGCCGCGCAGATCGAGCGCGTAGTCGCGCGCGCCGGCGAGAGCATACCCGAGTCGCGTATGTACGTGATGAATGCCAGCAGCAAGGAGAACGCTCTGAACGCCTATGTGACCGGCCTCGGAGCTTCGCGGCGCGTCGTCGTATGGGATACGACCCTGGCGCGTCTGACCACGCCCGAGCTGCTGTCTGTGTTCAGTCACGAAATGGGCCACTACGTTTTGGGACACGTTCGCGATGGAGTGATCTTCGGCGCCGCCATGCTGCTGGCCGGGCTTTTCGCCGGATCCCATCTGTTTCAACGCGCGGTTGTCCGCTGGGGCGACTCGTGGGGCGTGCGTGGCGTGGACGATTCGGCGTCGCTTCCCGTGCTCCTTTTCATATTTTCGCTGCTCGGCTTTCTGGCGACGCCCGCCGGCAACGCTTACAGCCGCCACATTGAGCACCAGGCGGATCAATACGGCCTCGAAGTTCTCCACGGCATCGTGCCGGACGCGTCGGAAGCCGCGGCGCGCTCGCTCCAGATTCTGGGCGACGACGATTTGGAGGAGCCCGCTCCGTCGCGCGCGGTGGTTTTCTGGTTTTATACGCATCCGCCCATTGGCGACCGCATCATTTTCGCGCGCACCTACGATCCCTGGGCGCTTGGGCACACTCCCGAATTCGTCAAGTAAGAGGGCGCGAGACTCGCATGCGGCGCCTCCGTGGTACATTGGCGTGCGGTTATGGGCAGGATTGAGTTGACGCAGCCAATCTCGGCGCCTCCGCGGCACGTCTTTGCTTTTTTTGTGCCGCAGCGCATGCCCTACTGGTACGGCCCGGAGATGGAAAGTTGTTTTGAGGTGCAGGATGGCGCCGCTGAATTCGCGCTCGGCTTGAAGGTGCGCATCTCCGGAAAACTCGCCCGGCGCGTCGTCTCTCACACGGCGGTAGTCACGGCATTTGAGCCGGCCCGCCTGCTCGAGTGGCGTTTTCAAGACGCGCATGGCGTTCGTGGCCTGGAACGCTGGCAACTCGAAAGCTTGCCGGCGGCCGGCGGCGATCCGGCACCGTCCCGGACGATCGTGCACTTTGTCAGCCAGTACGAATTGCCGGGGCGATTGGGCCGCTTGCTCGATTGGCTGGTGACGCGCCATGGGGTGGCGCGCAGAAGCGGTGAGTATCTGCGCCGCCTGGCCGGCCTAGTCGAAGGGCGCCCGCAGCCGCAACATTCCTGGAGCGTCGTCCGGTGAGCAGCCCCATCGAGCCGCAACAGTTCGAGAACGAACCTGCTCCTCCAGCCCACGCCGGCAGGAAGGCCACGCTCTTTGACACCATTTTTCTCGGAGCGGACGGCGTCCGCGCGGGCTGGCGCGCAGGCGTCTATGTTTCGTTGTTTTTCGTGCTGACCAGCGCGGCGCAACTGGCCGCCGGCGCCATGGGAATTTCCGCGCGAATCGATCCGCGCGATATGACGCCGTGGCCCGTCTTTCTGCAGGAGTTCGTGATTTTCATGGCGGCGCTCGGCGCGGCGGCAGCGCTGGGGCTGGTGGAAGGAAAATCCATCGGCGATTATGGGTTGCCCTGGCGGCGCGCCTTTCGCGGATACTTTTGGCAAGGGGTCTTGTGGGGATTCGGCGAGATTTCGGCCCTGGTCATACTCATTGCCGGGATGGGCGGCTACTATCTGGGCAGACAAATGCTCAGCGACAGGCAGGCGCTCGTTTCCGGCGGCCTGTGGGCGGTGGTGTTCCTGATGGTCGCGCTGGCCGAGGAGTTTGCGTTTCGCGGGTATCTGCTGAAAACGCTGACTTCGGGCATGGGTTTCTGGCCGGCCGCGATTCTGCTGTCGCTGGGCTTCGGCGCCGTGCACATGGGAAACCCGGGTGAGAATCCGACCGGCCTGCTGAGCGTCGCGGCGGTGGGCTTGTTTTTCTGCGTGACCGTACGATTCACGGGCGACCTGTGGTTCGCGATTGGATTGCACACAGCGCACGATTTCGCCCAGGCCTTTGTCTACTCGGTGCCGAACAGCGGCACGTTGATTCGCGGTCCCCTTTTTCGAGCCGCGCTCGCGGGTCCGGCATGGCTCACGGGAGGCGCGGCAGGTCCGGAGGGCAGCTTCCTGGAGCTTGCCGTGCTGGGGTTCGTATTTGTTTTGTTCACGAGCATTTATTATTCCGCTCCTGCCCCAACGAAACCGCAAGATTGATGCCCAGAGTTTCTTGCCGAAAGCTCCGTTTCGCCTGACATTCGCCGATTTGGGGTACCCCACCCCCCTTTTTCTGTAAGTGTTGATTCTAAAGGGACTTTAAGTCCTTTGTTTTTGTAAGTGTTCATTCTAAACGTAGTTACAGGCCGATTTTTCGGAAGTGTTCATTCTAAAGATAGTTGCGAGCGAAATTGCACAATTTTAGGGCACTCGATTTGGGTCCTCTTCGCACGGTTCGTGTTCCATGGGCTTCTATTACTAAGTGACCGGAGCGAGCGTTTTGTTACAGGGAATCTTAAAGGACGGACGGATTCTTCAGTGAAAGGCGCGGCGATCCCCTTAGTGAGTTTCAAGGGCGCGGATGCGGGCCTGGATGGGAGCGACGCAGGGAGCACAGCCGACATCCAATCGTTCAGTTCCGAAAGGAGAGCCGACATGGAAGGCGAACGCGGCAAGGACGGCCTGTTGGTAGTCGGGCTGGGGGGATCGCTGGCGAAGAGTTCGACGAGCTTTGCGGCGCTGGAGATCGCCCTGCAGGGCGCGAAAGAAGCCGGTGCGCGCACGGCTTCGCTGAACATCCGCGAACTGGCCCTGCCGACGTATGACCCTGCCATCACGACTCCGCCGGAACCGGTGGCGCGCCTGTGCGGGTTGATTGGCGATGCGGATGGTCTTGTCTGGAGCAGTCCGATGTATCACGGGACCATCAGCGGCTCATTCAAGAACGCGCTGGATTGGTTGCAATTCTTATCGGGCCGGAAGCCGCCGTACTTGACCGACAAGATTGTGGGTCTCATCAGCACGGCCGGCGGCGTACAGGGACTGCAAGCGGTCAACACGATGGAGTTTGTGGTGCGCGCGCTTCGCGGATGGGCCGTGCCGCTGGTGCTGCCGATCGCGCAGTCGTGGAAAGCATTCGACGAGAACGGCAAGCCGCGAGACCCACAGCTGGCCGAGCAGTTACGCGCGCTGGGACGCGAAGTGGCGCGCGCTTCCCGTCAGTTTGCGCTGACTCCGCCCACGCGGCCCGATGCCGCCGCGGCCGAGGCAGCGGTTCTCCCGGACAGCGAGAGAGAAGCCAAGAGCGGCGCGTAGACGGTTGGGCCGGGCGCCGCATCTAAACTTTCGGCAGTGACTCAGTTTGTTTTGTTTGGGCGGAGAGGAAGAACGAAGAGAGATTCCCCGGTTTCTGGGGTCCGGTGGACCCCACCGGGGTCCCGAAACCGGACTTCGACTACCCGCCATTAGGATTGGCGGACAAGCGCGGCCGGACGTGCCGCACCGCGGCACGAGGAAAGAAGCCCGGCCGTTCCGCTCAGAATGACAGGTTGAAGCTGGTGCTGATGGTTGAAGCAGATGCGTAGAGCCCCGATCTTACTGGTCATCCCGCTTCTGTGCGCTCTGGCCCACCCGGCTGTGACGCGCGCGATGCATCTGGGGCAGATATTTTCACAGCAAAATCCTCAGGACTCCTCGCAGATGGCGTTCGAGCCGCCCGAGGTCATCTCGGCGAGCGACGTGCAATATCCGCTGCAGACCATGGCCGAGGGCATCGTCGTGGCCGACGTTTCTTTGAGCGCGAGCGGCGAAATCGCGGATATCAACGTGGTGAGCGACATTCCGCCTCTTACGGACGCTGCTGAAACGTCGCTGCGGACGTGGAAATTCAAGCCGGCTTCGCGAGACGGCGTGAGCGTAGTCTCGCAAATGATGGTTGCTTTCGTCTTTCGCCATGCCGTAACGACGGGGAGCCCGCCGTTATTTAAAGCGGCGTTTCCGGCGAGACAAGAGGACGGCTATATTCCCCCCGGTATCTTCTCGGCCCGGTATGCCGACTATCCGGCCAGCACCATCGCTGCCGGCGCGACCGTGATTCAGGTTGAGGTTGATGCGAACGGCAGCACCGGGAAATTGGACGTGGTGCACGGGATGGAGGGCGGCTTTGTGCCGCTCGCGCTGAAGGCCGCCGGTCAGTGGCAATTTCACCCGGCGGTTCTGAACGGCACGCACGTCGCGTCGAAAGTAGCCGTGGCGTTTGTCTTTTCGTCGCGCGCGCTCAATCCGTTCTGAGTCAGAATGCATTATCGAACATGCGTACGTCGTAGATTCGCGGTTCCATCAGTCCTGCGCCTATGGACTGAGCGGCGATCGCCATCGATTCCGCAGAAGACGAACATCCCAGATAGAAGCAAAGTCAACCCCCGCACCCTTGGAAATCAAAGGGTGCGGCACCCTCGACGGCTATCGCCGTCGAAAAACGAAATCATGGAAGGGTGTGCCCTGCCGTAGGCTGGTGGAGCCGGGGGGATTCGAACCCCCGACCTCCTCGATGCCATCGAGGCGCGCTGCCAACTGCGCTACGGCCCCACCGCAGACGTTTTTATAGCACCGCCCGCGAAGAGCGTCAAACTTGCCCTGACCCATTGATTCCGGGCGCACGCCGCGAGACAATAGTAGTCACCAGAGGGAACATTCCATGCCCCAACGGTGTCCAATCTAATGGCTCCTGAATTGATTCGCCGGCGGCTCCAGATGCCGGAGAGCGATGAGGCGGCGGCAGTGTCCGAATTGGCCCGCGTCCTAACCTGGCCCGAGGACGAAGCCGGCCTGATGACCGAGCTGCGGAGCGGTTCGCAGCCGGCCTTCGATTGGCTGGTGACGCATTACCACCGGCCGGTGTTCGGGGTGGTAGCGGGCATCCTCTACGATCCCAGCGAAGCCGCCGACGTCACGCAGGAAGTCTTTCTGCGGGCCTTTCGCGGCATCGGCGCATTCCGGGAGGGCAGTTCGCTCAAGACGTGGCTCTACCGCATCGCGGTGCGGCAGGCCTTGAACCACCGGCGCTGGTCCTGGCGGCATCTGCGTCAGCAGAGTTCGATGGACGCCGAAACCGACGGTGGGCAGCCGATGGAGTTCCCGGCGCACGATGCCTCGCCGTTTGACGAGCTGGCCAGCCGGGAAGTGCAGCAGGCCGTGCGGCGGGCGCTACTGAAGGTGGCGGAGAATTTTCGCATGGCGGTGATTTTGCGCGATCTTGAGGGGATGTCCTACGAAGAGATCGCCGAGGTGCTGGATGTTTCTGTGGGAACCGTGAAGTCCCGCATTCTGCGAGGCCGGCGGGCATTGCGGGAACTGCTGCAGCCGGTGTTTGCTTCCGGACGGATGGTGCCGTGATGAATTCCGCTAAACTCATCTCCTTCGTACGTGCATCGAAACCTGCCCCCGGTGCGCGAGACCTATCTTGTTCCGCGGTGAAGCGCTGGCTGCCCGGTTATCTCGATGGCGCGTTGCCGGAGTCCGTGGAATCGAGGCTGCATTCGCGCATCGCTCAGCACCTCAGCCGTTGCGGCCCTTGTCGCGTCGAACTCACACACTACCAGGCGATTTCGCGGATGATGTCTACGGTGAGCCCGGCGGAGGCCCCGGATGAACTAGGGGTTTCGATCCGGATGGCCGTTGCCCGGACGCGGGAAACCAGCGGCATAAAGGCACAGTTGGCGCGCTACAAGACGCGCCTGGAACTTGTGGTGGAGCACGTGGTCGAGCCTTTGCTCATACCGGTGACGGGCGGTGCGCTGGTGGCGCTGATGCTTTTCGGGTTTGTGTTCCCGACGCTGGGCGGCGGCTG
>Ga0210394_10008156_pt1 | contig 10858 bp, 8 predicted proteins | sample IncBWC12MmetaG_FD_160121 | JGI IMG/M metagenome (GOLD analysis project Ga0210394, IMG submission 160121) | Forest soil microbial communities from Barre Woods Harvard Forest LTER site, Petersham, Massachusetts, United States - Inc-BW-C-12-M | ecosystem: Environmental > Terrestrial > Soil >... | reverse complement strand
GCCGAGGACCGCAGCGACCGGTGTATGGTCGGGCCAGTTCTCTTTGGCGAATTTACCGAGCGCCCGGCCGGCGATGCGGCCCGCAGCGACATTGTCGGACGCATAAAGCGGCGCGCCCGGAATGGAATAATTCACCGCAAGCGCGGGAATCCCCGCCGTTTTCAGTTGGCGCCCGATTTCCGCATTTGCTTTGGCATCGGAATTGAATTCGATCAGCAAGTCTACCTTGCTGGAGATCGCGTCTCGCGCATTGCCGAGCGCCTTTTCGGCGTCGCCTCCATTGTCGTAGTAGATCATGTCCAGGGGCAGGCTGCGTGAGGCGAGCTCAAAGCTGCGGCGGATTTCCGCTCCCGTGAAGCCCAGGCCGTCGATCCGCGCACCCGGCTCCTCGTTCAGATTGGCAAAGGCCACCCGGAAGCGCCGGGTTTCTGCGGCAAGGCGCTTCGATGAAAGCACGGCAATGGTAGCCAACAAGAAATGACGGCGCTTCATCAGAAGCGCCGTCATAGAACCTCGTTCAGTCAGGCCTGCTGCAGTCACGCTACCGGATTGCTTCGATATTGACGAAGGTGCCGGTGGTGCCGACCGCCTTTGGTACGGTCATGGAGAGGAAGAAGGTCGCGCGCTTGCTGCTCGCCGCCTCTGCGGCAATCAAGTCGGTGCGAACGTTCTCGATGATGTGGATGCCATTATCCGTCAGCAGGATCACGTGGACTGGGAAGGCCTCCATCGCATCTTCGCTGGGGATCACCTCGACCACCCACGTGTCGGTCCCGACTACCACCACCTTCTGAGCGGCGAGCCATGCCGCCGCGGCCTTGCCGATCCCCGGGGCCGACTTGTTATAGGTGGCGTTCTGCGCCGGGTATTGGCTGAACAGGTCGCCCCAGCCGGTGTGTATGAACACCGCATCGCCTTCACGCAGGGTGACGTTGTACATTTTCAGGCCAGCCTGGATATCGGCTTCGGTGATCACCGAACCGCCGTCGAGACATGGCGTCCGGCAGGCGGCATTGGTCTTCAGCTTGCCGGCATCCTGGAACACCTTCACCATGTCAATGACCACGCCGCGCGTGGCAAAACTCTTGAGGTTCTCAAGCCCCAGCTTCTTCAAGCCGTTCTGGGAGACGAATTTTCCCATCGGGGTCTGGCTGTAGTAGCAATCCATGATGCCGATATGGCCCATGCCGTCGATATGCGTACCGACGTGGCTTTGGCTGAGATAGGTGTCTTCCATATAGGTCAGTCTGTTCTTGCCATACTCGCCACCTGGAACGAGCGAGGCGGTCGTCAACATCGTCTTGGTGAAGCGGGTGCCGAACAGAGGCACGCCGTCGACCAGAGGGAAGGCCATGGGAATGACGGCGCCGGTCTGGATTTCCGCGGCGGCGGCCTTGGTCACCGCAGGCGTAATGCGATTGGTCGCGCCGACCTGATCGTCCGGACCGAAGGGAGACGGCTTCACCAACGTTTTGCAATCGCTCTGAGCGTGAGCGATGCCGAAAGTGCCGAAGAACGCCAATGCCGAAAATGCGATGCCGATGATCGCGCCGTGCTTCATGATCGCCTCCCTGAGAACTGCAGTTCGGATGGACTGCATTGATTTACGCAATCATGGCAGCCTTGGCCCGCCGATTCAATCGGCGTATTTGTGACAGCAGGTAATTGTTGGCCGCGCCGCGCCAATGAAAAGCCGGATCGGCGGCGGTCGCATTGGTCGGGGCCAATGCGACAGTATCGCTGACTTTTCGCCTGTGCGCAGAACGAACCCCAAACAGCACATTTGCAGACGGGGAAAATCCGGGGAATTTGTTCTCGGCCCGTTTCACGCGCAAGAAGACAGACGTTGGTACAGGTCGATCTCGCCGAAATTAGCCATTCTCCGCCATCTCGTGGGCCAAAGCACAGGCCGGTCACCAGATGGTCACTGCCCTAAATCAAAAAATTGAGACGTTGCAGGCCGAACTGATCGAGATGGAGGCCATAGCCAGCGGCCGTCGGACAGACTTTGAGAGAGAGTATGAGCGGACGAACAAGCTTTTGGCCGAACTGCTCAAGGCCAGTGCTGAAACGATGGCAGCTCGGGAGAAGCGGCCCAGCTCGAAGTGAAGCTATCGGTGCCAACGCAGCTTTGGTGACGTCGGCTGGTCGATGCTGTCACCCTTGCCCTGCCACAAGCTGCCTCCATCGTACGCCGGAGCGGCGGGCGTGTTGCCCGATGATTTTTAACGCCGCCTGCCCTTGTCCTTCGGAGCTTGGTTTGGAACGGCGCGACCGCCCTTTGTGGGCTGACCAAATTGCAGCGACGCGCCGTTGCACCGACCTCTGCCATCTCCTCCCCATCGCAGCCCGCCATCGCAACGAAGGCGGATCTCTTCGGGATTGGGCGACGGCCTTTGAGGACTAGAACCCCTCGGGCGGATCGTCACTGACTGAGGGAGGAAGAAATGTATTCTCTCATGCGTTCATCAATTGCTTTGGCTCTGCTTTTGGCAACATGCGGCGTGTGCAACGCGGACGTCGGAAATTCCACCTGGCGGAAGCTGGCCTGGCATAATTCATTGAAACCCCGCTTCAATTTGCTTGAATGCATTTTCCAGGAACGCGACTATCGCCCCACGCAAGTTCGGGATGCAGAAGCGGTCCTATTTCTTATTTGACGTCCGACACGATCCGGTGGAAAGTCAAACTCAAGAGAAAAAAATATAGTCGGGAGGATGTGATGCGCTTAACCGCAACCTCGACCATCCATGTGGGCGCGTCACGATTCATCCTCGAGATGCGTCATGGCGATTGAGTCCCCGTTTACGTCGGCAAGCACGCCTCGTTTTCGCTTCGCGGCCGCCAAACCTAACCAGGAACAGATCGTTTTGTTGATCACGATCGCGCTGGTAATCGTCTTCGGCCTAACCCTAAACGGCTTTGCAACCCTAGCCAACCTGCTCAACCTGCTCCGCAGTATTTCCATCCTCGGAATCTTGGGCCTTGGCATGGGACTGATCGTAATCAGCCGCGGCATCGATTTAAGCGAGATCGCGATCATGGCTGGCCCTTGGGCGATCGCCTTGATCAAGATCCAACAGGGGATGCCTATGGGATGGGCTTGCCTGCTTGCGCTCGGGATTGCCGTGGCGATCGGCATCGCGAACGGCGTCATGGTCGCCTTCGTCGAAGCGCCGGCTTTGTTCGTCACGCTGGCGGCAGCCTTTGTAATTTACGGTCTGGCCTTCTGGTTTGCTCCCGCTTATGTAGTCTACGCTCCGACCAATGCGCCGGCGCTACTCTTTCTAGGGGCCGGACGAGTATTCGGCATTCCCGTTCCGATTCTGGTGTTTGCTACGGCCGCGATCGCAATGCAGCTTTTCCTGTCGCTGACATCGGTCGGTCGCTTCATCTATGCGCAAGGCGACAACCCGGAAGCTGCGCGGCTGACCGGCATCGCGCTCCGGCCTCTGATCATGCTTGAGTACGTGCTGGTAGCCCTGCTCGCATGGATGGCCGGCCTGGTCTGGATCGGCACCACCGGCAGCATGCAGATGCAAATCACGCAAAGCACGATGATCTTCGATGTCGTCCTGGTGGTGGTGATCGGCGGGATCAGCCTGGTTGGCGGCCGCGGCAGCGTGTTCAGCGTGGTAGTCGGCTGCATTTTGATTGGCACGCTGCTCAACGCGTTTACCATCATGGATGTTAACAGCGAGGTGCAGAACATCATCAAGGGAATCGTGCTGCTCGGCGCCATCGTGCTCGACAACTGGCTGCACCCACGCGATGAGGAGACGGCGCGCCAGGGCGATTGAGAACAACAAATTAAATTCGATAACAGAAGAGGGAGGAGCATATGACAATTGGACAAAAATGGATGGCGGCGGTAGCCGGCCTTGCGTTTGCCGTACTGTCTCCGATGGCGACGGCTCAGGAGGAAGGCGGCACGAAAACTGCGCGCGAACTTCGTTCCGCCTATGACAAGGCCCTGCAAGGCAAGACCATTGCATTCCTGCCCATCGCCCTGAACGTACCTCTGATGGACGAGTGGACGCGCGTGGTCCAACAGGAGGCCGAGTGGCGGGGGATGAAATTCGTCGTTCGCGACCCCAACAACAATCCGTCGGCCATGCAACAGGCCCTCACCGCCCTGGTCGATCAAAAGCCGGACGTCCTGATCGTTCAGAATCCCAGCGTGACGCTGTTGATGAAAGATTTGAAGCGTGCCGAGAGCCAGGGCACATATGTGATCCAGATCAACATGTCCTCCAACTACAAGTCGAGCGCTTTTGTCGGCGCCGATTGGCGCGAGGTCGGCAAGATCCTCGCCCAGGATGTCGTGAAGCAATGCGGCACCGGCTCGGGCAAATCGGGCAAGGTGCAGATTGTTCAGGGGGAACTGGCGGCCGCAGCCAGTGTCGATCAAGTCGGCGGCGTCTTGGAGGTCCTGAACAAGGACCCGGCCATCAAGGTCGTCTCGAACCAGGCAGCCAACTGGGATGCCAACACCGCGTTGAACATCACGGCGACCGTGATTCAGCAGCACCCTGATCTGTGCGCTAGCGTCGGCTTCTGGGGCATCATGGAATCAGGCGCGGCACAGGCCGTTCGCAATGCCGGCAAGATCGACGACGTAAAGATCTACGCTTCAGGCGAAGGCTCGCAGCTCGATTGCGACCAGGTCAATCAGGGCAACTTTTACAAGTTCCTGAGCTACAAGGCGACCGAACAGGGCCACGATCTGATGATGGCGGCCCAGATGCTGCTGGAGTCGGGTGAGAAGCCGGGCGCCCGCAATCTTGAATTTTACACTGAACCGCTCTGGATCGACAAAACCAACGCCAGCGGTGGTAATTGCTACGCCCTTCCGAAGAAATAACACGACTGCATCCGACGGCGCAGGCAGCGCGCCGTCGGATCCTGCCGGAGTACCCTGACGATGTCGATGACGATGGATTCGGTCGCCGCCTCGATGCGTCGCTTCTCGCCGCGGCTGCTGCTATCGGAGTTGCTGCTTAAGCAGTGGTTCGAGCCGGTGATTCCCTTCACCGTTATGATCGGCCTATGGCTTTATTTCGCGTTAACTGTTCCCGACTACGCGACGGTGCAGAACTCTCTGTCATTGCTGCGCCTGTTTGCGGAGTTCGGATTCATCGCGCTCGCGATGGGATTTTGCCTGATCAGTGGCGGTATTGATCTTAGCGTCGGCGCAATCTTCGCGTTCTGCAATTTCTCCGCGCTATACTTTCTATTGGTACTGGAGCTACCGGTCGGGTTCGCATGCTTGGCGACGCTCGCGGTTGGCGCCGCGCTTGGCAGCGTCAACGGTTTTCTGATTGGTTACTTGAAGACCCGACCGTTCTTGACCACGCTCGTCACGCTCATCATCCTGCGCGCGTCGGTAAATCTACTCAACACCAGCTACGCGCAGGTATTCGCAACCAACTCGGTAGACAGCGATGCCTGGGATTTTCTTGGCACCGGCAACGTGCTAGGTGTTCCGATCAATGCCGCGACGCTTTTTGTCGTTCTGCTGATCTGCCACATCTTCCTGTCGCGCTCACGCTACGGCTGGCACCTCACGGCTATCGGCGCCAGCCGTAAGGCGGCGCGTCACGCCGGCATCCGTGTGCGGTTCATTCTATTCTTCGCCTATTTGCTATCGGGCCTGCTGTGCGCGGCAAGCGGCATTTTTTACGCTGCGCGGCAGTCGAGCACCGATTCGACCACCGGAGTTGGCTGGGAATTTCAGGCGCTCACAGCGGTCGTGCTCGGCGGCATTTCGCTCGCCGGCGGCAAGGGCACGGTATGGCGCGCCATGATCGGGGCGCTAATCATTTTCCTGCTCATCAACGGTCTCGTACGAATGGGCATTCCGGGCTATGTCGGCTCCGCTGTCACGGGCATAATCCTCCTCGTTGCCGTCGGTGTGGATGTCAAATGGGCGAAGAACCGCGGCAAGGCGATCCAGAAGATCTACGTCAATCCAGCCTTTGTGTCGCTCTCGCCGGCGCCCACTGTGCAGCCTGGGTCACGCTCACCCTATGCGCAGAACGACCGGCTCATCGGCGCGCAGGCGATCGGGCTCAATCAGGTCGAGGGACCGGAGGACGTTATCCTCGATCGCCAGGACCGCCTCTACGGTTCGACGCGCGATGGCAATATCATCCGCTTCTCGGGCCACGACTTCGAAAGGCGCGAGGTCTTCGCCCATATCGGCGGGCGGCCGCTCGGCATGCAGTTCGATCGCGATGAGAACCTCATCGTCTGTGTCGCCGGCATGGGAGTATATGGTGTCAGGCCGAACGGCGAGGTTTTCAAGGTCACCGATGAGACCAACCGTACATGGTACAAGCTCAATGACGACTCGCGGCTGCGCATGGCCGACGATCTCGACATCGCGCCTGACGGCAAGATCTATTTTAGCGACTGCACTACGCGCTATGAAATGACGACCAATACCCTTGATATCATCGAGTCACGTCCGAACGGACGGCTCGTCTGCTACGATCCGGCAACCAAGGTCACGCGCACAATCATCAATCAATTCTATTTTCCAAACGGAGTGTGCGTTTCCCACGACGGTAGATCGTTGCTCATCGCCAGCACGTCCCTGTGCAAGGTCTTCCGCCACTGGCTGGCCGGCCCAAGCCGGGGCAAGACCGAGGTGTTGATCGACGAACTCCCCGGCAATCCCGACAACATCAACCGCGCCTCCGACGGCAATTATTGGCTGGCGCTGGTCGGCATTCGAACGCCGACCTTCGATTTGGCGGCGCGCAATCCCGGCTTTCGCCTCCGCATGGTCAAAGAGGTGCCGGCGGATGAGTGGCTTGCGCCGGCCTTGAACCACGGCTGCGTGCTCAAATTCAACGAAGGGGGCGAAGCGCTGGAATCCTGGTGGGACCCGACCGGCATCTCACATTCGACACTGACCTCGATGCGCGAGCACAAGGGCCATCTCTACCTGGGCGGTCTCGAAAACAATCGTATCGGGCGTATCAAGCTCGACGGCGTCGACGAGAGCTGGACCGATTATGACGCCTATTGGGGGAGCAAGAGCAGGGTGACGGGGTGAGCGGCTGTGGGATACTTTGACCACTTGGTGCGGGACATCCGCAGCGTCATCGATCGGGATAGCGAACAGAACGCCATCCCGCCGCTGGACGGAGCGCTGAGCCCGAATGACCGCCTCGATGCCTGCGTGCCGATTGGCGGTCCCCTGCCAGGTCTCGACGATGTCATCGCCGACCAGGGAGGTTCATTGCTGGTGTCGGCGGGGAAGCAGGTCCTTCGGCTGTCGGGCGACAATTCTGCGACGCGCACACTGGTAGCGGAGTTCGATGGTGATGCCGGGGGGCTTGCAATACATCCGGACGGCCGCATCTTGGTTTGCGTCGCCGGTCGAGGACTTGCGGCGATCGATCCGGCAAAGCCCGAGCCGCGCTGGCTTGAGACCGCAGATGGTAGCACTCTTGCCGGTTTGATGTCGGTCGCAGCCGCACCAGATGGCCGCATCTTCATGGTGGAAGGAAGCATGGGTCGCTCGCCTTCCGAGTGGCGGCGCGACCTCATGGAAAAGCGCCACAATGGCCGCCTGATCGTTTGCGGCGCTGCACTCGACGACGCAATGACGCTGCTGAAAGACCTACACTATCCCTATGGAATTACTTTCGCAGAGGAAACCGGGCAGCTCTGGTTCAGCGAGAGCTGGGCCCATCGCGTCAGTCGTATGCCGCTACCGCGCAACGGCGCGGCGCAACCGGAAATCGTGCTGCACAACCTGCCGGGCTATCCCGCACGCCTGCAGCCCGACGGCAGCGGCGGCCTCTATCTTGGCATGTTCGCACGCCGCACGCACTTGATCGAATTTGTCCTGAAGGAGGATGATTTTCGCAACGAGATGATCGCGACCGTGCCGCCGGACTATTGGGTTGCCCCTACCTACGCTGGTGGCATCGATTGCCTTGAGCCGATGCAGATCGGCGGCGTAAAGGCACTCGGCATCCAAAAACCCTGGGCACCTCCCCGCTCCTACGGTCTGCTCGTGCATCTGGATGCCAACGGCGAAGCCGCCGGCAGCATCCATAGCCGTGCCGGCGGCCGCTTCCACGGCATCACTGGCGCCTGTGCGACCCCGCACGGCATCGTGATCGCCTCGCGTGGCGCAGGACGCCTCCTTTTTGAGCGGAGAGACCCTGAATGAACGATCTCGGGACGCCGTCGGAAATGGCAGCCGAGACCGCGGGCGGACGTGAGCCCGTGCTCAAGGTCGTCAATGGCAGCAAGATTTACGGCGGTGTCCATGCCATCGAAGGCGTCAGCTTCGACCTTTATCCCGGGGAGGTCCACGCTCTCGTCGGAGAAAACGGTGCCGGCAAATCCACGCTGTGCAAGGCAATAGCCGGCGCGATCCGGCTCACCGCGGGCGAGATTTATCTTGACGGAAAACCGGTAGACTTTGAGCAGCCGCGCGACGCGCTCGGATCCGGCATCTGCATGGTCTATCAGGAAACGAGCCTTGTGCCGACGATGACGGCGGCACAGAACATCGAGCTCGGTAACGAAAAGTTGCTCACGCGTTTCCGGACCCTAAATATCCAGGCGCAGCAGCTCCTGCAATCGCTCAATTTTCACGTCGATCCGGCAACGCCGGTCGCCATACTCGGCACGGCCAAGAAGCAGATGGTCGAGATCGCGCGCGCGATCTACAACAAAGCGCGAATTATTGTCTTCGACGAGCCCACCGCGAGTCTGACGCCCGAGGAAATCGTTCATTTCTTCCATCTCGTCCGCGACCTCCGGGCGCGCGGGGTGGCCATCATCTACATCTCCCATGCGCTAGAGGAATCGCTTCAGATCGCCGACCGCATCACGGTGCTGCGCGACGGACGGCTGGTGATCACGGCCCCCGCCAAGACCCTGACGCGCGACGCGCTCGTGCAACACATGGTCGGGCGCCAGGTCGCGCAGGCGGTCTACGGTGGCGCTAGCCGGCCAGCGCACGATCGGCGCGAGAAGGTGCTCACGGTCGAGAACGTCACCATGGGGATGATGGTGAAAAACATGTCATTCTCGGTTTATGCCGGCGAGGTAGTGGGCATCGCCGGTCTGATCGGCTCGGGCCGCACCGAGATCGCCAAGATCATCTTTGGCGCTTTGAAGCGCAACCTGGTGAACGGCGGCACTATCAGGCTCCGCGGACAGCCAATCCGCTACCGGGTTCCGCGGCAGGCGATCGACGATGGCATCGCCTACATCACCGAAGACCGCAAGGCCAACGGCTTTTTCGAAACCATGATCGTCGACGACAATGCCTATATCGGGAGGCTTGCGACCAGGAGCGGTTTCAGTTTCCTGCTCTCGCGGGCGCGGCGGTCGAAACTCGCGAATTATTGGGTCGATCGGCTCAAGATCAGCGCGTTGCAGCGCAAGGCCAAGATCATCGAGCTCTCGGGCGGTAACCAACAAAAGGTTATGCTCGCAAAGTCCCTTGTCCAAGAGCCGTCGATCGTCATCTTTGATGAGCCAACCCGCGGCGTCGACGTCGGTACCATCCCGCATATTCACGCAGAAATCCGGCGATTGGCGGACGAGGGGAAGGCGGTGGTAGTGATCTCGTCCTACCTGCCAGAGATACTCGCTGTCTCTGACCGTATCCTTGTAGCACGCACCGGGCGCATCGTCGCTGAATTCGATGCCGCGGATGCAACTCAGGACAAGATTTTGTACGCGGCCATTCATTGACACTAGGAACAAGATGGAACGGTGCGACCGCCAAATTTGTTAGAGCCAATGCGGCAGCAAGGCTGTCGTCTCATATTTTCCGCGTCGGCCGGCCCCACCCGCCCCCACGCACCCCATGATCAGGATCGGGAAACGAAGTCCTCTTGCCGGCCAAGATGAGTGAGCGGGCCCAATTTTTTCGAGTTTTGTGAACTGGATCACATCTGCCGACAGCCGGACGGGCGAAGGTAAAGTACACCGGATGGCGTAAGCCAATTTGAGTCCGGGGCTGGCAAGGCCGTTAGCGTCAATACTGCGCTGACGGCCTTGTTTTTTGAAGAGCTTCCAGCCTGGGTCCGACACTTTGCCTGGCGGAATTAGCCCGATCGGCCCCTTTGCTGGCGACGGGCGTGCTAGCTCGCAGGCGCGTGATTTGCGTTCGGTCGGAATTGTCTGCTGTATGCGCGCCTCCATCAGCCCTTAAGGAATCCAAATGAGTGCCGACACGCTGCTGACATCCGATGTCATCGGACTGACCAAGACCGCGCCGTTTTCACGCCGTGGCTTTATGACCGCATCCGCCGCCGTCACCGCGGGCTACACCCTTGCCGCCGGCCCGGTGCGCGCCGACGTCATCAAGACCGACACCGACGGCCTCGAAACGGGCGACGCCAAGATCAAGGTCGCCGACGGCGAGATGCCCGGCTATTTCGCCCGGCCGAAGGGCGTGGCCAATCCGCCGGTTGTCCTGGTCGCAATGGAAATTTTCGGCCTGCACGAATACATCCGCGACGTCACGCGGCGTCTTGCCAAGCTCGGCGCGTTCGCCGTCGCCCCCGACTACTATTATCGCAAGGGTGTCGATCTCACCAAAATCACCGACATCCCGCAACTTCTGCCGATCGTGAACGCGAAGCCGGATGCGGAGCTGCTTTCCGACCTCGACAGCACGGTCGCCTGGGCCAAATCGCAGGGCGGCGACACCAACCGGCTCGGCATCATCGGATTTTGCCGCGGCGGGCGGACGGTCTGGGAATACGCCGGCCATAGCGGCGCCCTCAAGGCCGGCGTTTCGTTTTACGGACCACCGGTCGATGCGCCGAATCCGCTCTGGCCGAAGAGCCCGACCCAGCTCGCCCCCGAGATG
>Ga0210394_10008155_pt1 | contig 10862 bp, 7 predicted proteins | sample IncBWC12MmetaG_FD_160121 | JGI IMG/M metagenome (GOLD analysis project Ga0210394, IMG submission 160121) | Forest soil microbial communities from Barre Woods Harvard Forest LTER site, Petersham, Massachusetts, United States - Inc-BW-C-12-M | ecosystem: Environmental > Terrestrial > Soil >... | reverse complement strand
CAGGCAGGCGGGACCGGTTCTTGCTCTGAACCCCAGAGGCCGCGGCCTTGCTCGGCGGGCCGGGCGGGGGCAGCCGTCGATTCTTGTAACCATTCCCGCCGCAGCCTAAACTGCCCGGAACCGTCCGGGAGAAAAGAATTCGAGGAATCTCGAACAAGACGGATAAGAAATGCATTAGCGGGGGAGAGTCGATGTTCAAGCACCGATGTGATGCGCGGCGGCGCATCGAGCGGATCGCTCGTCACATAGCCAGGATGGTGGTTGCCGTGCCGGTCGCGCCCTACGCCGTCTCGGCCGCGATGGCCCAGGAGGCGCCGCCGGCCGCTGCCGACAACCCCGAGACGATCGTCGTCACCGCCAGCAAGCGGGAGGAGAGCCTGCAGAGCGCGCCTCTGAGCGTGACGGCGCTGACCGGCGACCAGCTCAGCCAGCATCAGGTCACGTCGCTCGACGACTACGCCAAGATGCTGCCGTCGGTCAGCTATCAGTCCTTCGGCCCCGGCCAGTCGCAGATCAACTTCCGCGGCATCACCACCGGCGGCGACGGCATCGTCACGGGCCCGTTGCCGACGGCGGGGGTGTATCTCGACGAGACGCCGGTCACGACGATCGCCAACGCGCTCGACATTCACATCTACGACATGGCGCGGGTCGAGGCGCTGTCCGGCCCGCAAGGCACGCTGTACGGCGCCAGCTCGCTGTCCGGCACGCTGCGCCTGATCACCAATAAGCCGGTGATCGGCAAGTGGGAGGGCGGGGTCGACGTCGGGGGAAGCAAGTTCGGCCCGGGCGCCGGCGGCGGCAGCCTCGAAGGCTTCGTCAACGTGCCGATCAACGACCGGATGGCGGCGCGTGTCGTCGCTTACGTCGAGCATGACGGCGGCTACATCAGCAATACGTTCACCAACCGCACCTACCAGCGGCCGGTTTGGGTCAATCCGAACGACCCGAATTCCGTCGTCAACGATTTCCCGCTGACGGTCAACAACGCCCAGTTCACCGAAAACAACGCCAATTCGGTCGACTCGTACGGCGGCCGGGCCGAGCTGAAGGTCAATCTCGACGAGAACTGGACGCTGTCGCCGGCCATCTTCGTTCAGGACCAGCTCGCGCGCGGCTCCTTCCTGGAAGATCCCCGGCTCGCCGACCTGCAGGTGCACGACTTCGCCAGGGACTTCAACAAGGACGACTGGGAGCTGGCTTCCCTGACCCTGCAGGGCAAGGTGTCGGACTGGGACCTGAGCTACAACGCCGCCTACCTGAGCCGCCGGGTCGACAACATCTCCGATTACTCGTACTTTGTGGTCGCCTACGACAAGCTCGCGCAGACCGTGGGCTCGGACTCCGGTTATACGTTCCTGACGGATTCGCTGGGGCACGACATCGATCCGACGCAGATCGTTCATACGGCCGACCATTACATCAAGCAGAGCCACGAGCTGCGCTTCAGTTCGCCGGCCAGCGCCAGGTTGCGGGGGACGGTCGGCGCGTACTATCAACGCCAGACCGACGCGCACATCGCCGACTACCGTCTTCACGGCCTGAACTACGCGGTCAACGCGGCTTCACCGTCGTTCGTCGGCGCACCACAGGACGACGTCTTCTACACGGATCTGTATCGCGTCGACCGGGACTACGCGCTGTTCACCGAAGGTGCCTTCGATCTGACGAAGGAGCTGACGCTGATCGCCGGGGTCCGGGGTTTCTTCGCCGACAACACGCTGTTCGGCTTCTCGGGCGGGGCCGGCTCCCTGGCCCACTCCGCGACCGTGAACAGCTGCGGGGTCGTTTCCGCCACCGCCTGCGCCAACACCGACAAGGCCTATCGAGAATCGGGCGAGACGCACAAGGTCGAGCTGAAGTGGCAGCTCGACCCGGCGACGATGACGTACTTCATCTACTCGACCGGATTCCGCCCGGGGGGCAACAACCGCCCGGCGTACGTCACCACCGCTACCGGCTTTCGAAGGCAGGACCTGCCGCCGTTCGTGGCCGACACGCTGACCAACTACGAAGTCGGCTGGAAGACCAGCTGGCTCGACCGCAAGCTTTACGTCAACGGAGCGGTCTTCTGGGAGGTGTGGAACAACGTCCAGTACAGCGAGCCGGGGATCCTCGGCATCTACTACACGGTGAACGCCGGCGATGCCCGCTCCCGCGGCGTCGAGACGCAGGTGCTCTGGAGGGCCACGCCCGCGACCACGCTGACGTTCAACGGCACCTACGCCGACCCGCGCCTGACGACGCCGTTCTGCAACCAGCAGTTCGGCTGCAATCCGGCCAATGGCGGCCAGTTGCTCGCGCCGGCCGGGACCCCGCTGCCGGTCACGCCGAAGATCAAGCTCAACAGCACGGCCCGGTACAGCTTCGAAGTCGGCAAGTACGACGCGTATGTGCAGGCGGGCTTGAACTACCAGAGCGATACCACCACGTTTCTGCGCACCGACTTCGAGTCGGCTGCCGGGCCGACCGGCGGTTTCACCACGTTCGACCTGTCCAGCGGAGTGTCGCTGGACAGGACGACGGTCACCGCGTACGTCAACAACATGTTCGACAACCGCGGCGTGCTGAGCAAGAACTCGGCCTGCGTGCCCAACACGTGCGGACCTTACGAGCGCAACTACGTCATCAAGCCGCAGCTGTTCGGCGTGAAGGTCGGCTACAAGTTTTGAAGACGCGGTTGACGTTCAAGCCCCTCACGCCTGAGCGCTGGAGCGACCTGGTGGATCTCTTCGGAGCCAACGGCGCGTGCGGCGGTTGCTGGTGCATGTGGTGGAAGCGCTCGCCCGAGGACTTCCGGAACAAGAAGGGGACAGCCAACCGACGCAGCTTCAAGGCGATCGTCGATCGCGGCGACGTTCCCGGTTTTCTCGCCTACGAGGGCGAGTTTCCAGTGGCGTGGTGCGCGGTCGAGCTGCGCGAGCGCTATCCGCGGCTGGCCGTGTCGCGGGCGCTGCTGCCCATCGACGGCCGTCCGGTCTGGTCGGTCACGTGCCTGTTCGTGAAGGCAGGGCATCGCCGAAACGGCTTGTCGCTGGCGATGCTGGAGCACGCCAAGCGCTTCGCCGCCGAGCGCGGCGGCCGCCGGCTCGAGGGCTATCCGAGGGATCCGAGCGGCGGCTTTCCGGGGGCGAGCTCCGCCTGGACCGGCGTCGCGTCCACGTTCCTGAAGGCCGGTTTCACCGAGGTTGCGCGCCGCACCGCGACGCGGCCGATCATGCGATTCGAGGTGCGACGTGCGGGATCGCACCTGACCGATTAGCGGCGGGCGCCGGCGGCGCTGCGGCGCAGCACCAGCACGTTGCCGGCCACGCACATCGCGATACCGCCGGCCATCGTCGCGTCCCAGCGCAGATCCTCGAACAGCGTCGACAGGCCCAGGGCTACGATCGGAATGGCAACGGCGGCGTAGCCGGAGCGGTCCGCGCCGATCCGGCCCATCAAGGTCAGATAGGCGACGAAGGCGATCACCGAGCCGAACAGCGCCAGATACAGCAGCGAGGCGATGTACGGCGCCGAGCGGTCGAACACAAAGCGCTGGCCGTCCAGCATCGCGTAGATCGCCACGAAGATCGCCCCGTACATCATCGCCCAGGCGTTGGCCTGGATCACCGGCAGCTGGTTGTGATGATTGCGCGTCGCGGTCATGTTTCCAAGCGAAGCGACCACGGTACTGAGCAACGCCAAGATCACGCCCATCCGACGCGCGGGCGACATCGAAAAGCGCGCCAGCTCGGGCCAGAACACCAGCGCCACTCCGGCCACACCCAGGATTGCTCCGCCCAATGCGGTCGGTTTGACCGGCACCGAGAAAAACACGCGCATGCCCACGATGTTGCAAAACGCGACCAGCGAGAAAATCAGCGCCACCAGGCCGGAGGTGAGCGACTGCTCGGACAGGTACACCAGCACGTAGTTGATGCCGAACAGCAGCAGCCCCTGCAGCGCCAGCCACAGGTGCGTCGCGCCATCAAAACGCAGCGACAGGCGCCTGAGCTTCGCATAGACGATCAGGATCAGCGCGGCCACCGCGAATCGCCAGGCAACCGACACCGCCGGTGGCACGATCCCGAGCTGGAACTTGATCGCCAGCCAGGTCGATCCCCAGATCAGAACCGACAGCGCGTAGAGCGCCAGGTCGCTCATCCCGCCTTCGCGCTTCGTGCTACGGCGGGCAAGCCCGCTGGCGAGCTGCGCACTTCGGTGACCCCACCGTCTTCAGTAACCGCTGGGAGCGTTGCCGGGCCTCCACTTGATGCTGCAGCCGATGCTCGGCTGCTGGTCGGTGCCGACCGCGCGCCCGGCGAGCACGGCCTCGGCGGCCGCGCGCAGTTCCGCGCCCGTGACCGGGACGCGGCTGTTCGGCCGGCTGGCGTCGAAGCGGCCGCCATAGACCAGACGCCGACCCGAGTCGAACAGATAGAACTCCGGGGTGCACACCGCGTGGTACGCCCTGGCCGTCTGCTGCGTCCTGTCGAACAGGTAGGGAAACGTGAATCCGGCTTTGGCCGCCTCGAGCTTCATCTGTTCCGGGCCGTCCTGCGGAACCGTTTCGGGATCGTTCGCGCTGATGGCCACGACCCCGAGGCCGCGCGGCTGAAATTCGCGCGCAAATTCGACCAGAGCCGGGCGAACGTGAATCACGTAAGGACAGTGATTGCAGATGAATGTGACCAGCAGCGCGGGCGATTGCGCGTAATCGGACAGACGGATCGTGCGTCCGGATATGGTGTCCGGCAGCGCGAAGTCGGGCGCGGCCGTTCCGAGTGGCAGATCGCGGGAGCTCTCAACAGCCATGATCGTCGCTTCGGGAGGAGTGGATGGCGAATCGTAGCGTGCCCGCGGAGCCCACGGCCCGCGGGCAGCCGGGAGAATTCATTGCGTGGCGCGCGCGATCCGCCCGACCAGCGCCGCCGTGTATTCCGACGTCGATGCGGTTCCGCCCAGATCGCGCGTTCGGACCTTGTCCACGTTCAGTGTCTGGTCGATCGCGGCGCGCAGGCGCGCGGCCAGAGTGCTCAGCTTGCAATGATCGAGCATCAGCGCGGCGGCCAGCATCAGCGCGGTCGGGTTCGCCAGATCCTTGCCCGCGATATCCGGGGCCGAACCATGAACGGCCTCGAATATTGCGGCATCGGCGCCGATGTTGGCCCCGGGCGCCATGCCCAGACCGCCGACCAGGCCCGCAACCAGGTCCGACAGGATGTCGCCGAACAGATTGGTCGTCACCAGCGTGTCAAATTGCCAGGGATCGAGCACCAGCTTCATCGCGCAGGCGTCGATGATCACGGTGTCCATCTGGATTCGGCCTTTGTATTTCAGCTCGTATACCTGCTGCGCTGTCTCCAGGAAGATGCCCGTCAGCGCCTTCATGATGTTGGCCTTGTGCACGACGCTCACCTTGCGGCGCCCGGTCGCGAGCGCATGCTCGAACGCGAACTCCAGCAGCCGGCGGCTGCCCTGGCGCGTGTTCACGCCGGTGGCCATCGCGACCGCGTGCGGATCGTCGTCGATCTGAATGTAGTGCTCGTAGCCCAGATACAGGCCCTCGACGTTCTCGCGGACGACAACCAGGTCGACGTTTTCGTAGCGGCCGCCGGGGATCAACGTCTTGACCGGGCGCAGGTTCGCGTACAGCTTGAACTCCTCGCGCAGCCGGACGCTGGAGGAACGGTAGCCTCCACCCGAGGGAGTTTCCAGCGGACCCTTTAGCGCCAGCCGCGTGCGGCGAATGCTCTGCAGCGTGGCCGCCGGCAGCGGGTCACCGGCACTCTTCAACCCTGCCAGCCCGGCGACCTGGCGGTCCCACTGGAAGGGCGCGTGCAGCGCGTCGAGCACGGCCAGCGTGGCATCGATGATTTCGGGGCCGACCCCGTCTCCGGGGATCAGGGTGGCGGCGATTTTTTCGGTCATCGGGTCGGCTCCAGCGGCTGCAGGAAGGTGCGGGGCAGCCGCGATTGTCTGGTATCTGGCCGCCGGCCGGTTGCGTCGACACAGTGTTCGGTTGCGCCGCCCGTGGAATCCCGTGTGAAATACTGGATTCTAAGTATTTGTATTACAAGGTTTTTTTTCGAACAGATGATGCATCAGTCGACATACGCATCCTAAGTATTTGAATATAAGCAGCTATATATCTGAAGCTGCCAGCCGAGCCTGGTAGTTCCACCCGACGATCCCACCGCGGCCCGATCGCAGCGCCCCCGGTCGGCAACGCCGGCAAATTCGGGTGCAACGGCAGCGGACCTTGACGATTCGCCGGGACTTCGAGCCGACTAGGCTCGGTTCGTATGCTCAACCTTGCCCTCCGGATCCGGAAGCCGCGGCGTCGCGCACCAGCGGCCGTGCTGCTCGCGCTACTGCTTGTGAGCACGGTTCAGGCGGTGGCGCAGACGACCGAGAACGCGTCCCGATTCGAGGCGCTTCGCAACGACATCATCGCCGGTCAGGTCGGATCGGTCGAGCAGTTGCTGCCGCTGCTGTCGTACACGATGCGCTCGCGTTTCGTGCTGGTGTTCGACAGCCGCAGCGTGCAGGAAGCCAGTCCGGCGAATCCACGCGTTCTGCTGTTTGGAAGCGACGCAGGTTTCGTAGTCTCTTTCAACGGTGAAGCCCAACAGCGCGGATTCGACGCGGTCGAGACGATGGAATTCGACGCCGCTTCGGCCACCTACACATTCCGCGAAATCCGCTTCCCGGACCGGGCCGCCGGCGCCAAGGCGCAGGTGGAGTTTTCGCAGGTCAATCCGGCGCGCTGCGCGGTGTGCCACGGGGCGCCGGCGCACCCGATCTGGGATGCCTTTCCACTGTGGCCCGGCGTTTACGGAGAGCGCTATCAACGGGCCTTGAGCGCGCCGGAGGCGGCGGGTCTGGCGCAGTTTGCACAGGCGCAAGGCGCTCATCTGCGCTACCGCTATCTGCAGGGCTTCGATGTCGAGGGGTTCCGCGGACAGCTGGCGCCGACGCAACAGCGACGCTATTCCGGCACCGTCGAAGAGCCACCCAACGCCGTCCTGTCTGGCTTGTTCGGCCGGCTGGCGGTCTCGGTGATCGAGCATGAGGTCAAAGCGTCAGCGCGGTTCGGCGACTATCGATACGCGTTGCTGTGGTCGCTGCATCCGGGATGCGGCGCCGTGACGGAGGCACTTCCAGCGGCGCTGCTTGCTTCGTACGCGCCGGACTTCGCGCCGTTTGCTCGAGGGCGCAAGACCGAAAGCCGGCTGCAAGCTCTGCACAAGTTGCAGAGGGCCGCCAGCGGTGGGGATGGCCCGCTGCTTGCACCCGAGGACGCGGCATTGGACGCTTTCCGTTACCTGGCAGAGCAGGGCCTGGGCCTGTCCACGCGCCACTGGACACTCGCCCTGGAGCAGGACAACCAGGATCTGGCAATGCAGGTGCCGATCGCACCGCAGCTGGAGACCCACCTGCTCGCGTCGGTGGCCGATGACGATCCGAAGCTGCTGGAGCTGCGCGCGGCCGCCCAGCTATCCAGCGACGGCAAGTACTGCGCCCGGCTGCGCCGGCTCAGTCTCGAAGCACTCAAGCGCCCGCAGTGGGCGGCGGCCGGCGATTCGAGGCGCGAGGCCGCACTGCCCGCAACCGTGGTTCGCCCGGCCGGCATCGGCCGTTGTGTCGCGTGTCACGTTTCCGCTCCGGTGGGACCGCCGATACCGTTCGATGACCCGGACGCCCTGTCCGATCAGTTGCGGTCGAGAGCCTCGAGCCATGGCACGCTGCTCGACGAGGTTGTGTTCCGGCTGTCCCCGCAAGCGGGCAATCATCGGATGCCGCTTGATGCGGTGATCTCTATTGAGGAAGAGTCGGCACTAAGACAGTACTTTCAATCGCTGGCTCGTCCAGACGGACGCCTGCGTTGATCGATCGGATCGGGAAGCTCTCCAAAGGCATCGGCCGCGCGATGCCGAAACCCTGCCCGTAGTCGACCCCCAGCTGACGCAGTGCCTCGAGCGTCTCGATGTCCTCGACGTACTCGGCGATCGTCTTGATCCCGAGGGCATGGCCGATCTCATTGGTCGCCTTGACGATCGCCAGATTGACCGGGTCGCGCGTGATGTTCTTGACGAAGGTGCCGTCGATCTTCAGAAAATCGACCGGCAGATGTTTCAGATAGGCGAACGAGGCAAGGCCGGTTCCGAAATCGTCCAGCGCGAATCGGCAGCCGCGGGCGCGCAGTGCGCTGATCAGGCGAAGCGCACGGTTCATGTTGGCGATCGTCGCGGTCTCGGTGATCTCGAAGCACAGGCGCCGGGGTGAAACCCCGTACTCGAGCATTTTGCCCTGGATGTACTGCAGCAGGTGCTCATCGGTCAGCGACGAGCCGGATAGATTGATACAGCAGGTCTGCAGATGATGCGCGCTCTCCGGCAGGGCGCCGACGAAGCGCAACGCGCGGTCGATGACCCAGCGGTCGATCGAAGGCATCAGGTTGTAGCGCTCGGCCGCCGGTATGAATGCATCAGGGCCGATGCTCAGACCCTTCTCATCGATCATCGAGACCAGCATCTCGAAATGCTCGAGCGGTCCGTCGCGTGCGGTCAGTGCGACGATAGGCTGGTAGCGCAGCCGGAAGCGCTGCTCGTCCAGGGCCCGGGTGATCCGGTTGACCCAGCTCATTTCGGTGCGCCGCTGCACCACTTCCGCGTTGTCAGGGCGGTAGACCTGGACCTGGTTGCGGCCCGAGTCCTTGGCGGCGTAGCAGGCGGCGTCGGCCGCCGACATCACGGTCGCTACCGGAAGCGAATCGCCGTTGAGCGGCACGACCCCGATCGACGCGCCGACCGTGAAGATTCGCGACTCCCAGAAGAAGCGGAAGGCGGCCACGGTTTCGCGCAGCTTTTCCGCCACCTGGCAGGCCTGCTCGGTGCCGCAATTGACCAGCAGCACCCCGAATTCGTCGCCTCCGAGCCGGGCCAGCAGATCGCCCTTGCGCAGTGTGGCCTGGAGCAGGTGCGCGAGCTGGCGCAGCAACTGATCGCCGGCCGAATGACCGCAGGTGTCGTTGACGATCTTGAACTGGTCCAGATCGATATACATCACCGCGTGCTGACCGGCTCGGATTTCCGGATCGGCCAGCACCTCGCCCAGGCGCTGATGGAAATGCTCCCGGTTCGGCAGCGCCGTCAAGGAGTCGTGATAGGCCAGATGATGCATGAAGCGTTCGGCACGCCGGCTGGCGAGCAGATGGCTCACCCGCTGCCGCAGCACCGGCAGCAGGATCGGCTTGGTGACGTAGTCGCTGGCCCCGCAAACCAGCGCCCGCTGGATCGAAGCGTCGTCGTCCAGCGAAGTGATCATCAGCACCGGCGTCGTCTTGTAGCGTTCGAGCGCTCTGATTTGCACACATGCCTCGACGCCGTCCAGCTCCGGCATGATGTAGTCGAGCAGTATCAGGTCCGCCGCCACCGATTGGCACAGGCGCACCGCCTCGGCTCCGGTCTCGGCAGCCACGACGCGATAACCCTCCTTCTCCATCACGCGCCGCAGCAGCACGCGGGTCGCCTTGTCGTCGTCGGCGATCAGGATCAGCGGAGAATCGCTGGCGGCATCTCGAGTCTGGAGTACGTCCGACATGGCGTCTGTTCCGGATCCGTTTCAGCCGACCACGGCCTGTGCGCACAACGCGCGAAGCTCGGGCAGCAGCCGCTCGATCTGGCCGCGCAGCTTCTGATAGGCCTGTGGCGCGCCGTCCATGGATTCGTCGCGCCCGCATTGCTCCAGCTCGAAGGCCGTCTCGTAAACCGATCCGGTGGTGAACGTCGCCACCGAGCCTTTCAAGGTATGTGCGGCGCGCCGCAGGGCCTTGGCGTCGCGCGCTCCAACGGCCGCTTCGACGGCGCCGACGGTCACGTCGCAAGCATCGAGAAAAGCCACCACCACTTCCTTCAGAAGCTCTTCGTCGCCGCCCATCCTCACGAGGGCCAGTTCCTTGCTGAAGATGATCGAGGACGATTCCGGAGCAACGCGGGTGTAAATCGACGGTGGCGTGCCTTCCGGCTGCGGCTGCGACAGACTTTCGACCCGATTCAGGGCCTCGATCAGAGCATCGATCTGGATCGGCTTCGAGACATAGTCGTCCATCCCACCGGCCAGACAGGCCTCGCGGTCGCCCTGCATCGCATTGGCGGTCATCGCGATGATGTGCAGATGGCCTCCCTCGGTCGTCTCCCTGGCCCGAATGGCGGCGGTGGCCTCGAGCCCGCTCATGTTCGGCATCTGGACGTCCATCAGGACGGCGTCGAAGCGGAACTCCTTCAGCATCGACAACACTTCCGCGCCGTCGTCTGCCAGCGCCACCGAGTGACCGAGCTTCTCGAGCACACGCAACGCGTACTTTTGATTGACCGGATGGTCCTCGGCGACCAGGATCCTGAGGCGATTGGCGCCTCGAACGATGCGGGTCGCCGCGCCCTGCTCGATGGGCGGCGTCGGATCCATCGTCGGGTCCGTTGCTGAAATGATCGAGTCGAGCAGGTCGGTGCCGGACAGGGGCTTCAACAGGAATTCGTTGACTCCGAGCGCCCGACAGCGTTGCGGATCGTGACGTGCGTTGGTCGACGTCAGCATCACGATCGCGGTGCGATTGAACTCGGGCGAGCGCTTGATCGACCGCACCACTTCGAAGCCGTCCATCACAGGCATGCAGCCGTCCAGCAGCACCAGGCCGTAGGGTGAACCGCTGCGGGCGCCACGCTCCAGCTCGGTGAGCGCGCTCAGGCCGCTTTCCACCGACACCGGCTGCAAGCCCCACTTGGTGAGCCAGACTTCGAGCAGTCGCCGATTGGTCGCGTTGTCGTCGACGATCAAGGCGCGTATCCCTTTCAGCCGGACCGCATCCTGACGCAGCG
>Ga0210394_10008154_pt1 | contig 10862 bp, 11 predicted proteins | sample IncBWC12MmetaG_FD_160121 | JGI IMG/M metagenome (GOLD analysis project Ga0210394, IMG submission 160121) | Forest soil microbial communities from Barre Woods Harvard Forest LTER site, Petersham, Massachusetts, United States - Inc-BW-C-12-M | ecosystem: Environmental > Terrestrial > Soil >... | reverse complement strand
GCCCCGACGAAGCGACCGTTCTCGGTGATCAGGAGCCCTTCGCCGATGTCGCTGACGGCTCGGAGGAGAGACGCCTGGCGCTCAGACTGGAGCGCGAGGTTCCGATCAAGGAAGTGCTGGCTGAGGTAGGCGAGGACGGCCAACAGGAGGAGGGCGACCGCCCAGCCGATCAGCTCGTATGAGCCGACACTGGCGAGCCACAGCCGGAACCCGACGGCGATCAGGATGAGCGCCGCGACGGCGCCGGTGATCACCGGCAGCAGCCGCGCCCACCTCCACAGCCCGCGATCCTCGTTGGCCCATCCAGCGACCGCGTCGAGTGCGGAGGGGCTGTTGGATGGTGGTGGGGACGGCTTCAGATCGCTGGCCAACTCGCTCACGATAACGTTCGGACTCGCGGTTCGGTGCGCAAGGCCCGACCCGACGCCAGGCAAGTGGGCCTGGCCGCTAAGGGATTACTTGCTGGACTTAGTCGGTGGGCGCTGGGGCACGGTCCGCTTCAAGGGCGGCCGGCGCTGGGCGTGGAGCGGGTTGACGTCCCCGTTGTCCTTGTCGGTGATGCGGGCCCGGCCGGCCGCGGCGTGCAGGGTCCGGAGCTTCAGGAGGCGCTCCTTCTTGGCCACCAAGGCGGTCTTGAGGGCGTCGGAAAGCTGGGTGTCGTTCATGGGCACTACCCGGAGGCGAGCTTCCAGCTCGATGACCTCCACTTCGGCCCGCGTGAGCTCGAGATCGATTGTTTTAGCCACTCTCTTCCTTCTTATGTACGGCTGGTTGTTACTGCCGAACCTAATAACTACCCCGTCCGTCCCCAAGTTATGCCTGAAACCTTAGAAGTCGCTTAGAGGGTTAGCTACAGGCGACCTTTATGTCGACCGTAGCCGTTCCTGAGGAGCAATACGTCGATGGCCCGCATAGATTGCCGTCGGTTACTAGCAGCGTCCAGATCGCGCCGTAACCAGACGAAATGTTTCCGGGGATCATCACCGTGACATACCCACCGGCCGCTGTGAGGCCGTATCCGGCAGGTGGCGGACCACTCGAGTAGCACCCCCGAACGTTTGCCACCTCGTTGACGATTTTCACGGAGACGGCTCCGGAGCCTCCCGAATACGGCATTTGAACCTGGCAACCAGGCACTTTGCCACCTGAGTAACCCCCGATGCAGCTTGCGCTCGATGCAAGGGAAATGTGCGGGAGGAGGTTGTACCTCGCCGTGATGAGCGCGGTTGCTCCAAACCCGTCTGTGACCTGGACCGTGAACTGCAGCCGGCCCGGCAGGCCAATGAACGTCCCGTTGAGGCTCAGGCCATTCAGCGTTGTACCAGCAGGTAGTGGCCCGCTCGTAAGCGTGTATTTGAGCGGCGCAGCGCCGCCGCTAACCTGCCCGAACGTGCCACAAACGCTCACGCACCCCAGCTCGACAGTGCATTCGGTTGCGCAGCCCGGGACCAGGCTCGCAGTGAGCCGAGGGACGATCGGGATGTTGACAGCAACGCCGGCGGTGTCGTTCTTGTCGAAGTCCAGGACCTGTACGCCGAAGGCGAAGTAGCCGTTCTGGGTCGGGATGCCGGAGACGACGCCATCTGGGGAAAGGGCCAGCCCGGCCGGCACGGAACCGATCGCCGTCCAGGTGTAAGGAGCTAGGCCGCCGGTCGCGCTCAGAGTGACGGGCGAGTACGTGACCCCAACCTCGCCTGAGTGAAAGACGGGGTTGGCTATGGTCAGCGGGGCCCGTGCCGCCTCCGGTGAGGCCGACGGCTGGATAGTCGGGATCGCCACGGTGCCGATCGGGCGGGCACAGCCAGAAAGCAGCAACAGCAGCACCGTGATCGCCACGGCACCGTAACCCCTTCCCTTCACGACATCTAAACGCACGGACGCGGTCGGAAGTTTATCCGGCGCCGATCGACTTTCAGCTAATCAAGCGAAATCGCGTCGCGGAGTTTCTCGAAGAAACCTTTGGACACCTTTTCGGGCTTGCCGGTCAGGCCGCCGACCTTCCGCAGGATGGCCTTCTGCTCGGCATTGAGGTCCTTCGGGATGACGATCTGCACGATGACGTATTGGTCTCCACGCCGTCCTCCCCGAACGTCGGGCATGCCGCGCCCGGCCAGACGGAACGACTGGCCATGCTGGGTGCCGGCGGGGATGGCGATCTCGACCAGGCCCTCGAGCGTAGGGATCTCGATCCGATCGCCAAGCGCCGCCTGGACCATGTTCACTCGCAGCTCGTAAACCGTGTCCTGCTCGTGTCGAGCCAAGTGCGAGTGCGCCTTGACGCGCAGCACGACATAGAGGTCTCCAGACTGGCCGCCGCGCAGCCCGGCTCCCCCCTCTCCGCTGATCCGAATCTGCGAACCAGTGTCCACGCCGGCCGGGATCCTGACCGCCAGGCGCTTGCCCACCTGCACGCGGCCCTGGCCGCGGCACTGCGTACAGGGGCTCTTCAGCAGGCGCCCCGCACCTCCGCAGGTTGGACAAGTGGCAGCTGTGACCACGGCTCCGAAGATGGACTGCTGCTGGCGGCGGATCTGTCCGGTGCCGCGGCAGCCGGGGCAGGTTTCCTCACCGGTGCCGGGCTCCGCCCCGTTGCCCCCGCATCGCTCGCAGCTGGCAAGACGCGCGACGTCGATCTGCTTTTCGATCCCGGTGAACGCCTCGTCGAAGGTGATCGTCAGGTCGTAGCGAAGGTCGTCGCCACGGTTGGAGCGCTCGCGCCGTCCGCGACCACCCCCGAAGAACGTGTCGAAGATGTCTCCGAACGGCATATCGGAAAAGTCGATGCCAGGACCGCCGCCGCCCTCCACTGCGGCATGGCCGAACATGTCGTAAGTGCGGCGCCGTCCTGGATCGGATAGCACGGAGTAGGCCTCGCTCGCCTCCTTGAACCGGGCGGCCGCGATCGCGTCGTCGGGGTTGCGGTCGGGATGCGAGTCCATCGCGATCTTCCGGAAAGCGCGCTTCAGGTCCTCAGCGGTGCACTGCCGGCCTACGCCTAAGACCTCGTAGTAGTCGCGCTTGACGGCCAATTAGCTCTTAGTTGGTTGATTCGCCGTCGGAAGCCGGGAGCTCGGCGGGTGGGCGCGCCACCTTGACGAGCGCCGGCCTGACAACACGGTCGCGGATCCGGTACCCGCGTCGCAGCTCGGAGGTTACCGTGTCCTCCGGGTGGTCGGACGATTCCTCGTACCCGATCGCCTCGTGCAGCTTCGGGTCGAACGGAACGCCGACGGCGTGGATCTGTTCCAGGCCGTGCGCGCCGAGCGCCTCCTCGAGCTTGCGCACGCTGAGCTCGAGACCCTTGACCCAGGACTCGTCGACGCCCGCGGGCTTGTGGTCGAGCGCCTTGTGCAGGTCATCGAGGGCCGGCAAGAGCCGCCCGATCAGGTCGGCGGAAGCGTGCTGGATCGTCTCGAGCTGCTGCTGGCGGGAGCGCTTCTTGAAGTTGTCGAAGTCGGCGGCGGTGCGCAGGTAGCGATCCTTCGCTTCGGCGACGGCCGACTCCAGCTCGGCGATCTTGCCTTCCATCAAGGCAATCGCCGTGGACTCCAGCGGGGCCATGGTCTCGCCGCGCCGCTCTGGCTCGTGCGGTTCGTGCGGAGGCTTACGTGTGGTCATCAGTCCCTAGATACCTCACGCAGAGGTTCATCTAAACGCCGAGGTCAGCCATGCGGTCGCTCGCGCTGCGCGCCACGGCCTGCAGGCGGGCGACGGTCTGGCTGTACGCCATACGAGTCGGGCCAATCACGCCAAGAACTCCCTTGAGCCGGTTCGACGGGCCGTAGGTGGTGAGCACGACCGCGCAGCCCTGAAGCTGGCTCGAGGCGTTTTCGGAACCGATCACGATCTGGAGGTCCGACTCGCCGATGAGCTGGCGGAGCAGCACGGTCAGGTACCGCGTCTCTTCCAGCACCTCGAGCACCTGGTGCAGGCGAGACGATTCCGCAAACTCGGGCTGGCGGAGCAGGTTGCGCACCCCGTCGTGGACGACAAGGCTCTCCGAACCTTTCTCGTAGATGTCGAGCACCGTGACCACCCGCCCGAGCAGCTCCTTCTCAAGCCCCAGCGCGGCGCTCTCGTAGTGGCGTCGGACCTCTTCGCTTCCCTTTCCACCCAATGTGGTGTTGAGCGTGGCGGCGACCTTGGTCAGCTCGTCCTGCGTGGCCGCTTCGGCCACGGTCAGGACCTGCTGGCGCAGGAGATTGCCCTCGAGCAGGAGGATCAGCAGGACCTCTGTCGGCTCGAGGGACACGAGGTCGAGGTGCTTGATCCTTGCCTGCGAGCCCTGCGGCGCGCTGGCGACGGAAGCGTTTTGAGTCACGGCCGCCACGGTCATCGCCACCTTCTCGACCATCCCCTGCACGTCCGAGGGGGCTTGCCGGAGCTCGTTGTCGATGAAGTTGCCGACCTGCTCGGGGATCGTCTCGAGGTCCATCAGGAAGTCGACGAAATACCGGTACCCGGAATCCGTCGGCACGCGGCCGGCAGAGGTGTGCGGCTGCGTCAGGTAGCCCAGGTCGGCCAGCTCGGCCAGCTCGCTCCGGATCGTCGCCGACGAGAGGCTGACGAAGTAGCGGCTCTGGAGAGCCTGGGAACCAACCGGCACGGCGTTCGTCGTGAACTCCTGCACGACCGCTCGAAGGATCTCTTGCTTTCTGTTTTCCATAGTTTCAGCACTCTGGCTACGAGAGTGCTAGCTACAGTACCGCGAGCGCGATCTGGTTGTGCAGGTCCATGCCGCGCCGGGTCGGGACGACCCTGCCGCCGGTCATTGCGACCAGGCCGACTTTGACCAGCTCGGCGAGCTCAGGGTCGAACCCGCTGGGAGGCGGCATCCCCTCCGCGGTTCTCAGTCCCAGCATCAGCGACTCGGCTGCCGCCTTGCGTGCCTCCAGCTCCTCGCCGCCGGCGACCGGGTTCGGCGCCGCCATGTAGTCGCGGGGTCGCGCGACGTTCCACCACCGCTGCGCGGTCGCGCCATCGGTTGCGTACGAGTGCGCGCCGGCACCCGCGCCGTAGACCGGACGGCAGCTCCAGTAAGCGTGATTGTGTCGTGATTCGAAGCCAGGGCGCGCCCAGTTCGAGACCTCATAGCGGTGGTAGCCCGCGGACTCCAACTCCACGATCGCGGCGTCGAGGTGATCCCACTGCACGTCGGAGTCGACCTCGGGCACCTTGCCCTGCGCGCGGCGCCGCCACAGCAGAGTGCCTTCCTCGAAAGTCAGGCAGTAGGTCGAGATGTGGTCGGGTCCGAGCGCGAGCCCGCGCCGCAGGGTCTCCAGCCACGAATCGAGGCCTTGATGTGGGACCGCGTAGATGAGGTCGATGCTGATGTTGCGCATCCCCATCGAGCGCGCCAGCTCAAACGCCCGAGTCGCCTGGGCCGCGTCCGTCCGTCTTTCGAGGATGGCCAGCGCGCGGCCGTCGAAACCCTGCACGCCCAGGCTCAAGCGGTTCACGCCACTGTCGAGCCACGCCGCCAGCTTCGCCTCGTCGGTGCTCGCTGGATTTGCCTCGAGCGTGATCTCGGCGTCCTCTGCCACGTCGAAGTTCGCCCGGAGGAAGCCCAGCAGCCTGGTCATGAGCCCGGCCGGGAGAAGGCTCGGCGTTCCGCCGCCAAAGTAGACCGTCTCCAACGTTTCGAAGGGATGCAGGTCGCGCGCCCACAAGAGCTCACGCTCGAGCGCGTCGACGTAGTCGGGCATGAGCCGGTCCATACCGGCGTACGCATTGAAGTCGCAGTAGCCGCACTTGTGCTTGCAGAACGGGATGTGCAGGTAGAGGTTCTTGAACGGTTTCTCGCTCATGCTCAGGCGCCCTTGAGGTCGACCACGGTTGCACCGCTGAGCTCCCGCAGCCGCGCCGGGTCGATCTCGAAAACGGAATCGGGGCGACCGGCCGCGGCCCAGACCACCACGTAACCAAGCAGGTCGCGATCCATGAAAATGGGCACCTCGGTCGCGTGGCCGAACGGCGGCACGCCTCCAATCGAATAACCGGTTGCGCTGCGCGCGGTTTCTGCGTCTGCTTTGATCAGTGGATCGCCCGCGATCGCTCCGAGCCTCTTTTCGTCGACGCGGTTCGCGCCGCTGACCAACGCCACCACCGCCTTACCTCCGGCCACGAACACCAGCGACTTGACGATCTGGCCAACTTCGCAGCCGACCGCGCGGGCCGCGTCGGTCGCCGTGCGAGTGCCTTCAGGGAACTTCTTTACCGCAAGGCCGGTGTTGGCCTCCGCGAGCCAGGCCTCGAATCGTCTCATGCGATCCAAGGATAGGTGGCACGGGATCGGTGGCAATCGCCAAGCGCCGAACCTGCCACTCTTTTCCGAAGTGGCAGCGCAGGGGCAATGGGTCGTGGTCACGGGCGCTGCCGGGTTCATTGGCTCACACCTTTGCGAGCGGCTGCTCGCGCTCGGAAACCAGGTCGTGGGCGTGGACGCCTTCAGCGATTACTACGAGCGATCGCGAAAAGAAGAGAACCTTGCCGGGCTCAAGTCGAATCCTGCCTTCACTTTCCATGAGCTGGACCTGGTGGACGCCGATCTGCGATCCACGTTGCGCGGCGCGCGGGTCGTTTACCACCTCGCGGGGCAGCCTGGGGTTCGCCCGAGCTGGGGCGAGCAGTTCGACCGCTACGTGCGCGACAACATCCTCGCGACGCAGCGACTCCTGGAAGCTCTCAAAGAGTCGCCCATCGATCGCCTTGTTTTCGCCGGCAGCTCTTCGGTCTACGGCGACGCCGAGATGTTTCCCACCAAGGAATCCGCGCTGCCGCGTCCGGTTTCGCCCTACGGCGTGACCAAGCTCGCGGCGGAACACCTCGCGTTGCTGTACGCGAAGAACTTCGGCCTGCCCGTGGTGTCGGTCCGCTACTTCACCGTGTACGGCCCACGGCAGAGGCCCGACATGGCTTTCGCGCTGTTCATGCAGGCTCTGGTCGATGGCGAACCGATCGAGATCTTCGGCGATGGCGAGCAGTCACGCGAGTTCACCTACGTCGCGGACGCGGTCGAAGGGACGATCAAGGCGGCGACCGCCGACGTCGTGGGCGAGGTCTTCAACCTGGGAGGCGGCAGCCGGGTCACTGTGAACCGCGTGCTCGCGACGCTGGAAGACATAAGCCGCATCAAGGCAAAGCGGAAGAACCTCCCCGCGGCCCCAGGCGATCCCCGCCACACCGGCGCCTCGATCAACCTGGCGCGAGAGCGCCTCGGATGGGAACCGCGGGTATCGCTGCGCGAAGGCCTGACGAAACAGTGGGAGTGGTTCCAGGCTTTGCGTCGCCACCAGGGGGCGGCCGAAGCCCGCTAGGTCCCCGAAAGACTCAATACCCAGGCCGGGCCGATGCGCGACAGCGGGAGTTCACACGCTCGCGACGCGGCCTCGGCGTCAGAGGTCGACCGGCAAACCAGGATCGCGGCCTTCGTACCTGATGTGAACAGGCTGAAATACTGACCCGACCCGTCGTCGTAGAACGTCGCAATTCCGTTCTGGTCGAACTGGTTGCTTCCGCGCAGCTCGTCGACCCACGTGACGGCATCGTTCGCGACGGTGAAGTTGAACACGCCAGCCCGAACCTCCATGTGCGTATCGACGTCGAGCGCGTAGTCACCAAACACGATGCTGTCGACCCCGCTGGTATGCAGGATCGCCGCAAGCGCCTCAGGCGACTCGAAACCGAGCATCACGACGACGGCTTCGACTGGAAGCACGGCGGAACCGAGGAGAGTGAGGTCGGGTCCCTTGGGCGGCAGCAGCAGCTCGTCGGTCACCGGCAGGGGGCTCGCATGCACTTTGCCGGAGAGCACATCTTGAAGCCGGGAATTGACCTTGCTCGCAATCTTGCCCAGCTGCGCCACGCTTGGAAACGCGTCCTTCAAGCTCATCGAGATGGTGGTGACGATCTGACCGACGCGAATAAAGGTCACCGTGCCGAAGGGCGCCGCCCCCGTCGTCTTCGACCCGTAGTAGAGGGCCTGATCGCCCACCTTCGTTCCGCTCGCTGACGTGCCGAATGCAGTCTGGATGCTCGTCATCTGCGACGTAGCCGCTGAGGTCGAGTTCCACAGCGTGTACTCGATCTCGAGCGTCTCCGCGGTTCCAAGGTGAACGAACCGCGTGACGACATGGAACTTTTCGTCCAAAGGCGTGTAGGCGGAATCGAGCGGCTGGACTCCGAATGACGGCGGCCCCGGCCACCAGTTGCTGTCACCGAGGAGCGTACGTACGTCGGCAAGGCTCGGGTTCGCGGCATAAAAATCGCCCGGCTGCAAGTTGCTACCTGTGGTCGAGGGGCGGAGCGAGCAGGCGCTCACGACCACTGCCAGGAGAGCTATCGAACCAAGGAAGCGCAGCACTCTAGTCAAGCTTCAACACCGCCATGAAAGCTTCTTGTGGGATTTCGATCGAGCCGACCCGCTTCATCCGCTTCTTTCCTTCCTTCTGCTTTTCCAGGAGCTTGCGTTTGCGGGTGATGTCGCCGCCGTAGCATTTTGCGAGCACGTCCTTCCTCATTGCAGGGATCGTCTCCCGGGCGATGACCTTACCGCCGATCGCGGCCTGGATGGGCACAGCGAACATCTGGCGCGGGATGATCGTCTTCAGCTTCTCCACCAGCTTGCGACCCTGGATCTGCGCCTTGCCCCGATCCACGATGAGTGAGAGCGCATCCACCGGTTCGGCCGCCACCAGAACGTCCAGCTTGACGAGCTCGCCCTCGCGGAACCCGATCATCTCGTAGTCCATCGAGGCGTAGCCCTTCGAGCGCGATTTCAGCTGATCGTAGAAGTCGTGGATGATCTCGCCCAGCGGGATCTCGTACTCCAACACCACGCGGTCGCCCGGCCTGTGCTCGAGGTGCTTGAAAGTTCCGCGCCGTTCCTGGCAGAGCTCCATCATCGGGCCGACGAAACCCGACGGCACGATGATGGAGAGCTTCACGTAGGGCTCGGAGATGGATTCGATCATGGTTGTGTCGGGCAGCATCGCCGGGTTGTCGATGGTGATTACTCCGCCGCGTTTCAGCATGACCTCGTACTCGACGGTCGGAGCCGTCGTGATCAGGTCGAGCTCGAACTCGCGCTCGAGGCGCTCCTGCACGATCTCGAGGTGCAGCAGCCCCAAAAACCCGCAGCGGAAACCGAAACCCAGCGCGGCCGAGTTTTCCGGTTCGAAGGACAGCGCGCCGTCATTGAGCTGAAGCTTTTCCAGGGCCTCCTTAAGGTCCCCGAACTGATCCGATTCCGTCGGGAATAACCCGGCGAACACCATGGGCTTGACCTGCCGGTAGCCCGGGAGCGGCGTGGCCGCGCCGTTCTCGGCGGTCGTGATGGTGTCACCCACGCGCGCGTCGACCACGTTCTTGATCGCAGCCGTGACATAGCCCACCTCTCCGGCGGTCAGCTTCTCGGCCGGCCGGGGGCGCGGAGCGAACCAGCCCACCTCGTCGACCTCGTGGACTTTTCCGGTGTTCATCATCCGGATTCTGGTTCCCGGGATGATCTCGCCGTCCACGACCCGCACGTAGGTGATAACGCCCCGATACGTGTCGTAGTGCGAGTCGAAGATGAGCGCACGCAGCGGCATGGTCGGGTCGCCGTGCGGGCGCGGCACCCGCGCGACCACGGCTTCGAGGATGTCCTCGGTGCCGATGCCCTGCTTGGCAGAGGCGAAGATGACCTGGTCGCGCGGGATCCCCGTGACATCGGAGATCTCTTCGGCGACCATCTCGGGCTGGGCGGCGTCGAGGTCGATCTTGTTGACCACGGGGATGAGGGTCAGTCCCGCCTCGACCGCCTGGTACAGATTGGCGAGCGTCTGGGCCTCGATGCCCTGGGCCGCGTCGACGACCAGGAGGGCTCCCTCACATGCCGCGAGCGACCTCGAAACCTCGTAGGCGAAGTCGACGTGCCCGGGCGTGTCAATCAGGTTGAGTTCGTAAGTCTTGCCGTCTTTGGCGGGGTAGGTCATGCGGACCGCCTGCAGCTTGATGGTGATTCCGCGCTCGCGTTCCAGGTCCATCGAGTCGAGCACCTGGTTCTGCATGTCGCGCGAGCTGATCGATCCTGTGTACTCGAGCAGGCGGTCGGCCAGCGTGGATTTCCCGTGATCGATGTGGGCGATGATGCAGAAGTTCCGCACCCGGTCCTGAGTTGTGGGCACGCTGCAATGCTAGAGGCGGAGAAAATACAGGCGTGGCGATAGTGCTGGTGATCGGCGTGGTGCTCGGCCTGGCGGGGCTCGTCCTGCTCCTCAACCTCTTGGGCGCGGCCGACCTCGTCATGCGCCGGGTGACCTCGCAACCGCTGGGGGAGCTGGCGCCCGGTTTCGCCGCCAGCCGCCGCGGGTTCAGGATCTACGCGCTGCTCGTGCTGGCGATCGGGATCCTGTGCCTTGGACTCGCCGCCACCGCCTGGTTCATCCCGCTCGGAGCGGGCCTCCTCGTGCTGGGAGCCGTGACGTTCGGCATCGCCTCGGTGATCGCCATCGCAGGCGAGGTTGAGACCTACCGAGCGCTCAAACGTTAAACAGCGATTCCTTGCGGTGCGTCCAGGCGCTGGTGGGCTCCGAGGCTGGTCGAACGGGCGAGCGCGGCCGCGCAGATCATCGAGGCCATGTCGGCAGCGTCCGCGGCCACCGCTGAAACAGCTCCCGAGCGCAGCGTCGCCAGCGCCTTCTTCAGCTCCTCTCCTGTCCTGAGCACTCCCGCGGCGTCATCGAGTACCTCCCCGACGTGCGCCACTGTGAGTGGTCCGCGCGTCCACGGCCTGGGCTTGGCATCCCGAGCGGTCGGCGTTTCCAGCGCTCCGACCGCGGCGGCCGCCGCCCGCCGCCCGAAGGCTGCAGCTTCGAGCAGTG
>Ga0210394_10008153_pt1 | contig 10864 bp, 7 predicted proteins | sample IncBWC12MmetaG_FD_160121 | JGI IMG/M metagenome (GOLD analysis project Ga0210394, IMG submission 160121) | Forest soil microbial communities from Barre Woods Harvard Forest LTER site, Petersham, Massachusetts, United States - Inc-BW-C-12-M | ecosystem: Environmental > Terrestrial > Soil >... | reverse complement strand
ACGGTTACATCAACCTGCTGGGGGCCCCCAGCATACACATCGAAGGGATGACGGTCCCGGAAGTCGTCGATGCCATCAAGAAAGATTACGCGGGAATGCTCCACGAGCCGATTATCGAAGTCGATCTGGTCGATTTCCAGCGCCCGTATTTCACCGTTTCGGGCCAGGTAGGCAAGCCCGGGGAATACGAATTGCGCCATGACACTACGCTTGCAGAGGGCATTGCCATGGCCGGCGGATTCGCGGCCACCGCGAAAACCCAGGTGTTTTACTACCATCGCGTTTCACCGGACTCGATGGAAGTGAAGCAATTCAATATCAAAGACGTCCTGCACGGGAAAAATGTGAATGAAGATCCCTACTTGTCCTCGGGGGACATGATTTTCGTTCCGGAAAAATTCATTTCCAAATTCCGCAAATACGTTCCCTACGGCGTGGGAACCGGCTTCGGTTTCTACTGACCATACCGAGCCCCGCGGCGGGCGCCAGCCCCACATGCACAAAAAATTGAGGGCGCTATGAATCAGACGACCAGTAAAAAAAGGACCGACGATAGTTTGCCCGAGTACACCTTGCGGGACATTCTGTCGCCCGTTTTCCGCCACAAGCAGCTGGTGTTGACCACGTTCGGCTCCATTTTCCTGCTGGTGATTCTCTTCGTGTGGCTGTGGGTCTCGAACTATTACTCCACCACCGTCCAGATCGTTGTGGAGCAGGATCGTTCCGATCCCGCAGTGACTACGGGGCAAAACGCCGCCGTGCAAACAGGCAAGGAGGTCACCACCGACCAGATTTCCTCGGAGATCGCGCTTCTGCAGGGCCAGGACATGATGCGTTCGGTGGTCGCCACCTGCAAACTGGCGGACAAAGGACGATGGTCACCCTCGGATCTCTTTCTACCTTCCGATCCCGCGCAAAGGAAGGCTGCCAAAGCCGAACGCGCTGCCAGGGGCCTGGCGAAGGGCCTGAAGGTGGACGCCGAGAAGACTTCCCACGTGATCGATGTGAAGTACGGTTCGGTGGGCGATCCGCAGACGCCGGCCTGCGTCTTGCAAAACTTGAGCCAGCTCTATCTGCAAAAGCATATCGAGCTGCGGCGCCCACCCGGGACCTCCGAATTTTTCGCAGAGCAAACGCAGAACTACGGGAAGGCTCTCGCTAAGGATGAAGAGGACCTGAAAGAGTTCGGCAAGAAAGAGGGGGTGTCCGCTCCTGACGTGCTGCGAACCAACATGGCGACGGATGTGGCCAACTCCGAGGCGTCGCTCTACCAGGCGCGCCAGGCCATCGCCGCTGATGAGCAGCGTATCAAGAACGACGAAGCACAGCTGCAATCCACAAAACCGCGCATCCTGACCCAGCAAAGCACCAACGCCGACAGCAACCTGCTGGAAAATCTCCAGGCAAATCTGCTGGCCGCGCAGGTCAAGCGCACACAGCTGCTGCTCAAGTTCGAACCCACCTATCCCGCCGTGCTGGAAGCGGACCAGGAAATCAAGGAGACGCAGGACGCCATCCAAAAAGCCGAAAGCATGAAGTATGTGAACGAAACCACGGACCGCGACAACACCTACGAATTCCTGCGCGAAGACCTGGCCAAAACGAATTCGGACCTTGCGTCGCAGAACGCTACGGCCGGCCAGTTGGTCGACAGCATCAACAAAATGAAGGCGCAGATGGTGGATTTGGACGGCAAGGCGGTAACGCAGGCGGCGCTGATCCGCGATGAAAAAGCCGACGAAGCCAACTATCTCTTGTATCTCAGCAAGCGCGAGCAAGAGCGCTCTTCGGACGCGCTGGACCAGCGCAGGATAGCCGACGTAGCCATCGCGGTCCCGGCGGTAGTACCTGTCTTGCCGGCGATCAACCCCATGCTGGTTTTGCTGATTGGTTTCGCTTTCGCGTGGATTGCCGGCTTCTCCTCCGCTTTCATCGCCGAATATCTCGACGTATCCTTCCGAACGCCCGCGGAGGTAGCGGAGACCCTGAAAATCCCGGTGGTCGCCTCGATTCCGAAACACAGCGTCTAGCGAGGGCCGCCAATCGGCCCTGACGATTCCTCTCAAGCGCAATCACGTGCGCAAGGAAGATCATGAGCAAGAATTTTGAATTGATGCAACGGGCGGGAAAGCTTCTGGAAATCGAAATCCCGCCTGCAAACGAACGGGCTGTTTCGCCCGACGGTTCTCCCCTCGCCCCGGCGCTCGCGCCGGCCCTTGCTCCCACCCTCGCTCCTGAAATTGCCTCGTGGCGCGCGTGGCAGCCTTCGGCCGCCCGCACCGCGCGGCATTTAGCCCCGATCCAGGTCGCTCGCGAGGAATCCCGGCGGCTGGTGCAGCAGATCTTCATGGTGCAAGCGAAGGAGCCGCCGCGCGTGGTCGTGTTCGCGGGCATCGACCACGGTAATGGATGCACCCGGATCTGTGCGCACGCCGCAGAGGCCCTGCACGAGAACCTGCGTGGGTCCATCTGTCTGGTCGAAGCCAACTTCCGCTCCCCATCCTTGCCGAAGCTGTACGGCACCACCAACCGCCAAGGGCTCACCGATGCGCTCGTCGGAGAGGGGCCCATGCGATCCTTCGCCAAGCCTCTGGGCAACGACCATCTTTATTTGATGTCCTGCGGAACGCGCGCATCGGAATCCCACGGGCTCCTGAATTCCGCCCGCCTGCGGAGCCGCTTCCGCGATCTGCGCAATGAGTTTGACTATGTGCTCATCGACGCGCCCCCGCTGGTGCAGTATTCCGACGCCATAGCGCTGGGAAAAGCGGCCGACGGCCTGGTGCTGATTGTCGAGGCCAACGCGACACGGAGAGAGGCAGCCGCCCGGGTGTCCGAGCATTTGCGCGCGTCGCAAATCCGAATTTTAGCCGCCGTGTTGAATAAGCGAACCTTCCCCATTCCCGACCTGCTCTACCGGTACTTGTAGTTAGACAATCCGCCCCAGCCCGCCTTTTCAGAACCGCATCGAGACTCCCCGTGGAAGAAGGACGCCGCCGGTTCCTCGTCAATCTGATCAAGGTCTTTGACCTTGTGCTGGTGACGCTGTCGTTCGGCACGGCCACGCTCCTGGCCGCCTACACCGACAAGCGTTTTTCGATCGCCGAGTTCCTGTCCATTCGCGTCAAGCTGTCCAACTGCGTCATCTTTGTGGTTTTTCTCTTGGTCTGGCACCTCTTGTTGTGCTCCTACGGCTTGTACCGGTCCAAAAGAGTGCCGGCGCGAGAGGCGGACATCTTGGGAGCCATGAAAGCGATAGGAGTCTCCACGGCCTGCCTGGCAGTGGGTGCGGTGCTCTTTCATCTGCAGTTGGTGACCCCGCGCTTCCTGGTGCTCTTCTGGGCCTTTGGAACCGTGCTGGTGACTGTTTCGCGTGTGGCGCTGCGCGAGACGCTCGATCAGGTGCTGCAACGCGGCCGCAACCTGCGCTACGTGCTCATCGCCGGCACGAACCCCCGCGCTTTGGAGTTCGCGCACCGGATCAAAGCGGAGCCGGAAAGCGGCTATCGGGTTCTGGGCTTCGCCGATGATGAATGGTTCGCGGGCGGGGAACCCGAGGGGAGCGGGTTCCGCTTGGTGTGCCGGATCGAAGAGCTATCCGAATTTCTGCGCCGCAATGTAGTGGATGAAGTCGCGATGTACCTGCCCTTGCGCTCGGACTACGAACGCGCCTCGCAAATCGCTGCGCTGTGTGAGCAAAACGGAATCCCGATGCGATTCGACGGGGATATTTTCGGGCTGAAGAAGGCGCGCCAGCGAATCGAAGAGCTGGGCGGGCAATCCTACTTCACCTCGTCCACGACGGCGCGCGAGTGGTGGCCTCTGACCATCAAGCGGACGCTGGACATCGTGTTTTCGATTCTCTTGCTGGTTCTCTTTTCGCCGATCCTCCTGGCAGCAACGGTGCTCATCTACTGCACGTCGGACGGCCCCATACTTTTTCTGCAGGAGCGTGTGGGGCTGAACAAGCGCCGGTTCCGTATGTACAAGTTCCGGACCATGGTGCTCCACGCCGAGAAGATGATGGCGCACCTGGAGAGCTTGAACGAGGCCTCCGGGCCTGTCTTCAAAATCAAGAATGATCCTCGCATTACGCGGGTCGGAAGGTTCCTGCGGCGTGCAAGCATCGATGAATTGCCGCAGCTGCTCAACGTGTTGAAAGGCGACATGAGTCTCGTCGGGCCGCGCCCGCTTCCGGTCCGCGACTACGAAGGATTCAATCAGGATTGGCAGCGGCGCCGGTTCAGCGTCCGCCCCGGAATCACCTGTCTGTGGCAAGTGGCCGGCCGCAGCTCGATTCCCTTCGAGCAGTGGATGCGGCTCGATTTGCAATATGTGGACGAGTGGTCGCTGTGGCTCGACCTGAAAATTCTGGCGCGAACGATTCCCGCGGTGTTCAGGGGCGTTGGCGCGGCGTAAGTCGCTTCAAATTCGGAAATCGCCAACAAGGACTGGAAATCGAGAGGATGCATGTGAAGTTGCCATGCCGGCCGGATTGCTAAAACACGGACTTGTTCGAAACACACTGTGGATGTTCCTGGGCCAGGGCCTCCGCCTCGTGATTCAGGCGCTATATTTTATCGAGATCGCGCGATCCCTGGGCGCGGCCAACTACGGCGCGTTCATCGGTGTGGTAGCCCTGGTGGGCATCGCCTACCCGTTCGGCGCGCTGGGCAGCGGCAACCTGCTGGTCAAAAACGTGGCGCGCGACCGGAGCCTTTTCCCGGATTACTTCGGCCGGGCGCTGGCGACCACAGCCGCGATCAGCACGGTGCTCTTCGCCCTCCTCTTCTTATCAGCTCATCTCGCGCTTCCCGCTTCCATTCCACTCTCGTTGGTGCTTCTGGTCGCCGGCTCCGATCTGTTTGGATTGAATCTCATCACCATTTCTGGGCAGTCCTTTCAGGCGTTCGAACAGCTGAACTGGACCGCGCTGATCAACGTCTTGATCAGTGCGGCGCGCCTGGCGGGCGCCCTCGTTCTGGTCCAGGTGCACAGTCACCCTTCGGCCCTGCAGTGGGGCTACATGTACTTCTTCAGTACCGTGGCGGTGGCGGTGATTTCGCTGGCGCTGGTCTGGAGAAAACTCGGAAGGCCGGAATTCGCCCATTTCTTCCAGGGCGCGGAGACGCGCGAAGGCGCGTATTTCTCCATCAGCCTGAGCGCCCAGACCATCTACAACGACATTGACAAGACGATGCTCGCGCGCCTCGGCACCCTCGACGCCACGGGCATCTACGGTGCCGCCTACCGCCTGATCGACGTCAGTTTCGTCCCCGTCTCCGCATTGCTCTGGTCCGCCTACCCAAATTTTTTCCGTGCCGGCGCCGGAGGCATCCGCGAGAGTTTCCGGTACGCCAAGCCGCTGGTGCTGCGCACGCTCGCGTACTCGATATTTGTCAGCGTCATGATCCTTCTTTTCGCCGGGTATGTGCCGCTCATTCTTGGACCGGAATACGCGCGCACGGCGGAAGCCCTGCGCTGGCTCGCGCCGTTGCCCATCCTGAAGGGACTGCATTACTTCCTCTCGGATTCCCTCACGGGCGCAGGACACCAGGGCTTGCGGACCGCCATCCAGGCTGGTGTAGCCGCCTTCAACGTACTACTCAACCTCTGGATCATTCCCGCGTACTCCTGGCGCGGCGCAGCCTGGTCGAGCCTGGCTTCAGACGGCTTGCTGCTCTGCGGAGTAAGCGCCGCGGTTTTTCTCTTGTCCCGCAAATCGCGCACGGCCGCGGACCAGGTGTTGACACGCGAGGCGTGCAAAGCGATATAGACATGGCGCGCCTCCCCATCTCGCGAAGCTTCCTTGAGAATTCCATTCTCGGGATGGCTGCCTTCGTCCTCTCCACCGCCCTGATCCGTGTGCTTACGAGCGGCAACACCAACCTCGTTACCGCCGGAGATCGCCGGTTTGAATTGCTCCTGGTGCTCGTCTATGGTGCGGTCCTGCTGATCGGCGCGGCACATCCCGGCAAGACCCTTCGAATGGGCTTGCACACGCCCGCGCTCATCGCCCTGATGGCATTAACCTGCGTTTCCTGTATGTGGGCGGAAATGCCCGGCCTCGTGCTTCGCAGGGCTCTCGGCGTAGCGGGGGCGACGCTCTTTGGACTGGTCCTGGCGTCATGCCTCGATTTCGAGGACCAACTGATGATTCTCCGGCGAATTGGCAGACTCGCCGCGGGACTGAGCTACGCCGCGTGGGCCGCGGGGTTCGTCACCGGCTCCGATCTTGTTTCCGGCGAAGCCACCACCATCAAGGGCTATTCCGTGCAAATTGAAGCCGGGGCCTGGCGCGGAATTTTCAATCATAAGAACGATCTGGGCGCCATGATGGCGCTCGCCATTCTTGTCGAGTGGCACGTGCCGGCTGAAACGACGAGAGCCAAGATAGCAAAGACAATCTGGATGTGCGCCTATTCAAGCCTCCTGCTCCTTTCGCATTCGCTGACCTCCATCGTGGCGCTGGGGCTGACCATTCTGCTGATGTTTACGATCGAGACCTTCCGCCACCAATATCGCGTGATCGTGCCGGTCCTCCTGTTGGCGACCATGTTTTCCGGAACGTTCATTGCTCTCAATACGACCTCGGTCACGGGCGCCCTGGGACGTTCGGCGGACCTGACCGGCCGCGCCGACCTGTGGCATTGGGTGGTGTTGATGATCGCTGACCGGCCCATGCTGGGCTACGGCTTTTCGGGATTCTGGAAGGGGGCGTCCGAACAATCCGCCGTGGTGGAAGACCGTATCGGATGGTCGCCGGTGTACGCCCACAACGGCTATCTCGAAATTACCCTCAGCCTCGGGCTCGCCGGATTGCTTCTCTTCCTGTGGTTTGCCGCCACCGGCCTGCGGCGCGCGGTGCTGCTGGCCAAGGGAGCGACCACCCTCCAGGAGTTATGGCCGCTCGCGTTCCTCATGTATTTTTTGATTCACAATCTCGGGGAGTGTACTATTGTCTGGCAGAACTCGCTGGAATGGGCAGTCTGCGTGGCCACGGTGGCCTGCAGCGACCCGCGACTGCAACCCCACTTCGACGCTTCCCCGGCCGAGGACGAATTCCGGCTCGCGAGCTCTCCTGAGTATTCCTGAATGAACGCCTTCGAACCATCGCGGCACCCAAAAGCTCGCGTGGCCATTTGCATTCCCACATTCCGTCGCGGCGACTTGCTGCGCCAGCTGCTCGCCGGGATCGCGTGCTTAAGGTTCCGGCGAATGCCGGCCCCGGACCTTCTGATCGTCGTGGTTGACAACGATCCCTCGCGAAGCGCCGCCGAAATTTGCGACACCGCGGCCCTGCCGTGGCGGGCCAAGTATGTCGTGGAGACGCGCCGGGGCATCGCCCAAGCGAGGAATCGAGCAATTGAAGAGGCCGAGGACCCCGACTTCTACGCGTTTATCGACGATGACGAAGTGCCGGCGCCGCAGTGGCTGGACGAATTGCTGTGGATCCGCGCCTGCTTCGAAAGCGACGTGGTCTGCGGTCCGGTCCTCCCGCGCTATGCCTCCGGCGTCCCCGACTGGGTGAAAAGCGGCGGATTTTTCAACCGCGAGGTTTATACCAACGGCGATCTGTTGAAGACCTGCCGCACCGGCAACGTTCTCGTCAGCCGAAAGGTGTTCGCCGCGATTCGCTCGTTCGATGAGCGTTTCGCGCTGACCGGGGGAGAGGACACGCACTTCTTCCTGCGCGTGCGCCGGGCGGGCTTTGAGATGGTCGGCTCGGGCAGCGGCGTGGTCTACGAAACTGTCCCGACCTCGCGCGCCACGCTGCGCTGGCTTCTCCGGCGTGCCTACCAGTCAGGAAGTTCCTGGGTGCTCTGCGAAAGCCTGCTGGACGGCCGGACCTCCACTCGAGCCGTTCGCGCCGCGAAAGCCACCGGGAGGATCCTGCAGGGAGCGCTGTCCGCCTGCACTTCGCCGGTGCTCGGCAAAGCGGCGCTCGCCCAGGCCCTTTTTAATCTATTTCTGGGGGCGGGAATGATGGCGGCCCTGGCCGGGCGGAATTTTCAGGCATACCAATCTGCCGGAACGGACGCGTCAAAATGATCGGAGCGGCGTGGTCCTCTGCAGGAGGAGACATTTCGAATGAAAGCAACGGACCTGACCGATCGAGTTTGCCTGCCTGCCGCGTGCGCGTTCATTACCATCGCCCTTTTCTCGACCCAGATCCATTCCCAGTCCCAACTGAACCCTTCCTCGGAACCCATTCCTTCCGATTATTTCGGCATGCACATCCATAACGCAACCACGACGACTCCCTGGCCCTCTGTTCCCGTCGCAGCCTGGCGCCTGTGGGACGCGCGCGTGGCCTGGCCGCAGCTTGAGCCGGTCAGAGGGCACTGGAGCTTTTCCCTTCTCGACCAATATCTTGCCCTCGCCGAGCAACACGGGACCCAGGTGCTATTACCGTTGAGTCTCTCTCCGACATGGGCTTCTTCGCAGCCGCAGCAGACTTCGGTCTATCAGCAAGGCAATGCCGCCAACCCCGCAAATCTGGCGGACTGGCAGAACTACGTGACAACGGTGGTCACCCACTGCAAGGGTCGCGTCCAGGCGTATGAAATCTGGAATGAGCCGAACAGCGTTGGCTTCTGGTCAGGAACCGTAGCGCAAATGGTGACGCTCACCCAAACAGCATCGGCAATCATTCATCGGATCGATCCATCGGCTTTGGTTGTTTCCCCGGCGGCGACCACCAATACGGGTCTTCCCTGGCTCACGCAGTTTCTCAGCATGGGCGGCGGCAAGTATGTGGACGTCATTGCCTATCATTTTTACGTCGCCCCGCAAGCGCCCGAGGCGATGGTGCCGCTGATCCAGAAGGTGCAGGAAATCATGCGCAACGCGGGCGTGGCGGACAAACCGCTTTGGAACACGGAATCCGGGTGGCAGCTCCCGAAGCCGTTCCCGTCGGAACAGCTTGCCGCGGCCTACCTCACGCGAGCTTTCATTCTCAACTGGGCTACAGGCGTCAAGCGCTTCTACTGGTACGCCTGGGACAATCACGCCTGGGCTTCCATCCAAACGACCGAAGCGGACAACCGCACGCTGACGCCGGCGGGCCAGGCGTTTGGCATGGTCCAGCAATGGCTGAGCGGCGCGCAACTCAATGACTGCGATGAGCAAGCGGACCATACCTGGGTATGCAAGCTGACGCGAAACGGAGTGCCGCAGTGGATTCTCTGGAATCCCACGCAAACGGTTACGGAACAGCGAACCTACATGTTTCCCCAGGAGTGGAACGACAAGAGCGTCAAGCCCATGTTGGGCATTGCCCGCGCGCTGAATGGCGCGGCGATCGAGGTTGGCCAGACGCCGGAATTGGTCACCTCGTCGGTCGTTCCTTGATGGTTTCGACGACATTCACTGCCCATCCCCCCAAGCCAGTTAGCACCCACCGCAGATAAAAATGGCAACTGCGATATCGTCTCCTGCACCTCGCCCTTCACCTTGCGAAGAGCACGCGCCTTCCACGCGAGCGCCGCGTCCAGACTTTGCGCGCAGCGTTCGCTATCGCGCTGATATCGACGGGCTTCGCGCGGTTGCGGTGATTGCCGTCCTGGGCTATCACCTGAAAGTGGCGGCCTTCCGCGGCGGGTTCGTGGGAGTGGATGTTTTCTTCGTCATTTCCGGCTACCTGATCAGCGGCATCATTTTGAAGGACCTCGCAGCCGGAAAGTTTTCGATCGCCTCTTTCTACGAACGCCGCGTCCAGCGCATCCTGCCGGCGCTCATCGCGCTGCTTCTTGGAGCGAGCATGCTGGCCTATTTGTACCTCCTCCCAGCGGAACTGATGAGCTTCGCGAAGTCCCTGTTGGCCGCCCTTCTTTCGTCGTCCAACTTCTATTTCTGGAAACACTCCGGCTATTTCAGCGCGCCGGTCGAGACCATTCCCCTGATTCATACCTGGTCGCTCGCGGTGGAGGAGCAGTTTTACCTTTTCCTGCCGGTCTTTCTGATGCTCGCGCATCGCTATTTCCCGCGAAAATTGCGCCTCACCGTAATCTTGATTGCGGCCGTTTCCTTCGCGGTCAGTGCGGTTGGAGCTTTCTTGCAGCCGACGGCGACGTTTTACCTGCCCCACACGCGGGCCTGGGAATTGCTTCTGGGTGTGCTGATTGCTCTCGAAGTGTTCCCCGAAATTTCTCGGCCTCTTTCCAGGAATCTTGCCGCCGCAGCGGGGATAGCGCTCATAGGTTTTGCGGTATTCGCGCTTTCCTCGGCGACCCCGTTTCCCGGTATCGCGGCCCTGGCTCCGTGCGTGGGCGCCGCGCTGATCATCGCGGCGGGCCGGTCCGGCGTCTCTCTGGTCGGCCGCGTTCTCTCGTTCAAGCCGGTGGCCTTCATCGGCCTGATCTCTTACTCGCTCTATCTGTGGCATTGGCCGATCATCGTCTTCCAGGGGATGGAGTCATCACCGTGGAGCGGTATATCGGTTCGAATGACGAAGGTCATCGTCGTCCTGGTGTCTCTCGCTGCCGCCACTCTCTCCTGGAAATACGTGGAATCGCCCTTTCGCGCCGGGCGTATGCGCATGCCTCGCGTTGCTTTGTTTCAAACGGCCGCGGCGTCCGCCGCTGTGGTTGCCGCGATCGGGGTTGCCGCCATCGTCTCCCACGGATTCTCGTCGCGCTATCCGTCGCAAGCAATTCAGGTGGCCTCCTACCTGGACTACGATTCCGCGAAATATTTTCGCGACGGGACTTGTTTTATCTCCTCGGGCTACAAGTACAGCGACTTTGACCCCTCCACCTGCCTGAAGGAAGATCCCCAAAGGAAGAACTACCTGCTGTTCGGAGACAGCCACGCTGCACAGCTTTGGTATGGGCTTTCCACGCGCCTCGAAAATGTGAACGTC
>Ga0210394_10008151_pt1 | contig 10866 bp, 11 predicted proteins | sample IncBWC12MmetaG_FD_160121 | JGI IMG/M metagenome (GOLD analysis project Ga0210394, IMG submission 160121) | Forest soil microbial communities from Barre Woods Harvard Forest LTER site, Petersham, Massachusetts, United States - Inc-BW-C-12-M | ecosystem: Environmental > Terrestrial > Soil >... | reverse complement strand
CTGGAGGACCATTTTATGGGCAAGCTGCTAGGGCTGCCGATGGGGTGCGACGTTTGTTACACGAACCATGCGGCGGCGGACCAAAATTCCGCGGACAATTTGCTGCTGCTGCTCGGTGCCGCGGGTTGCAACTACTTCATGGGCGTGCCGTGCTCAGACGATGTGATGCTGAATTACCAGTCGACCAGCTATCACGATGCGCTGGCGGTGCGGCGGCTCTACCATCTGCGGCCCGCGCCGGAATTTCTGGCCTGGCTGGAAGCAAGCGGGATCTATCGCCATGCCGAGCCGGCCCTGCTGGATGCGCCGGCACGCCGGCAGCTGATGCAGAAGCTGGAATCCTCGCTTGGGGAAATCGTCTAGATGGCCGAGGCCGGTGAGGAATCGCTCGCGCTAGGGGAGTGGCCCGAGATGGTGCGCAAGGTCCGGGCGCGGACGCCCGCGCGGTTGCTGGCGGGACGCGTCGGCGCGGCGTACCGCACCGCTACGCTGCTGGAACTGCGCGAGGCTCATGCTGCTGCGCGCGATGCCGTTTGGAACGAACTCGATTTGCAGTCGGGGGAAGCGGTGTTCATCAAGCGCTTTGACCCGCTGGAACTTCGCACGCGGGCGCAGGGCAGGCAAGATTATCTGCTGCGCCCCGATCTGGGACGGCAGTTCGATGAGACTTCGCGGGCCCAATTGGCGGCCATCGATTCCCGGGGCATCGATCTTCAGATCGCCATCGGCGACGGGCTATCCACTCCGGCGGTCGTCGCGCAAGTACCGGCGCTCTTGCCACTGCTGGAAGCAGGTGCCGGGAGTCGCGGGTGGGCGCTTGGCCGAATTCTCGTCATTCACCATTGTCGCGTGGGGATTCTGAATGAAATTGGGGAGCTCGTAAAACCTCAGGTCGCGGTCCTGCTGATTGGGGAAAGGCCGGGGTTGGCGACGGCGGAAAGCCTGTCCGCGTACCTGGCGTACCGGCCGCGCGTGGGGCATAGCGATGCGGACCGGAATCTGATTTCGAACATTCACGCCCGGGGATGGAGCGCGAGCGAGGCGGCCGAGGGAATTTTGAGCTTTGCGGCGCAGATGAGGAAGGCAGAGAAGAGCGGATACCTGCTGAGGAAACAGATGCCCGCAATAAAGGATACCCAGCCATAGCGCTGTCCCCGACAGGCGACGGGGCAGGCCAGTCGCACGCTTGTATTGAACATGTTCAAGATTTCTCTTGACAGCCTGCCGGTGCGGGGCGTATGAACTGAACATGTTCAAGACTGCGCCCACCGAGAAGGGCGAACAGACGCGGGACGCGATTTTCAAGAGCGCCATGAGGCTGTTCCGCGAGCGCGGGTTTGACGCCACGACGATGCGCGACGTCGGGGCGGATGCCGACGTGGCGCTGGGCGCCGCCTATTACTACTTCCCGAGCAAGGAAGCGATCATCCAGGAGTACTACGGCGTGGTGCAGGCCGAGCACAGCCGCCGCGTGGGGGAGGCGCTAGCGACCCGCAAGATGGATCTTCGCGGCCGGTTGCGATTCGCACTGGAATCCAAACTGGACATTGTGGCCAGGGATCGGCGCCTTCTGGGCGTGATTTTCCGCTACTCGGGCGAACCCCAACATGTGCTTTCGTGTCTCGGCCCGGCTACTGCCGAGACTCGGCGGGAAAGCATGGAGGTCTTCAGCCGCGCCGTCGGCGACGAGCGACTGCCGAAAGACCTCGAGCAGCTACTGCCCGTTGCACTGTGGGCACTTCAAATGGGCCTGTTGATACTGTTTCTCTACGACGAATCGCCGGGCCAAAAACGCACGCGCAGAGTGCTCGAAGGAACGCTCGATCTGACCATAAGGCTTCTCAGGCTGGCGAAGTTCCCGGTTCTCAAACCGATCCGCGGCAAGGTCCTGACGTTGCTGCGCGACAACGACCTTTTCCCTGAATTTGAAATCGCCCGGGCGGAATTGCGGGAAATGTGATTTCCGGCGCCAGGGGCCCCATTCTCCGGCTGCAGGAGGCAGTGAAAAGTGGAACAACCACAGAAATCGCCGCTTAGCTCGTCGCAATTTAGCTTGATCGTCCTAATCCTTGCGCTTGCCGCGGGCAGCGTAATGTACCGCTTGATCGTATGGAAGCGCCTGGAACAAACCTCGCTGCTGTTCATCGGCATTCCGGCGGTTCTGGCCACGTTCCTGGCAGTTGCGCCTAAGTCCAAGACCACCCTGGGCGGAATCATGCGGGGCATCACGCTGTTCCTTCTTCTCTCCGGCGTGCTTTTGGGCGAAGGCTTCATCTGCATTGTCATGGCGGCGCCGCTGTTTTATGCCGTAGGCGTGGTCGTCGGAATGCTCCTGGGGCCGGGCCGCAAGGGGCTCGACTCGACAACGCGCATTTGCGTCATTTTGCTTCTTTTGCCCATGAGTCTTGAGGGATTGTCTCCCGCCCTTTCATTCAACAGGAACGAGACGGTCCAAGCGTCGCAGCTTGTTGACGCTTCCGCCGAGCAGGTCGGACAGGCTCTCGGTGCCGTGCCGCGGACCGACGTGCGCCTGCCCTTGTACCTGCGCATGGGATTCCCACGCCCGGTCGAGGCTGCCGGGAGCGGCCTAGAAGTCGGTAGCACGCGCACCATTCACTTTGCCGGCGGCGAGGGGCATCCGGGCGATCTGGTCCTGCGCGTGGACCAGTCCCGGCCGGGCTACCTGCACTACAGCGCGGTTTCTGATGGCAGCGAAGTCGCGCATTGGCTGGCCTGGCAGACCTCGGAAATTATCTGGATTCCGGTCGATGCGCAGCACACGCGCGTGACCTGGACGCTGCGGTTTGAGCGGAAGCTGGATCCGGCATGGTATTTCGGCCCGTGGGAACGGTACGCGGCGCGGCTCGCGGCGCAGAGTTTGATCCAGGTGAACGCGACTCCACCGGCCAGGGGAATGGGAAAGTAAGCGGCGATGGATCGCTCAACCGTCATTCGCTGCCTGTCGCTGTACTTGCCCGCGATGGCGGCGGCCGTGCTCGCTTACCTGCGTCCTGGTGGACGCCGGCTGGGGGCCGCATGTCTGGTCGGTATGGCCTGGACGCTGCCGTCGCTGTTGGCCGTACAGTTGATCAACCTTCGCTTCTCGTGGTGGCAGTTTCATGCGCAGGGCGGTCTTTTCCGTGGCCTGCCGATAGACCTCTGGCTTGGATGGGCCGTACTTTGGGGTGCCATCCCGATTCTGGCGCTCGGCCGCACGAGAATCTTCTGGGTGGTTGCGGCTTTCCTGGCGTTGGATTTGGTGCTCATGCCGGCGTGCCGGCCGGTTGTGCAACTGGGTGGCGGCTGGCTGATCGGCGAAGGGATGGCCTTGCTGCTGGTTCTGATCCCCGCGCAACTATTGGCGCGATGGACGCTTGATGACGCACACCTGTTGGCCCGAGCGGCCATGCAAGCCGTCGTGTCAGGCAGCCTGTTCCTGTTTCTCCTTCCCGAAATCGTATTTGCTCTGCGGCCCGGGCGCGGATGGCAACCGCTGCTCTCCAGCCCGGCGTGGTTCCGAAATCTGGAGCTGCAGGGAATTGCGCTGCTCGGCGTCTTGGGGGTTTCCGCTCTCCAGGATTTCGCGCTACGCGGCGGGGGCACACCGATTCCCTACGACCCGCCGAAACGGCTGGTCACCAGCGGGCTATACCGCTATATCGCCAATCCCATGCAGTTTTGCTGCGCACTGGTGATGACCGCGTGGGGCGCCGTGCTTCGCAATCCGTGGGTCGCGCTTGGGGGTGTCATGTCGTTTCTCTACGGCGCGGGCATCGCGAATTGGGACGAGGGGGAAGATCTCAAAACCAGATTCGGAAAGCCGTGGGAGCACTATCGCGAGCACGTGCGTGCCTGGCGTTTCAGGTTTACGCCCTGGCACGATCCGGACCGACCGCGGGCGCGGCTATATGTAGCCCGGACCTGCGGTCCGTGTTCGGACGTGCGGCGATGGTTCGAGGCGCGTCACCTAGCGGCGCTGGAGATTGTTGCCGCTGAAGATCACCCGACGCGCGATTTGCGGCGCATCACCTACGATCCGATGGACGGTACGGAGCCCGAAGAGGGCGTGCGGGCGATGGCGCGTGGTCTCGAACATATTCATCTGGGATGGGCGCTGGCAGGGGCGTGGGTGCGACTTCCGGGCATCTCCCACTTCGCACAGCTGCTGGCGGACGCGAGCGGGTTTGGGCCGCAGATCATTGCCAGGCGCACACCGAGCACGGACAGGGTTTGTGCCCCTAGAACCTGATTAGACTTCGACCAGCGTGGCGGAGAGGCGCAGGCGGCCGGCGGCGACGGCGGTTTCGAGCGCGGCGACGACCGTGGGGTCGAATTTCGTTACCGCGAGCGAGCGGATGCGCTCCAGTGCATAGTCCAGATCCATGGCGGACTGGTAAGGTCGGTTGGTGGTGATGGCGTCCAGCGTATCGGCCACGGCGATGATGCGCGCCATCATGGGAATCGAATCGCCGGCGAGACCGTAGGGGTAGCCGCCGCCGTCCATGCGTTCGTGGTGCAGCTCGATTCCCGGGAGCATGTCCTTGAGCTGCGCGACCGGACGCATGATGTTGGCGCCCTTCACGGTGTGCTGTTTCATCAGGTCGAATTCTTCGTCGGTCAGCTTGCCGGGTTTTTTCAGCACCCGGTCGTCGACGCCGATTTTGCCCACGTCGTGCAGCAGAGCCGAGATGCGCAGCCGGTCGAGGTCTTCTGCATTGAGGCCCAGACCATCGCCCAGGATAAGCGAATATTTGGCGACGCGGCCCGAGTGACCACGGGTGTAAGGGTCCTTTTCGTCGATGGCCGCCGCGAGCATGCGGATCGAGCCAAGAAAGAGCTCGCGGTTTTCGCCGGCTGCGAGTTTCAGCTTGTCGACGTAGTCTTCAATATCGCCGGCCATTTTGTTGAAGGTTTCGGAAAGCTCGCCGATTTCGGCGGTTCCTGCCACCGGCACTCGTTCATGAAATTCGGCGCGGCTGATGGCGCGGACGGATTCAACAAGGCTGCGAATGGGGCCGGTGATGCGGAGCGCGAAAATGTATCCGAGCGCGAGCGCCACGAACGTGACGCCGACCACGAAGCGCAGGGCTTCGGCGGTCAATTCCGAGACACCGGCGTCGACGCGCGCGTCGTCCAGGCTCCGCTGCGCGATGACTGCCCAGCCGAGTTCAGGAATCGTGCTGTAGGTGCCGATCATTTCAATCGAATGGCGGCCGTCCTTGGAAGACCCAAGAAAATTCGTAGTTTGAGTGGCGCGCAATTCGCGGGGGAGATCGGCGATCTGCTTGGCGAGCGGGGAGATGGAAGTCACATCGCGGCCCGGAACCATATCCGGCGCGTCGGGATAGGCCACGATCTGTCCATGCACGTTGACAATGTAGACCCGGCGGTCCCTCACGCTGGCGTCCCGCAGCCGCGCCTGCAGGCGGTCAAGCGACACCACGGCACTGAGCATTCCCGCAAACTGCCCGTCCGCCAACAGCGGTACGGAGACGACCAGGGCGGGCCGGTTTCCGCCCTCGCCCAGCGCAAATGGTTCGCTGAGCGAATCAAAGCCCTGCATGCTGGAGGTGAACGCACGCTTCCAGACCGCTTCGACGAAGGGATCACGGTCCGCGCTGATGCTGCCGGCGGAGGGGCCTTTGGCCTCCTTGTTCACCGCGGTTACGTACAAAATATCCGGATTGTTTTCGACGAAGGTCTGCAGCAGGCGCGCCAGCTGCGGCGCGTGCGTGGGGTCGTTGACGTCCTGGTTCCAGCCGGTCAGCGCCAGCATCTGCCGCTGGCTCAGGAGCTGTTCGCGCAGGCTCTGCTCGAATTGCAGGGTTTCACTGGCCAGGGAGCGAGTGATTTCGCTTTGCTGAACTCTTTCGGTGTCCTGCAGCTTGCCTTCACTAAGATGAAGGGCCTGCTGATGATAGAGCCACAGCGGTGTGACGCTGACGAGCAGCAGCGCGCCCATGACCATCCATAGGATGCGCAGCCGTCGGGTGGTAAAGCGCCGGGGGGCCTTTTTAAGCATAGATTCCCGCCTGAAAATGGTAACGGACACAGAGGCGGGGAACAACGGAACTGTGGTACTGGCGGTGTTGAATAAGCCACGGCAGGTGATTGAGATACCTAGCGCTTGGGGCCGAGGCGGGATTCGGTGCCAGCCACCAGGCGGCCGATATTCTGGTGGTGTTTGGCGATGATGAGTGCGGCAATGAGAATCGTGCCGAGGCTGACGAGTGTTGGTGGGGCGTGCGGCGGCGCATAGAAGAGGTAGACCAGCACGGGCATGGCTGCAGCGGCCGAGATGGAACCCAGCGAGGAATAGCGCCAAAACGCGACCACCAGCAACCAAATGACGGCGGCGGCTGCGACCGCTTGCCAGCAGATCAGAAGCATTACGCCGAGGCCCGTGGCGACACCCTTACCGCCTTTGAATCTCAGCCACAGCGGGAAAATGTGCCCGACCACCGCAGCGGCTGCTGCGGCCATCATCCATCGGACATTGCCGCCGGTTTCGCGAGAGGCCAGCCAAACCGCAAGCCATCCCTTGCCTGCGTCGAGAAGCAGCGTCAAAACGCCGGCGATGGCTCCGGCATGGCGCGCGACGTTGGCCGCGCCAATGTTGCCGCTGCCGGTTGAGCGAATGTCGCCGCCGCCGGTGCCCTTGACCACCAGCAGCCCGAACGGAATCGAGCCCAGCAGGTAGGCGATGGCGACCAGCGCGGAGGGGTTCACGCGGCGGCCCTTGCGAACGCGAAGCTGGCGATTTTTTGATGCACCGCGCCGCCCGGTTTTAGTGTGCTTTGGAAAAGATGAAACTCCGTTTCGCGCGCAGAGCCGAATTCGTGTCCGGCGAGTTTTTCCGCTTCGCCGGCCAGCGCTTTCACACCTTCGGAAGTCTTCGATCGCGCGAGAGTCAAGTGCGGAACAAACCCGCGCGATTCGCGCGGGATTCCCAGCGGTTCGAGCGCCCGCTCGATGTCGGCGGCGAGCAGCGCAAGATTGGAGGAAGCTTGAATGCCGCACCAGAAGACTTGCGGCCGGCGCGCGCTGGGAAAAAATCCGACTCCGCGGTAGCGCATTTCGACCGGAGCTTCGCATTGGACCTGAGCCAGCTGGGCGCGAGCGGCTGCGAGTTTTTCGGCGTCGGAGTCCGCAATTGCGTGACCGAGGAATTTCAGCGTCACGTGCATTCCTTCCGGGCGCGACCAGCTGGCCCCGCGGCATATCGGTTTCAGCCGTGCGATCAAATCTGCCATCGCCGCCCGCACCTCGCCGGGCAATTCGAGCGCCACGAAAAGCCGCATCGCTAGGCGCGCCCGTGAGCAGGAAACAGAAAATACAGGCGCACCAGGTTCATGGCGCGCTGCGCCGAGAATTGCCGGATGCGTTCGCGATCACCGGGCAGCTGAAGCGGGCTTTCTTGCGGGCCGCGCTGGTCGGCGATGGCGATGTGCACCAAGCCCACGGGTTTTTCCGGCGTGGCGCCGCTGGGCCCGGCGATGCCGGTCACGCCCAGACCGAGCGTCGCGCCGGTGCGTTTGCGAATTCCCGAGGCGAGAGCAAGCGCCACTTCCGGGCTCACCGCGCCTTTCGCTTCGATCAGTTCCGGCGGAACGCCCGCCATGCTGGTTTTCAGCTCGTTGCTGTAGCAGACCACGCCGCCCAGAAAATACGCCGAGCTGCCAGGAACGCTGGTGAGCCGCTCGGCCAGCAAGCCGCCCGTGCAGCTTTCCGCGACGGCGACGGTGGCGTGATTCTCGGTGAGCAGCTGTGCGACGACCTGCTCGAGCGATTCACCGCCGGTCGAGACAAGATGCTCGCCCAGAACGACCGACATGCGGCGAACCAGCTCGTCCAGCGTCGCTTCCGCTTTCGCCGGATCATCCGACCACATCCGCGGATGGAGCTGGATCCCCGTGGGTGCGGCAAGAATGGTCGTTTCCGTGTCGGGATACTGGGCGTAGAGCGGCGAGACGCGCTGCTCGACGTCGGATTCGAAAATCCCGGTGATGCGGAGCTCGCGCGTGTAGAGGCGTTCCGGCAGCTTGAGCTTCAGCAGGCGCGGCTTCACTTCCTGCTCCATCAGGGCGCGAAGCTCGGAAGGCACGCCCGGCAGCAGGATGATGATCTTGCCCCGCGCTTCGATCCACAGGCCCGGCGCGGTGCCCCGCGGATTTTTCAGAATGGTCGCTCCCTCGATCACTTGCGCCTGCCGCTCGTTGATCTGCGGCATGGAGCGGCCGAAGCGGCGGAAGCGTTCGCGGATCGATTGCAGGACTTCGTCATCCAGGTACAGCTTGCGGCCCAACAGGTCCGCGACGGTCTGGCGCGTGCGGTCATCGTCGGTGGGGCCAAGGCCGCCCGAGGAAACGACCAGGTCGGCGCGGTCGAGGGCGTATCGGAAAGAGGTGCACATCTCGTCGGGCGCGTCGCCGACGACGGCTTTGTGGGCCACGCGCAGGCCAACCTGGTTCAGCTGGGAGGTGAGAAACAGGGAATTGGTGTCGAGGCGAAACGGAGTGAGAAGTTCGGAACCGACTGCGATGATCTCCGCTTTCATGTCTTAAGAGTTTTACTCGATGAAGGCGAACCAGCGCAAGCGACGTACCAATTTTGGGGAGTCACACTATCCGTTCATGGGCAGGCCCTCGACGCCCCAGTCCAGGCTAAACAGCGCGTTGTGCGTGGTGATGATCGCGCGACTGGTCGGCATCAGCGCCAGGCCCACGATATTGCTGCCGCCGAGGACCAGTTCAGGTTTGGCGTCGGGGGTGAGCCGCACGATCCCGCGCCGCCCGCCGAGAGACGCTCCCACATACAAATTCCCGGCGCGATCGAAGGCCAGGCCCTGCGGGCGCCCCAGCCCCCGATAAAACGTGTCCACTTCGCCAGCCGGCGAAATCCGATACACGCGCTCGAAGCTCGAGGTCGTCGGCCCCGTGACGTAAAGATCGCCCGCCGGGCTGAACGCCAGGTGATACGCGGCCAGCGACGGCTCGAGCGTGGCGAAGACGAAAATCTCGCGGTCGGGCCCGATCTTGAAAATCGTTCCGCTACGGTCGCCGACGTACAGATTCCCCGCGCGATCGAACGCCAGGCCGGTCGCCACGCCCATTCCCTCGATCCACTGCATCGTCTGGCCATCGGGCGACACGCGATGAATCGTGCCTTCGTGCCGGCAGGAAACGAAAAGATAGCCGTCGCGATCGATCGCTAGCCCGGTGGGATTCATCAGGTCGGTGATATAGGGTTTAACCACGTTGTTCGCAGTGACTTTGTAGAGCGAGACCGGAACTTTTTGCCCGCGCTGCCCGCTGAACGTCACGTAGATGTTGCCGCTCGGATCGACCGCGGGATTGCCGACCGGATGCAGATTGTCGGCGATTTGGGTGCCCAGCGAAATCGGAAACGGCGAGCTTTCGATGCTGCCCATTTTCACGCGCACCACGCCGCCCGACGCACCCTCCGGCACGCAGGCGATCAGCCGGTTCTCCGACGCCAGCATCACCGTCGCTTCCGAGGTGCCGAACTGCACCTGCGCCCGGGTGTGATTGCGCGAGCCAAACCCGCTGCCCCTCAGCGCGATTTCGCCGCCCGGTAGTCCGGCTCCCGGCTCAACGCTTTCGATTTTAGGCACGCCGTTCATTTTCACTGGCAACTTTTACCCAACGTCACCCTGAGCGAGTGACCGGACGGTTTGACTCGCTCCGCTCCTGCCGCTCGTCGGGTCAGACCGTCGAGGATTCTCTTCAGCCTTGCACCGGGTGCCGCGCTACAGTCCCGCGGCTCGCGCGATCCACAATCCGATCGCCGCGTAAATCCCCGCCACCCAGTCGTCGGCCATGATCCCCCAGCCGCCGGGAAGCGCTTCCGCCTGTCGCGCGGGAAATGGCTTCCAAATGTCGAAAGCACGAAAAAGTATAAAACCCAGCACCAAATATTTCCAGTTGAGGGGCGCGAGCGCCAGCAAGTATGTAAGATGTTGTCCCGAAACTTCATCGATTACGACAAATTGCGGGTCGTCCTTCCGGGAAAACCTCGCCACACGACGGGAAGCCCACACTCCCCATGCTGCAATGACGATCGAAATCAGGAGCCCGATCATCGCCGCCCACCAGTTTCGCAAACCGAAACTGGGCGGCGTGTGCCACGGCACAACATCCCGCGGCAAGTATCTCCCCGTCAAAACATAAATCGGAATGCCCACGAGAGAGCCCAGCGTGCCGGGTGCTTTGGAGAGATAGCCCAGGCCGCAGGCGGTAGCGAGGAAGAAGGCGAAACGCGGCTTGGGCTCGGTGGTATTGCCGGCTGGCGGTGGCTGTGAAAGATTGGGCGTCGACCGACCGGTGCTGGCGCTCACTTCGTTGCGTCCTCGTCCCCGGAACCATCCTTCTCAAGATTTTCAAACATCGATTCGTCAAAAGCCGGCGAGCGGATCACATACTTTTCACTGGCCCAATTCCCGAGATCGAGCAACCGGCAGCGCTCGCTGCAAAATGGAAAATCGGCGCAGGCGTCTGAATCGGTCGGCTTCTTGCAGATGGGGCAGCTGGCCTTCATGCGACGAGCATACCGCAAACGACTTCTCCGCGCAGCGCCCGTGGGGTCCGCCCTGGCTAGACCCCCATGACCGATCCAGACGCCGGCAATGGACGCGACCAGCACGCCCGCTCGGGCAAAAATCCCCCTTAAGAGAAGTGCAACGGGTGGTTAGGTTTTCTCGGGGCCGGGGTTTGGCCTAGCGCCGCTTCGTGCTTCGGTTGAAACGCCTGGATCAAGCCCCAGGTGAACCAGCCCGAGGTAGTGCGCGGTCCTCTCGAATTGCGACGACAAATGCCCGCGGTAGATGGATGCGTCTCGATAATACCG
>Ga0210394_10008149_pt1 | contig 10866 bp, 10 predicted proteins | sample IncBWC12MmetaG_FD_160121 | JGI IMG/M metagenome (GOLD analysis project Ga0210394, IMG submission 160121) | Forest soil microbial communities from Barre Woods Harvard Forest LTER site, Petersham, Massachusetts, United States - Inc-BW-C-12-M | ecosystem: Environmental > Terrestrial > Soil >... | reverse complement strand
GTCTCGAAGCCGGGGTACGAATAGGACATACCCAGGATTCCGCTGCGCTGTATCTCCGGCTCGGGCGGCGGTGCCGCAGCCTGCGGGGGTGGAGGCGGCGGCGCGGGCAGGTTATCGCACTTCATCGAGTAGACCAGTTGGCCGTCTGCCAGGCGGGCAATCGGCGCGCAATCATCGACGCGCGCGGTTGCGTTCTTGGGTGTCAATTTGGTTTGCGCCCAGACGGGGGAGGCGATCAGCAGAATGGCAAATACGAGTTTCTTCATCGGGTTTCTTTCGCAAGACACACGCCGTTCGAGCTTCATTGAACCGGATAGGCCCGCCAAGGCATGTCCATCGCCGTAACCTGGCTTCTAGGCGAAAGAAAGCCACCGCGCCAGCGGCTGCGGATTTCGGCGCAAGGAGCCGGTTTGTCTCGGAAGCCCGGCTGCGAACCCCCTTTCCCGAGGGCTGCAAAAAGCCGTAGAATTAGGCAGTTGGCCGGATTGTTTCTTGCTGTTAACAGCTTGTGGCAACCGTCTAATCCTTTTAAGGAAATCCTTCCCTTGCATCCCGGGTATCATGAATGAACCAATTGATTGTCCGCGCTGGCGACTTCACATTCCAGGCCCGCTTCGAAGAGCAGTTGGCGCCCAAGACGGTAGCAGCCTTCCGTCGTGCTATGCCGTTCGAGAGCAAGGCGATCCACGTGCGCTGGAGCGGCGAGGGCGTCTGGATGCCGCTCGGCGATCTCGACTTCGGCGTCGGTTATGAGAACCACACCAGCTATCCCGCGCCGGGCCAGATCATTCTTTATCCCGGCGGCATCAGCGAAACCGAGATTCTGCTGGCTTATGGCGGGGTGCATTTCGCCAGCAAAATGGGTCAGCTCGCCGGCAATCATTTCATTACGCTGACGTCGGGTCTTGAGAACTTAGCCGCGCTCGGCAAGACCGTACTCTGGAATGGCGCGCAGAAGGTTCGCTTCGAGGAAGTGTAAATGGCCGTGCCCGGGTATCCCAGGGATCTCCGTGGCTACGGCCGCAATCCGCCTCATCCGCAATGGCCCGGCCATGCGCGCATCGCCGTGCAGTTCGTGGTGAACTTCGAGGAGGGCGGCGAGAACAATATCCTGCACGGCGACCGCGCGTCGGAAGCGTTCCTGTCGGACGTGCTGGGCGCGCAGCCGTGGCCGGGGCAACGCCACGCCAACATCGAATCGATGTTCGAATACGGCTCGCGCGCGGGCTTCTGGCGGCTATGGCGAATCTTTACCGAACGAAAATTGCCGGCCACCGTGTTCGGCGTGGCAACCGCCCTGAAACGAAATCCGGAAGTGGTTGCCGCGATGAAGGAGGCGGGCTGGGATATTGCCAGTCACAGCCTGAAATGGGTCGAGCACAAGGATATGTCGGAAGCCGAGGAGCGGGTCGAGATAGCGGACGCCATTCGCCTGCACACCGAGGTGACCGGCGAACGGCCGCTCGGCTGGTACACGGGCCGGACCTCGATCAATACCGTGAGGCTCGTGATGGAAGCCGGCGGTTTCCTTTATTCCTGCGACTCTTATGCCGACGATCTGCCTTACTGGATCAAGGGACCTTTGGGGCCGCATCTGATCATCCCCTATAGTCTCGATGTCAACGACATGCGCTTCGTCAACGCGCAAGGCTTCGGCAACGGCGATCAGTTCTTTGGTTATCTCAAGGATTGCTTCGATGTGCTTTACGCCGAAGGCGAAACCTCGCCCAAGATGATGTCGGTCGGCCTGCATTGCCGGATCGTCGGACATCCCGGACGCGCGGCCTCGCTGATGCGATTTCTTGACTATATCGCCGGCCACGAGCGGGTCTGGGTGGCGACGGGGCTGCAAATCGCCCGGCACTGGCACGCCAATCTTTCAGATCTTGCGACTGACGCGCCGCAGGTAGGGTAGTATTTCCGGCATGAACGAGCTGAATGTAGGAACGGCCCGACGGGTCTCAGGCCTCGGCGATGAAATCGTCGGCCGGATCAACCACCTGGCGGGGATTTCTGAGACGCCGGATAACCTGACGCGCATCTTTCTCACACCCGAACATCGCGCGGCGGCTGATCTGATCATGAGCTGGATGGCTGAGGCAGGCATGCGCGCGCATCTCGATGCGATCGGAAATGTCTGCGGCCGCTACGAAGGCGAACGCCCCGGCCTGCCGTGCCTGATGCTGGGTTCGCATTACGACACGGTTCGTGACGCCGGCAGATGGGACGGCCCGCTCGGGCTGATCACGGCGATCTCCTGTGTCGCCGACCTGCATCGGCGTGGACGCCGGTTTCCCTTCGCCATCGAAGTGACCGGCTTTGCCGACGAGGAAGGGGTGCGGTTTGCATCGACGCTGCTCGGCAGCCGGGCCGTGGCCGGCACCTTCAACGAGCGTGTGCTGGCCTCGAAAGACGACGCGGGAATTTCGATGCGAGAGGCGCTGGTGCGGTTTGGCCTCGATCCCGATCATATCGGTGCTGCGGCGCGCATCAGGAGCGAATTGCTGGCCTATATCGAACTGCACATCGAGCAGGGGCCGGTACTGGAGGCACGAAATCTCGCGGTTGGGGTGGTCAGCGCCATCGCCGGCGCCACGCGCCTTGCGGCAAGGCTGACCGGCATGGCCGGCCACGCCGGAACGGTGCCGATGGCGCTGCGGCGCGATGCGCTGACGGGCGCTGCCGAATGCATCTCCAAGATCGAGGAGCTTTGTTTGACCGACGAGGGCGGACTGGTTGGCACCGTCGGATATATCCATGCCACGCCCGGAGCGACCAATGTGATCCCCGGGGAAGCTCACTTCACCATCGATCTGCGCGCGCCGACCGATGTCCATCGCAAGCGGGCGGTGAGCGATATCGTCCGGCAGATCGAAGCGATCGCCAAGCGGCGAAAGCTTGCCCTGCAGGTCGACGTCACGCATGAGAACCGCACCGTCCCGTGCGCGCCCTGGCTGAAAGCGCAGGTTGCGGACGCGGTTGCGGCGGAAGGCTACCCCGTGTTCGAACTGCCGAGCGGGGCCGGCCATGACGGGATGGCGATGGTCGATATCGCCGACGTCGCGATGGTGTTCGTGCGCTGCCGCGGCGGCATCAGCCACCATCCCGACGAGCATGTCGAAGTGGCCGACGCGGATGCCGGCGCGCGCGTTCTGCTGCGGCTGATCGAGAATTTCCGCCCGCAAAAGGCAGCCGGATAACGCCGGCTAGCCCGCGGTCACGTCGACCACCTCGACGCCGTCGAGCACCTGATGGGCCTTGGCGCGATCGAGGTCGCCCTCCCACGCCGCCACCACGACGGTCGCGACGCAATTGCCGATCAGGTTGCCGAGCGCGCGCGCCATGCCGATGAACCAGTCGACGGAGAGCACCAGCACGAGCCCGATCGCCGGAATGCTCGGCACGGCGTTCAGCGTCGCCGCGAGAATCACGATGGCCGAACCGGGCACGCCGTGTGCGCCCTTCGAGGTGATCAGGGATACGCCGAGCACCAGCATGAGATCGCCGAACGAGAGCGGCGTGTTGGTCGCCTGCGCGATAAAGACGACGGCGAGCGTCAGATAGATCGAGAACGCGTCCAGGTTGAAGGAATAGCCGGTCGGGATCACAAGCCCGACCACGGATTTCTTCACGCCAAGCCATTCGAGTTTGCGCATGATCTGCGGCAGCACGGCGTCGGATGAGGCGGTGGCGAGCACGATCGTCAATTCCTCGCGCAGGTAGGCGAGGAACTTGAAGATGTTCAGCCCGGCGAGCGCCATCACGCTGCCGAGTACTCCCAGCACAAAGATCGCGAGCGAGACGTAGAACAGCGCCACCAGCGAGACCAACTGCTTGAGCGAGCCGACGCCATATTGCCCGACGGTATAGGCGACCGCGCCGAGCACGCCGAGCGGCGCGACCCGCACGATCAGACCCATCGCGCGGAACAGCACGGTCGATACCGCCTCGATCAGCGAAGAGATCTTCTCGCCCTTTTCGCCGCCGACCAAAGCGAGGCTGGTGCCGAAAAGGATCGCGAAGAACAGCACCTGCAGCACGTCGTTGCGCGACAGCGCGTCAAACGACGTGGTCGGGATGATGTTCATCAGGAAGCTGCCGATCCCGCCGCCCTTCAGCTTGTGGGCGTTGTCGGCATAGGTGTTAAGCGCCTTGGCGTCGAGCGTCGAGGGATCGATATTCATGCCATGGCCGGGACCGAACAGATAGGCAAGCAGGAGACCCACCACCAAGGCCACGGTCGTCATGACCTCGAAATAGATCAACGCCTTGACGCCGACGCGGCCGACTTTCTTGAGGTCGCCGGCGCCCGCAATGCCGTGAACAACCACGCAGAACACGATCGGCGCGACGATCATGGAAATCAGCTTCAGGAAGGCGTCGCTGAGAATCTTCAGGCTGACGGCGAAATCAGGCGTGGCCATTCCGAGCACGATCCCGAGCACCAGCGCTGCAAGGACCTGAACGAACAGCGATGTATAAAGCGGCTTTTGCGCGACCGGCGCGGTCGTCGTAATTGTGGCCATCGAAATCCCCATCGATCCGGAGGTCTTGAACAAGGCTTTAGGTGAAGCAGCAAATTCCACGCCAGAAATATCGAAAAACCGCTCCCGATCGCTCGGAACGGCCAAAAGCCAATGTTTCAGGCGAGGGGACGGCGGTCAACACGGCCGGGTCTTCCGGGCGGAGACGATGCCTCCAGTCGCCTGAAACTGGCAAAGGGCGCGCTGGCGAGCGCGCGCGCAGGGCAGGCCGCGCGGCGCTCAACGAATAAGCAGACAAGCGTCGGAGATGGCGTGCCGGCAACCGCAACCGCGATCATCGCCAAACCCAACTGGCTGAAAACAGGGGGGATTTCAATGCGAGCCGCCGGAGCAACGCGTTGTACACAATGGCACGGGCTTTGCTTAACTCTCGCTTGGGGCTTGCTTGACGTGTTTCGGAGTTCTCTTGCCCCGGCGAGGCGCAACTCATGGCAACATCAAAGCAACCCAAGGGCGTCATCGCCGCCGAACCGGCGCCGATCGAACTGGACTGGTCGGCGACCGCGCTCGTCATCATCGATATGCAGCGCGATTTCATGGAGCCGGGCGGCTTCGGCGAGACGCTCGGCAATGACGTGTCGCGGTTGGCGACGGCCGTCAAACCGATCGCGGCCGTGCTCAAGGCCGCGCGCGAGGCCGGCATGCTGGTCGTTCACACCCGCGAAGGCCATTTGCCGGATTTGTCGGACGCGCCGCCCGCCAAGGTCGAGCGTGGCGCGCCGTCCTTGCGCATCGGCGATCCCGGCCCGATGGGGCGGATCCTGATCCGCGGCGAGGCGGGACACGATATCATTTCAGAATTGTATCCGCACGACAGCGAGATCGTGATCGACAAGCCCGGCAAGGGCGCGTTCTACGCCACCGAACTCGGCGACATCCTGCAGAAATACGGCATTGAAAATCTGCTCGTCTGCGGCGTGACCACCGAAGTGTGCGTCAACACCACTGTGCGTGAAGCCAACGACCGCGGCTATCGATGCGTCGTGCTCGCCGACGGCTGCGCTTCCTATTTTCCTGAATTCCACGAAATGGGCCTCAAGATGATCAAGGCCCAGGGTGGCATCTTCGGCTGGGTCAGCGACTCCGCCTCGGTTCTTCAAGCAATGACATCGGAGACTTCAAACGCATTGGCAGTAGGGGCATCAAAATGAATACGAGCATTTCTTCGGGAAAGTCTGATTTCAAACCGATTCTGTGGACTCCAGGCGACTGGAACGCGTTCTTCGGCTTCGGCACCAATATTCTGGTCAACATGCTGGTGCTCACGGGGCTGTTGCGCTTCGTCCTGAAGATGCCGGACTCGCTGGTGTTGGGCCGGATTCTGCCGGCGCTCGGCCTGATGATGTGCCTGTCGACCTTCTATTACGCCTTTCTCGCCTATCGGCTGGCGCAAAAGACCGGCCGCACCGACGTCTGTGCGCTTCCTTCCGGCGTCAGCGTGCCGCATATGTTCATCGTCACCTTCGTGATCATGCTGCCGATCACGCTGAAGACTGGCGATCCGATGAAGGGCTGGGCGGCAGGTCTCGTCTGGGTATTCTTCCAGAGCTTCATTCTCATGATCGGCGGCTTCATCGCGCCTTACATCCGAAAGATCACGCCGCGCGCCGCACTACTCGGCACGCTGGCGGGCGTATCCGTGACCTTCATTTCGATGCGGCCGGCGCTGGAGATGTACATGACGCCGCAGATCGGCCTGATCTGCTTTGCGATCATTCTGGTGAGCTGGTTCGGCGGCGTTAAATATTTCAAGGGGATTCCGGCTGGCCTCGTTGCCATCGCCGCCGGCATGCTCATCGCCTGGGGATCGAACCTGTTCGGTCTTGGGCTCGGCGGGTTGAGCCTCAAGGGCGTCGGCGATGCGTTCGCAAGCTTCGGTTTCTCGGTGCCGCTGCCTGCGGTTGGCGAGGTATTCTCGGGCTTCGAATTCCTCGGCATCATCCTGGTGACCGCCATCCCCTTCGGCATCTACGATCTGGTCGAGGCGATGGACAACGTCGAAAGCGCCGAAGCCGCGGGCGACGAATATCCGACCACGCGTGTTCTGACCGCCGATGGTGTCGTCAGCCTGATCGGCTGCCTGATGGGCAATCCTTTCATCAACGCCGTCTATATCGGTCATCCCGGCTGGAAAGCGATGGGTGGCCGCATCGGCTATTCCGCAGCGACCGGAATTATGGTGATCGTGCTGTCATGGTTCGGCATCATCTCGGTGATGCTGGCACTCGTGCCAGTGGTCGCGATCTCCCCGATCCTGCTTTATATCGGCATGCTGATCGGCGCACAGGCGTTCCAGACCACGCCGGTCAAGCACGCACCCGCGATCGTGCTCGCGCTGACGCCGCATCTCGCGGCATGGGCCAAGCTACAGGTCGACACCATGCTGGGCGCGACCGTCACCGCGGCGCAGACGGTTGGCGGCCTTGCTGCCGACAAGGTGGGCGCCGTCAAGACAGCAGCCATTGCGTCATTGCCGCAACAGGGTGTGCTCTATCACGGGCTTGAGGTCATGGGTGGCGGGTCGATCCTCGCAGGCCTCGTGCTCGGCGCAATCGGTGTGTTCATCATCGAGCGCGATTTTGTGAAGGCCTCGGCCTTTGCGTTAGCCGGCGCGGTGCTGACTTATTTCGGCTTCATGCATGGCGAGGCCGTGGGTATCGGCGGGGGCTTTGGGGTCACGCCGAGCGTCGCGCTGGCCTATGTGGTGATGGCAATCGGCTTCTTCGCTGTAGGAAAGTACGGCACCAGCACTTCCTACGTCCCGGAGCACGGCATGCCGGTCGCGGCGCCTGCCGAATGAAATCGAGAAACGAATGTCCGGCATCGGATTGCCGACGCTGGACTCGTTCTCGCGATCCCAGTTGAGGGCATTCTGACGGCGCGAAGCTACGGTGGTAACGCGACGTACCTCACTGCACGTCGCAGCGACGCGCAGCGTTCGCCGATGGTATCTCATCGCGACATGAGAGCCTTGCAATACGTATCCCGATGGGATACGTATTGCTCTTGATCAGGAACTTCAAGGGGAAATTTGCCGAGCCGATCCTTCAGGGCCGCAAGGTCCCGAAGGGTTTCCCGGCAAATCTCGCCAGGGTAGCTCGTCGAAAACTGATCATGGTCGACGCAGCCGCCTTTCTCGAGGCCTTGAACTCGCCCCCCGGAAACCGCCTTGAAGCTCTTAAGGGCGATTTGGCGGGTAAGCACTCGATCCGCATCAATGATCAATGGCGAGTCGTGTTCAGGTGGACCGATGCGGGTCCCGAAGACGTGGAAATTATCGACTATCACTAGCCAGACCGGCCGAATGTGGCCACCGAATAGGAGTTCGCACATGGCAAAGAAACTTCCACCGGTTCATCCCGGCGAAATCCTGCGGGAGGAGTTTCTCGTTCCGCTGAAATTGACACCTTATGCGGTCGCGGCCGCGCTGAACGTGCCGCGCACCCGGATCGAACGCATCGCGCGCGAAGAAAAGCCCGTGACGGCCGACACTGCGCTGCGGCTCGGCAAATTCTTCAAGACCGGCGCTGCGTTCTGGATGAACATTCAGGCGCGCTTCGATCTCGAAACAGCCGAAGATATACTCGCGCCGCAGATCAAGAAGATCGCGTCTTACGAGGCGGCGTGAGAATAATGCAAATCGCGCGTACCGAGGTTTGGCGACGCAGGTGATGTCGAGCGCGCCCGTCGAGCCGTGATTCAAAGCTCCCGACCGGAACTTCGAATCATGCGAAGCTACCTCACCTCTATCCTGGCCTGGTCCGCCACTTCTTTCCAGATGGCGATATCCTGCTTGATGAAGTCGGCGAACGCTTCTGGAGAGCTGCCGACGATCTGGATCGCCTGCTGCTCCAGGAGTGTCCTGGTGTCCGGGTCGTTCAATGCCTTGACGATTTCCGCATTGAGTCTAGCAACGATCGCAGGCGGCGTATGGGCCGGCGCCAGGATTCCGTGCCATGCGATCGCATCGAAGCCGGGATAGCCGCTCTCGGCGATCGTCGGCACATCGGGCGCGACCGGCGAACGATCCCTGCTGGTCACGGCGAGTGCGATCAGGGCACCGGATTTGACGTATTGCAGCGCAGAGATCGGATCGGAAAACACCATCTGCACCTGGCCGGCGAGCAGATCGGTAACCGCAAGCGAAGTGCCGCGATAAGGAATATGCGTCATCTTGATCCCGGCCCTGCCGGCGAACAGTTCGGTGACCAGATGGTTGGAGGCGCCGACCCCGGTGGTGCCGTAGTTCAGTCCGCCGGGCTTGCTATTGGCGAGTGCGACGAATTCCTTCAGCGTCTTGACGCCCAGCGACGCATTGACGACCATGACGTAAGGGTAGGTGGTGGTCAGGCAGACGGGTGCGAAATCCTTCACCGGATCGTATGGCAGATTCTTGTAGACCGCCGGGTTGGCCGAAAACGGCCCGGATTGACCCAGCAACAGGGTATAGCCGTCAGGCTCCGCCTTCTTCACGAATTCCGTTCCGATGATCGCTCCGGCACCGCCGCGGTTCTCGACCACGAGGGATTGTCCGAGCGCCTTGCTGATGCGCGTGGCGACGACGCGCGCCGTCGAGTCGGCGGAGCCACCGGTCGCAAAAGGCACGATCAGATGGATCGGACGCGACGGATACTCGTCGGCACGCGCAACATCTCCCGCCGCCGCAAAGCTTGCGATCGATATCAGGATCGCAACAAGCAGCAACAGGGATTTCAAACGGGCTGACATCGGTCGATAGCGGATATGGATACGCATTTCCGCCACCATAGGGCAAAATTTCCTGCCGGGTCTACCACCGGTGCAGTTGCGAAATTTCGTCGCCCTGCGATGCTTCGCCAATCCGAACAGGGAATAGAGATGTTGCACAAACCCGGCGTCACCGAGAGATTGGCTCACCGCATTGTTGCGGCGCGGTGGGACGATGTTCCCTCCCAGGTACGGCATCAAGCCAAGCGTTCCCTGATCAACTTCTTCGCGGTGACGTTGGCGGGTTGCCGTTCGCGCCCCATTGAGATCGCGCTCCGCTCGCTCGCCGAGTTTTCCGGCGGCAGGCCAGTCGCCGTGATCGGGCGCTCGGAGCGGATCGATGCATTGAGCGCGGCTTTTCTCAATGCGGCGAGCGCCAATGTCGACGACTTCTGCGATACCCATACCGCAACCGTCATTCACCCGACCGCCCCGGTCGCGGGAGCCTTGTGGTCTTGCGCCGGATTGCGGCAGATCTGCGGAAGCGATTTCCTTCTTGCTCTTGTTCTCGGCAACGAGGTGCAGGCTCGCATCGGGTTGGCGATGTCGCCGAGCCATTACAACAGGGGATGGCACATCACCTCGACCTGCGGCGTGTTCGGCGCGGCCGCCGCTTGCGGCAAACTCTCGATGCTCAGCGAAGATCAGATGCTGTGGGCCCTCGGTCTTGCGGCGACGCAATCGGCCGGTCTTTGCGAGTGTCTGGGAACGCCGGCAAAGAGCGTGAGCATCGGTAACGCCGCGCGCAACGGGTTATGGTCGGCGCTTTTGGCGGAGCAAGGCTATGACGGGCCAGCCGAGCCCCTCGCGGGCGCGCAGGGTTTCTATCATGCGCTGGTGGAAGAGCCGGACTTGTCACGCATTACCGATGGCTGGGGCGAGAGCTGGGCGATCATGGCCACCTCCTACAAGCCGTATCCGTGCGGCTTTGTCATTCATCCCGTGCTCGATTGCGTGTTGGATTGGCGGCGCGATCATCCCGCGGCCGATGTCACGCGGGTCGTGGTGCGCGGTCATCCGCTATTGAGCATTCGCGCCGACCGGCCGGATGTTTCAACCGGCCGCGAGGCGCAGGTGAGCGTGCAACATGCGGTCGCGGCCGCGCTCGTGATGAAACAAGCAGGGCTCGATCAATTTACCGATGCCTGCGTACGCGATCCCGAGGTGCTGAAGGTGCGGAGCAAGGTCGAGGTGCGGCGTGACGAGAGGTTCTCAACCGTGGCAGCAGCGGTCGAAATTACGACCGCCGATGGGCAAACCTTCAATCTCGCGCAATCGGCCGCGCGCGGTTCTGAAGCCAATCCGCTTTCGGATTCCGATCTCGAAGAAAAGTTGCGCCTGGCCGCTTCCGGATGGGATCCGCGGTATGACCCGGCGCCACTGATCGATGCGATCTGGAGTGTCGAGGCGAGCGTGGACGTTTCCAAATTGGCGTCGATGACGGCGGTGGGTTAGGGTGTGGACTCTGAATTTACTTCCGCTTCTCTAATCGGCCGGTTGGGGTCAAGCACTTTCAGGCTATCCACCACTGCAGTGTCGATGTCGCTCACGGGCTCGCGCTTCTCTTCGGAATCGG
>Ga0210394_10008147_pt1 | contig 10867 bp, 9 predicted proteins | sample IncBWC12MmetaG_FD_160121 | JGI IMG/M metagenome (GOLD analysis project Ga0210394, IMG submission 160121) | Forest soil microbial communities from Barre Woods Harvard Forest LTER site, Petersham, Massachusetts, United States - Inc-BW-C-12-M | ecosystem: Environmental > Terrestrial > Soil >... | reverse complement strand
CGGGAGTGAAGCGGACTCCCTGATCTTGCGGGCCAATGTCTGTGCGGACATGGCGCCGAGCCAAACAACGGCCAACCTGCGCGGTACCTCCGGGATATATCCAGGGAACCTGGGTTTACCGATAGGTCGCAGGCATCGCGGCCAAGTCCGTGCATGCTGCGGCTCTGCGGCGACGTCACGGGTGTCACATTAAAAAAGTCGGGAGTGTCCGTCCTAGGGGTTAGGGCCGAAATGGCGGCCCCAACCAAAGGACAATGACCATGTTGACCAGGATCATGCGCACCGCAGTGGCCGCGGTTGCCACAGGCCCCATCATACTAGCCGGCGGCGCCGAGGCAGCAAGCCTCGCGCGTCCCGCCTTCAACCCCGTCACCATCAGCGTCCCTGTGACGCGCCCGAGTGCGCCGCTGCCAACGGTGCACACCAATACCGGGACCCACCTTGGTGAAATCGCTGCGAGGAAGACACCGCTCAGGTTCGGCGGAGGCAACGGAACCAGCGGACATCGGCGGGCACCCCAGGACGGTCCCAAACCGACCAATACCGAGACGACTGGCGGGACGACCGGCCAAGCGGCTGGCGACGACAAGAAGCAGGTCGAACCGACGAAGCCGCCGGTCAAGGCCGATGAAATCATCATCAAGAATGCCGACGGATCGTACACGACGGTCACCAAGCACACCGACCCGGCGACCGGCATGGTCACGACCACGGAGAAAAAGGGTGAAGGACCGCCTACAAAGACGACTTACGATCCGCGTAACAGTACGACCACTGTCGAGAAGCCGGATGGCAATGGCGGGAAGACAATCATCACGACGGAAACCGATGCCAAGACTGGAATAACCAACACGTTCACGCAGCGTGCCGATGGATCAACGACCCTGGTTTTCTCCGGTAAAGACAAGAAGGGTTTCTTCGAAAAGACGACCGACGCGAAGAGCGTGACCACGACCAGGTACAACGCCGGCGGCAGCCTCGTCTACGTCCAGACCGACAAGGATGGAAAGGTGACGCAAGTGCTCGACTTTCCGCCCGGCAATGGCACCAAATTCGATTCCACCGATTCCGACTCTCATTTGGGTACCGTTCAATCGAGCAAGACCGAAATAAGCTACGACATCAAAGATCCGAAGACCGGAGCCAGGACGACCACCAGCATCACCGTCCCGAGCGGCGTCAGAATCGTGATGAAGTATGATGCCAATGGTCAGTTCGTCTCGGAAGAGACCTACGATCCCGCAACCGGCATCACCACCGTGGTAACGGAGGGCCGGATGTAACAGACGGTGCCGACCAGGCGCTCGAATGAGAGAACCGACGTCCCTTGTTGGCATCTTTGAGACATGCCGTCAGGTGGCAACGACGTCTGTTCATCGGGGAAGACCGGAAGTGAGGGGCGCGCGGTCAAAGCGACGCGATTACCTGACCGACATCTGAGGTCGTCATATGCCAATTCTCATTCGCCGCCCATGGCACTTTTCGGACATGGGGCGACGTCCGACGTGAGTCCGTTATGCGCACCCAAGCGGACCTTCGCCAACGATAGACCACCCTAAAAGCAGGTCACCCGCTCGGCCGCGAGATAGCCGAACAACAGGCCCAGGCCGAACAACAGCACGAGCCCAGCCGCACCGAACTCGATGCCGCGCATGAACAAGGCGCCGCCGCCCTCGCTCAGTCCGCTGAGGCGCTGCGCGATGCCCCTCGCCGACACCGCCAGCACCGCGATGGCGGCGACCGTGATCGCCGTGCCGAGGCCCATCACAAAGGTCGCGGCAATTCCGGCCCAGAACAAGCCTTGTGCGAGCGCGAACACCAGGACCAGGATCGCGCCCGAACACGGCCTCAAGCCCACCGCGAAGATGGTGCCGAACCCGCGCCGCCAGCCGCCGGGGCCGGCCAATTCGTCTGGCAGCGGGCCGTGGGAATGCCCGCAATGCTCGTCGTGGATATGATCATGGTGGTCGCCGTGCTCATGGTGGTGGTGAACATGATCATGAGCGTGATACGCGAGACTGGCGCGAGCATCGGCATGATCGTGCCGTTGCGCCTGTAGCGCGCCGATGAAGCTTCCACCCTTGGTCCAGACCAGCCGCGCCCCGAAGGCTGCGATCAGAGCGTAGCTTGCGACCTCGATTACTCTCTCCGCCCCGCACATGGTCTTGGCGGTGGCATTGAGCAGCCGCGCGCCGATCGCGACGATCAGGACCGCCACCACCGACTGCAGCAGTGCGGACGCGAATGACAGCACGACGCCGCGCCGCGCGGTTTCCTGGTTGGCGACCAGATAGGACGAAATCACCGTCTTGCCGTGGCCGGGGCCGGCAGCGTGAAAAATCCCGTAAGCGAACGAGATCGCAAGCAGCGCCCAAACCGCGCTTCCGTCCGACTTGGCGGCGCGAAGGCTGGCGGAAATCTCGCGATAGAATTCCGATTGCCGCGCCAGTATCCACCCAACGATGCCGCCGGCCCGCGGCTCGGCGGCGGAATGAGGACCGCCAAAAGGCGTCTGCGCCGCAAGCGCATGCATCAGGCCGTCGGCCGTCAGCAGCCCAGCCACGGCCAGTACGCCGACCGCGAGTGCGCGCCCGAGGTTCGAGCGCCCCTCGCTACCCTTCAAACTCATGGACATGCCACCGTGATCTTGTTGGCGAACATCGCGCCAAAGTTGGAATTGCCGCCGCTGAGGAAATTGTCCTCGCCCATCGCCTGCGCGCTGGCCGCGCCGTCATTCGGCCGCTGGAAGGAGAACTGGCAGGTGGCGGGGGCGCCAACCAGCCGGATTGGATCCTTGTCGGCGAGCTTGAAGTCAACGAAGAAGGTGGGATCAAAAATTTCGAGGGACAGCTCTTTGGTCTTGATCGGCGTCTTCAGCGGCAGAGTGAAATGCAGGACCAGAAAGCCGTTCCTGTATTCAAGGAAGTAGTCGACCGGCTCCAGAAATTTCTGCTTCTTGCCGTCGGCTCTGGCAAAGGTGAAGAAGCCGAATTCCTTGAGCGATTCGACATTGGTCTGCGCGAGCGGCGCCAGCTCTTCGTGGGTGTAGACGCCCTTTTTCTTGCTCTCGATCCCCTGCAGGGCATAGGTCGAAAACATGTCGTCGAAGGTCCAGGCGTGGCGCACGCCCGTGACCGAGCCGTCGGGGGCGTAGATCAGCTCGCTCGTTGACGTAATCCAGACATGCGGATGGGCCTGCGCCGCGCCTGCGCCAGCTGCGAGCATTCCAGCCAGCATCAGCGCTCCCAGCAAACCGCGCAGCAAGCTGCCCACCTCAGGCAGCCTCGACCGCTTCAAGCAGGCCGCGGCGGCGAAGCAGCGCGTCCGGCTCCGGCTCCCGGCCGCGGAACGCGACATAGGCATCCTCCGGATCGCGCGAGCCGCCGGATGAATAAATATCGTCGTGCAGGCGCTTGGCGACCGCGGGATCGAAGATGTCCCCGGCCTCCTCGAAGGCACCGAACGCGTCCGCATCCATCACCTCGGACCACATGTAGCTGTAATAGCCCGAGGCGTAATAGCCGCCGGAGAAGACATGGCCGAATTGCGGGGGCCGATGGCGCATCGAGATCTCAGTGGGCATGCCGATCTCGTCGAGTTCGCGCTGCTCGAAGGCGCGCACGTCGGTGCTCGCGGAAGCGGGCTGCGTGTGGAATTCGAGATCGACGAGCGCGGACGCCACAAACTCCACCGTGGCAAAGCCCTGGTTGAATTTGCGCGCGGCGATGAAGCGCGCCAGCAGGTCGTCCGGCAGCGGCTCGCCCGTCTGGTAGTGCCGGGCAAACTGGCGCAACACCTGCGGCTGCTCCTGCCAGTGCTCGTAAAGCTGGGAGGGCAGTTCGACGAAATCGGTGAACACGCTGGTGCCCGACAGGGAGGGAAAGAGGACGTCCGACAGCATGCCATGCAGGCCATGGCCGAATTCGTGGAACAGTGTGCGGGCATCGTCCGGCGAGAGCAGCGAGGGTTCGCCGTCGGCGCCCTTGGAGAAGTTGCAGACGTTGACGATCAAGGGCGTGACCTCGCCATCGAGCTTCTGCTGATCGCGCAGCGAGGTCATCCAGGCGCCGGAGCGCTTCGAGGGCCGGGCGAAGTAGTCGCCATAGAACAGCGCCTTGTGGGCGCCGGTGCGGTCTCTGACCTCCCAGACCCGCACGTCCGGATGCCAGGCCGGAACGTCCTTCCGCTCGACAAAGGAAAGCCCGAACAGGCGGCTGGCACAGTCGAAGGCGGCCTCGATCATATGGTCGAGTGCAAGATATGGCTTGATCGCGGCATCGTCGAAATTGGCTTTGGCCTGCCTGAGCTTCTCGGCGTAATAGCGCCAGTCCCAGGAGGCCAGCGCGAAATTGCCGCCCTCCTCCGCGACCAGCCCCTGAAGCGCGTCACGGTCGGCGAGCGCACGCGCGCGCGCCGGCCTCCACACCCGTTCCAGGAGCCCGCGGACGGCCTCCGGCGTCTTCGCCATCGAGTCCTCGAGGCGGTAGGCGGCAAAGGTCGGATAGCCGAGCAGCTTGGCGCTTTCCTCGCGAAGCGCGAGGGTCTCGACGATGGTTGCGTTGTTGTCGTTGGCATTACCGTTATCGCCGCGGGCGACAAAGGCCTTGTAGACCTTCTCGCGCAGGTCGCGGCGGGGCGAGGTCTTGAGGAACGGCTCGACGAACGAGCGCGACAGCGTCAGAATCGCCTTGCCGGCCAGCCCCCGCTCCTCCGCCGCTGCGCGCGCGGCCGCCACAAAACTGTCCGAGAGCCCCTCGCGATCGGCCTCGCCAAGCTCCATGAACCACTCTTGCTCGTCGGCGAGCAGATGATGGCTGAAGGCCGTGCCAAGATGGGCCAGCCGCTCGTTGATCTCGGCCATCCGCGTCTTGGCCGCCTCGTCGAGGCCTGCGCCGGAACGATGGAAGCGCGTATAGGTGCGATCGAGAAGCCGCATCTGTTCGCCCGTCAGGCCAAGGGCTGCTTTGTCGTCGCGAAGCTGGACGATCCGGCCGAACAGCACGGCATTCATCATGATCGGGTTCCAGTGCCGCGCCATCCGCAGCGACACTTCCTTGTCGGCCTCGAGCAGCGCCGGGTTGGAGTGGGCCCCGACGAGGGCGTAGAACACCGCCGAGACCTTGGAGAGCAGCTTGCCCGAGCGCTCCAGCGCGGTGATCGTGTTGTCAAAGTCCGGCCGCGCTGGATCGTGGGTGATCGCGGCGATCTCGGCCGCGTGGTCGGCGAAGGCCTGCTCGAAGGCGGGCAGGAAATGCTCTACCGCAATTTCGGCGAATGGCGGGGTCTCAAACGCGGTCTGCCAGGGCCTCAGCAGCGGGTTCACTGGCGCGGATGCGGCGAGCGTCTTTTCATTTTCCGACATCGAAAATCCCGTCCTAAAATCCCAATTCCAGGGTCGACGCTATATCACGCGGTGAGGCTTTTTTGGGCCCTTTTGCGCTTGATAGAGGCCGCCTTTTCATAGAGATTGCGGCCCTTCGAGCGGGAATTGGCCCGAAAATTCACCATCAAGAGTTCACGCCCATGAGCGCGCAAACTTCGCCCCCCGGCAGCCGCCAGATCGTCTGGCCGAGCGTCATCACCGTCATCAGCGCGGCGATCCTGATCGGCGCTGAAGTGTTCGGCGCGGCCTTTGCCGGCGGCTGGGCGCTCGCGATCCTGATCGGCCTCGACGACACCGCCGCGCACGTCCTGCAAGCCGCGCTGTTCGCCGTCGGCGCCTTGATCATGTTTGCCTTCATCCGCGCGGCACAGCGCGTCGAGCCGTTCACGCGCCGCGTGTGAGTCAGTTGGCTCACGAAGCCGCGCGCCGCTTGGCCACGAAGGTTACGCTTCGTTAAAGAAACTTAACGCCCATTCATTTTCGCGCGCAGCGCGCCGTCTCGGATGCGGCGACGTAAGCGGCTGTTAGGGAAATTTTGCCTCAGCCTAAAAAAATTGTTGCGAAGCAGACTCAAAACCCTTATGTCCGATCTTGCCCAATTTCGCACGTGCCTGTGGTCGTGTGTCAGTCGGTAGGTATCCGGACAAGAGGCCGGACAGCCGCCAAGGGATGAAGAACCGAGGGTCGCTCGAGTCCGGACATTCCAGTCGGTGACTCCCGAGGCCAGCATCTCTCTCCAGAGATGCCGTTGAAGGTCTCTTCTTTCCTTGCAACCGTGACTGACAGCCGGAGGCGAACCGGCGCACCTCGTTCTCAACGGGGGACGCGACTTAAAGCAACGACGGATCGGGCTTTTTTGGTCTCTACCGGCATTCCACCGCCGGCGCGGGCTACTGAAAAGGCTTGTCCTTCATTGCCAGGTGATCGGGCGGGAAATTTCCCAACCAATCCAACGGCAGCACAGTTCGGTTCTGAGTTCGAGGCTTCGCCGCGTCTCCATCGTGCGGCAACAGCCACGGCACTTACGACCGAGATCATTTTGAACGGGCCCCGTCGCTTGGGCCGTTTGGAGGGTGCTATGACCGAACGCATCAGGGAATTCCTGCGTAACCGCCGGAACGAGGGCCGGGACGTTGAGCCCTGCCTCGTCGTCGACCTCGACGTCGTACGCGACAACTACCAGAACTTCGCCAAGGCGCTGCCCGACAGCCGCGTGTTCTACGCGGTCAAGGCAAACCCGGCACCGGAAGTGCTGTCACTGCTCGCTGCGCTGGGCTCCTGCTTCGATACCGCGACCGTTGCGGAGATCGAAATGGCGCTGGCCGCGGGCGCGACGGCCGAGCGCGTCTCCTTCGGCAATACGATCAAGAAGGAGCGCGACATCGCGCGGGCCTTCGCGCTCGGCATTCGGCTGTTCGCGGTCGATTGCTCGGCCGAGGTCGAGAAGGTCGCCCGTGCCGCCCCCGGCGCGAAGGTGTTCTGCCGTATCCTGTACGACTGCGCCGGCGCCGAGTGGCCGCTGTCGCGGAAGTTCGGCTGCGACCCGGAAATGGCGGTCGAGGTGCTCGACCTCGCCAAGCGCCAGGGTCTGGAGCCGTGCGGCATCTCCTTCCACGTCGGTTCGCAGCAGCGCAAGGTGAAGGCCTGGGACCGCGCCTTGGCGATGGCCTCCCAGGTGTTTCGCGACTGCGCCGAGCGGGGGATCAGCCTCTCCATGGTCAACATGGGCGGCGGATTCCCGACCAGGTACCTCAAGGATGTTCCTCCGGTCGTGCAGTACGGCCGGTCGATCTTCCGCGCCCTGCGCAAGCATTTCGGCAACCAGATCCCGGAAACCATCATCGAACCGGGACGCGGCATGGTCGGCAATGCCGGCATCATCGAGTCCGAAGTCGTCCTGATCTCCAGGAAGAGCGACGAGGACGAGGTGCGCTGGGTGTACCTGGACATCGGCAAGTTCGGCGGTCTCGCCGAGACCATGGACGAGTCGATCCGCTACGCCATCCGCACCCCGCATGACGGGGCCGAGATGACGCCGTGCGTCCTCGCAGGACCGACCTGCGATTCCGCCGACGTGATGTACGAGAAGATGCCGTATCCGCTCCCCGTAACGCTTGAGATCGGCGACAAGGTGCTGATCGAGGGAACCGGGGCCTATACGTCGACTTATTCGTCGGTGGCCTTCAACGGCATTCCGCCGCTCAAGACCTACCACATCTGAGCCCGGCCTGTTTGAAGGCCTGAGATAACCGGGAGCCGGTCCGCCGGCTCCCTCCCTGACATTGCCGATTTGGACAACGCTGCCCGCGGGCTTTGCCGCCCGTGGGCTGTGGAGACTGACGTGCCATGACTAATTTGCGCAAGACCAACATTGCCCTCACCCCGAAAGCCGCTCCGTTCGCGATCCGTGCGGAGAAGGTGACGGACGTCGTCGCCCGTGAAGCGCTGCTCGATGCCAGCTTTGGCGAGAACCGCCATGCTCGCACCTGCCAGCGCCTGCGCGACGGACGCGCGCCCGCCGAAGGCCTTGCCTTCTCGGCCGTGCGCCAGGGGAAGCTCGTTGGAACGCTGCGGTTGTGGCACGTCAGCGCCGGGGGAATCCCGGCGCTGATGCTCGGCCCGCTCGCGGTGGATAGCGCCTCCCGCAAGTTCGGGGTCGGGGCCGCGCTGATGGACCACGCGCTCGCGGCGGCGACGGCGCGTGGCCATCGCGCGGTGATTTTGCTCGGCGATGCGCCTTACTACGCCCGGTTCGGCTTCTCAGTGCAAAAGACCGCTGAACTCTCGCTGCCGGGCCCGTTCGAGCGCGACCGCCTGCTTGGTTTGGAATTGCACGAAGGCGCGCTCGATGGCGCCCGCGGAGTGATCGTTCCGACCGGCACCGCGGTGGCCAAAGCAAGCCCGGTCAGGAGGGCGCCGCGCGCCCGCGCGGCGTAGCGGCCGGCCACCATGCCCAAGAACCTGCCGACGGGGCGCGTGGCGGCGCGGACGCGCTTTCACAGCATCCTCACCAAGATGCTTTTGATCGCACTCAGCGTCATGATTGTCAGAGACATCATTTTGCGGCGGTGGGGTTCCCCACCGCCCACCCCCGACGTGACACGGCGTTTGCCCTGAGCTAGGCAAGGCCGTAGACGCCTTTCAAAATCTGAAAATGAGGCCCGATATGCCCCGCCGTTTGATTTCCACCGGCTCGCCGTTTGAAAAAGCCGCCGGCTTTAGCCGCGCCGTCGTCGACGGTGATTTCGCGTTTGTCGCCGGCACCACCGGCTACGACTACGCCACGATGGTCATGCCGGCGGATGTCACAAGCCAGACACGAAACTGCTTCAGGACCATCGAAGCCGCCTTGAAGGAGGCCGGTTTCGCGATGACCGACGTCGTCCGCGCGACCTACTACCTCACCGACGTCAAGAACGCGGACGCGCTCTTCTCAGTTAGCGGCGAGGTCCTCGGCGATATCCGCCCGGCCTCCACCTTGCTGGTCGTCGCCGGCCTCTTGAAGCCCGAGATGAAGGTCGAGATCGAAGTGACCGCCAAGCGGCGCAGCCCATAAAAGCGGCGTACCGCCTGAAATTCCCTACCCGTCAGCACTTCTCAGCACTTTTCCCGGAGAGACCCATTCCATGAGCCCCGCCTCGCAAATCCACGCGAAAATTTCCGGCCCCATTGTCATGATCGGCTTCGGCTCGATCGGCAAGGGTACGCTGCCTTTGATCGAGCGGCATTTCGACTACGACAAATCGCGCCTTGTCATCATCGATCCCCATGAGGACGGTGAACTCGCCAAACAGCATGGCGTGCGCTTTATCAAGCAGGGCGTCACCCGCGACAATTACCGCGAACTCCTGGTGCCGCTGCTGACCGCGGGCGGCGGCCAGGGCTTTTGCGTGAATTTGTCCGTCGACACCTCCTCGGTCGATATCATGACGCTGTGCCGCGAGATCGGCGCGCTTTATATCGACACTGTCGTCGAGCCTTGGCTCGGCTTCTACTTCGACAAGGCGATCGGCACCGAAAAGCGCTCGAACTACGCGCTGCGCGAGACGCTGCTCGCCGCCAAGCACAAGAGCCCGGGGGGACCTACCGCCGTCTCCACCTGCGGCGCCAATCCGGGCATGGTGTCCTGGTTCGTCAAGCAGGCCTTGCTCGACATCGCCCGCGACACGCATACGCCGTTCAACGAGCCGAAGAGCCGGGAAGGCTGGGGCCAGCTCGCCCACAAGCTCGGCGTCAAGGGCATCCACATCGCCGAACGCGACACCCAGCGCTCCAAGCGGCCGAAGCCGATGAACATGTTCGTCAACACCTGGTCGGTGGAGGGCTTCGTCTCCGAGGGCATGCAGCCGGCCGAGCTCGGCTGGGGCACCCACGAGACATGGATGCCGGAAAACGGCCGCACCCATCCCGACGGCTGTGGGGCTGCGATCTATCTGTTGCAGCCCGGCGCCAACACCCGCGTGCGCTCCTGGTGCCCGACGCCGGGCGCGCAATACGGCTTTCTCGTCACCCACAACGAGTCGATTTCGATCGCCGATTACTTCACGGTGCGCGACGGGGCGAAAGTGATCTACCGTCCGACCTGCCACTACGCCTACCACCCCGCCAACGACGCGGTGCTGTCGCTGCACGAGATGTTCGGCGCGACGGGGCGGATGCAGCCGAAATGGCACATCCTGGACGAAAACGAGATCGAGGACGGGATCGACGAGCTCGGCGTGTTGATCTACGGCCACGCCAAGAACGCCTATTGGTACGGCTCGCAGCTCTCGATCGAGGAGACGCGGGCGATCGCGCCCTACCAGAACGCCACCGGCATGCAGGTGTCTTCCGCCGTGCTCGCCGGCATGGTGTGGGCGCTGGAAAACCCGACCGCCGGCATTGTCGAAGCCGACGAGATGGATTTCCACCGCTGCCTGGAAATCCAGCGGCCGTATCTCGGCCCGGTGAAAGGTTTTTACACCGACTGGACGCCGCTCACCGATCGCCCCGGCCTGTTCCCGGAAGACATCGACACGTCCGATCCGTGGCAGTTCCGGAATGTGCTGGTACGGTGAACTCATCTGTCATCGCCCGGCTTGACCGGGCGATCCAGTAGACATCAACAGGATCGTAGGACTAACGACCGTCTCGGCGTACTGGATGCCCCGCTTCCGCGGGGCATGACACCGAATATGCTGCGCAAGTTCCCCGCATATATTGCGCCCGCCGGTTCGGGAACGCCAAAAGCCATGCCGCGTTTCTCCTCCATCGGATCGGAGGAGACGAGATGGCCTTCAGCAGTTCGTCCTATTTCGCCGGCGTTGGAACGGTCGTCGCTGCAGTCGCGCTTGGATTTGCGGGCGGCGCGATGATCACGACCAGCGCAGTTCAACCGCCCAACCGGCTGGAACGCGTGACATCGAGCGCGCCGCTTCCGCCGAGCGCGCCATCAAGCCCGGCGTCGGAACAGTCGGGCGGGACAGCGCCCCCGGCGCAGCAGCA
>Ga0210394_10008145_pt1 | contig 10871 bp, 11 predicted proteins | sample IncBWC12MmetaG_FD_160121 | JGI IMG/M metagenome (GOLD analysis project Ga0210394, IMG submission 160121) | Forest soil microbial communities from Barre Woods Harvard Forest LTER site, Petersham, Massachusetts, United States - Inc-BW-C-12-M | ecosystem: Environmental > Terrestrial > Soil >... | reverse complement strand
CGAAAGGTAAGCAGAGGCTTGGAGCCCCATTCAGTTTGGTCTGGAGATCCCCAAACAGAAACTGTCAGGCCGGTACGCTCCACCACATCGGTGATTCCGAGCGTAACAACCAGCAGCTTGGAGCAATACTCCCCGAGATCCACGACAGGACCGATGCCGTCGCCTTTCCGCACCGCTCCCGACAGCAAACGCTTAGGGCCAGAGATGCTTTTCTGGCCTTCGGAGCTGTCGCCGGAGCTGGCGGCAAATCGGGCTAGTGAACTAACCGCTTCGTCCGTGTTAACGACCGCGGTGCGCGGTACGGTAACCTCTTCGTTTGACACAACCTTTTTCGGAAGAACTCCGGCGTCCATGTTTAGCTGGCTCCTGTAACCGTACTTAACGGCAGTATCGAAAAATATGTTTAACCCTAAGGTTCTTTTTTCCTTTCGCGAACTGCCAAACACTTCATTGGTGCAGTTGGGGTACCATACCCGATCCGTAGTATTTATCGCGTGAGGCTGCAATTCTTGCACTTATACGGCAACAGCCGGGAGGACGCTACCCAAGTTGAGGGGCAACATGCAGTTAGGGCGAGTAAATTTCACATCCCTGCCGAGAAAATTCTTTTTTCCCCATTCCTGCTAAGGACAGCAGGCGAACATTCGTGTCAACCTATCGACTTACGCGTCTTATCGATGATGGGACGGGGACGGAAGGGATCCCCGCCCCCCAAAGTATTGACGCGAGTAGTAACATCTACTAAATAGGGCCGGGCTGTTCGGCTAGGTAACCGGAGGAATAAGCACATATGGCGATTCTGCCACGCTTCGCTGATGAATGGCTGCTGTCACGAATTCTTGATGCTACCGGCTCGGCCCCGGTTCGCCTCTTGGTCAAAGGAGGCGCCGATGTTTCTCCCCCCTACGGCTCGCCGGTAGCCACCATGGTGATTCAGGATCGCGGCACCCTGACGGGGCTGCTGCGCGACCCGGAGGTTAGCTTCGGGGACGCGTATATGGACGGCCGCATCGAGGTAGAGGGCGATCTGGTGCGTTTTCTGGAGGCCATCTATCTGGCCATGGAGAACTCGTCCCGGACCGGGAAATTGTATTCCAAAGTAGCGTCCAAGTTGATGGATTTATCGCAGGACAACTCGCCTCGCGGATCGCGCACCAACATTCACCGGCATTACGATCTGGGGAACGATTTCTATAAGCTGTGGCTGGATGATCAGCTCCTCTACACCTGCGCGTACTTCCCGACGCCGTCGTCGACGTTAGAACACGCACAAATTGCCAAGATGGATCACGTCTGCCGTAAGCTGCGGTTGCAGCCGGGCGAGACGGTGGTGGAAGCGGGTTGCGGCTGGGGAGCGCTGGCGCTTCACATGGCTCGGGAGTATGGCGTGTCGGTGAAGGCGTACAACGTTTCTCACGAACAGATTGCTTTCGCCCGCGAGCGAGCGCGAGCTGAGGGATTGAGCCACCGCGTGGAATACATCGAGGACGACTACCGCGCCATCTCGGGAAAATTCGACGTGTTCGTCTCGGTGGGTATGCTGGAACACGTAGGGTTGGACCATTACCCGGAGTTTTCCGAGATGATTCACCGCTGCATCGGCGACACTGGCCGCGGTCTGCTGCACTTCATCGGGCGAAACTATCCGGCGGTTTTCAGCCGCTGGATTCGCAAACATATATTCCCCGGCGGATTCGTTCCGTCGCTGCGGCAATCTTTGAGGGTTCTGGAACCCAGGAACTACGCGATTCTGGACGTAGAGAATTTGCGGATGCACTACGCCAAAACGCTCGAGCATTGGCTGGAGCGCTTTGAAAAGTCCAAAAACCAGGTGACCGGGATGTACGATTCCCGATTCGTGCGCGCCTGGCGCCTATACCTGGCGGGATCCATCGCGGCGTTTCGCGGAGGCCATTTGCAGTTGTTCCAGATTGTCTTCACGGGCTCGCAACGCCAGCCGATGTACTGGACGCGCGATCCGTTGTACATCCATGAAAATCTCCCATTGGAAGATTCCAAGCCCGTAGTCGAGAAGGTCAGATGGACGCATGCGATGTCCTGATCGTAGGCGGCGGGCCGGCGGGATCGTCCTGCGCCTGGAGGCTGCGGAGCTCCGGGTTGGACGTTGCGATACTCGACCGGCAGATCTTCCCGCGCGATAAAATCTGCGGCGGATGGATCACTCCGCAGGTGTTGACCGAGCTCGGGATCGATCCCGTGGAATACGGCCGCAATCGCGTGCTACAACCCATTACCGGATTTCGCACGGGCTGGATTGGCGGACCGGCTCTCGATACCGCGTTCAACACCACGGTGAGCTATGGGATCCGGCGGCGCGAGTTCGACGATTATCTATTACGGCGATCGGGCGCGCGGCTGCTGGAAGGGATCTCGCTCGCGAGCTTGCAGCGGGATAGTGGCGGCTGGATCGTCAACGGGAACATGCGGGCTCGGCTGGTGGTAGGAGCCGGCGGCCACTTCTGCCCGGTGGCCAAACTGACGGGCGCGAAACCGGCGCGAGAAAGCGCGGTGGTGGCGCAAGAGGCCGAGTTCGAGATGGACGATCGACAGCAATCGGCTTGCCGCGTTCGCTCCGATATGCCGGAGCTTTATTTCTGCGCCGATCTGAAAGGCTACGGTTGGTGCTTTCGCAAGAACAATTATTTGAATATTGGCCTGGGGCGAATGGATCAACACCGTCTCACGGAGCACGTGGCGGCGTTCGTGCGCTTTTTGAACTCGGCGGGTCGGATTTCCTTCGATGTTCCCTCAGCGCTGTTGGGTCACGCCTATTTGCTGTACGGGGTTTCAGAACGCAAGGTGGCCGATGACGGGGTTTTGTTGATAGGAGACTCGGCGGGCCTGGCCTATAAGCAGAGTGGCGAGGGGATCCGGCCGGCCATCGAATCGGGCCTGCTGGCCGCGCAAGCTATCTCGGAGGCGCAAGAGAACTACTCCCGTGAGTCGCTGGAGCTTTATGGAAAGCTGATCGCGCGCCGTTTTGGGACGTCCGGCAAGGACTGGGCCTCACGCCTTGGAGAGTACCTCCCGTCGGCTTGGATCGGCGCCGTGGGAAGACGGCTGCTGGGCGCACGCTGGTTTGTGCGCGATGTAGTGATCGACCGTTGGTTCTTGCACGCGAACGAGCCGGGCGTTTAAGCGGATCAGGAGCTGGATTCGGATTCCAACTCGGCTTCGTCCGCGGCTGCCGGCCCTTTTTTTTCGGCGTCGGCGATCAGTATGCGGGCGCGCTCCACTTGATCGCGAGCCACGCGGACTTCGAAGGGAAAGTTGGGCAGCACCGAATCGCCGACCAGCACGGCTGCGATACCGTTCGATTCCAGGAGATTCTTGATGCCCATGGCTTCCATTTCACTCGAAGCGCCGACTATAGTCTCCAAGTCGAGATCCGATGACGGATCCACTTCTTCGGCTTCTTCGGGCAGCGGATTCTCGGCGATGATCTCTTCGGCGCGGGCAGCGGCGGCGGCTGGGACGCGGACTTCGAAAACGCCTTCGGGCACACCGGGCGCGGTGTCGTCCCGCACCACCGCTTGAATTCCGGCATCGGTCAACAGCTCAACGATGCAATCGGCGTCCTCGGCGGCGTCCGGATCCATGGAGCGATACACCGTGACCAAATCCAGTTCGTTACTCACGCTTTGATTCTAGAGGATTACAGACGGCGTCGGGCGTTAGAATGAGTAAGGAGGGTTCATGTCAGAAGATTACGGCAGCAAAGCGGTATGGTTTATGGCGGGAATAGCGATTGGCGCGACGGTGGCATTGCTCTACGCGCCAGCCACGGGCGAGGCCACCCGGCGGCAGCTCTCACGGAAGGCGCAAAGGGGCCGGGATGCGCTGGCTGACTCGGGCGGCGATTTGCTTGACCGCGGGCGCGAAATGTACGAGCGCGGCCGCAAACTGGCGGATGAAGCGGCGGATATGTTCGAGCGCGGCCGGAAGATCGTTGAGAGCACTGCGTCCAATCTGAAGGGATAAGCATCAAAAGGGGTACACTCTCATGTCCAGTACTATTGCTGAACCCATCAAGACGCTGCAGCCGTTTTCCAATGAGCCGGTAGCCGATTTCTCGAAACCCGCGAACCGCGAAGCGCTGGAGCGTGCGCTGCGCGAGGTACGGGCGCAGTTGGGGCGCGAGTATGAGGTTCTAATCGCTGGCCGGCGCGAAAAGACCGGGGATTTGCTGAAGTCGCTGAACCCGTCGCGTCCCAGTGAGGTGGTGGGCGTTCACCACCAGGCCACGGCGTCGCAGGTCGAAGAAGCTGTGGAAGCGGCTCACGCATATTTCCCAACATGGGCCGCCGTGCCTGCCGAGACTCGCGCGCGGATTCTGATGCGTGCGGCGGAGCTGTTCCGGGAACGGAAGTTCGAGTTCGACGCATGGCTGGTTTACGAAGCCGGCAAAACTTGGCCTGAGGCCGATGCCGACGTTTCGGAAGCGATCGATTTCTGTGAGTACTACGCGCGTCAAATGCAGCGCCTGGACAAGCCGGATCCGTTGGTGCAGTTGCCGGGCGAGAAGGACGAATTATTCTATTTGCCACTCGGCGTGGGCGTCGTAATTCCACCGTGGAATTTTCCGCTCGCCATCATGGTGGGGATGACCGCTGCGGCGCTGGTCGCAGGGAACACGGTAGTGATCAAGCCGTCGAGCGATACACCGACCATCGGGGCGAAATTCGCCGAAGTGTTGTTGGACTCAGGCTTTCCTGTGCAATCGTTCTCTATGCTGGTGGGGGACGGGTCGGTGCTGGGCGACGTTCTTGTCGAACATCCGCTGACACGGTTTATCGCGTTCACTGGCTCCAAAAGAGTGGGCCTGCGCATCAACGAACGGGCGGCCAAACCGCGCAAAGGTCAGCGCTGGATTAAACGTGTGGTGGCGGAGTTGGGCGGTAAAGACGCCATCGTGGTGGATCGCGAGACCAACGTGGATGAAGCGGTGAAGGGCGTACTGTTGTCGGCGTTTGGATATCAGGGGCAGAAATGTTCCGCCTGCTCGCGCGCCATCGTGGACGCGGCAATTTACGACGAGTTCGTTGACAAGCTGAAGGCCGCGGCGGCGGCTTTGAAGGTAGGTTCCGCGGAAGACTCCGGAAATTACATGGGACCCGTGATCAACGAAAGCGCCATGAAATCGATTTTGGACTACGTCGAGATCGGCAAGAAGGAAGGCCGGTTGGTGGCGGGCGGGGGCAAGGCCCCGGGCGACGGCTATTTCGTACAGCCAACCGTAATCGCCGACATCGATTCGAAGGCGCGCATCTTCCAGGAAGAGATTTTCGGACCGGTGCTGGCCGTGGCCAAGGCGCGTGATTTCGATCACGCCTTGGAGCTGGCGAACGATTCCGAGTATGGGCTGACCGGCGCCGTTTATACCAACAATAAAGAAAAGATCCGAAAGGCGCGCGAGCAGTTCTTTGTCGGAAACCTATACATCAATCGCAAATGCACCGGAGCGATGGTGGGTGCGCATCCTTTCGGCGGATTCAACATGTCCGGAACGGACTCGAAGGCGGGCGGGCCGGATTACCTGCTGCAGTTCCTGCAAGCCAAGGCGATCGGCGAGAAGATTTCGTGATAACATCGGCGAGGTAGGTTGTCCGGAAGACAGTGGAACCCCGATGAGAAGGGGACTAAGACGTCATAACTCCAGGGTCGATTCCGAACGACGCGGCGAAGGGCGCACGATCATATCGGCGCCCTTTTCCATTGGCGGCTCAGATTTACGAGACGGTCTCTTCCAGCGGATTTGGAAAGGCGTCGGGGTCCCGAGCCTCGTCGCCGTGCAGGCACTGGAAATCCTTTTCGATCAAGATGGAGAGTCGTTTGCCGGATTCGAGCGGCTGGTCGCCGGAGATGCCGACACGCTCCGATCTCACCCAATCCGTGGCATCGGCTCCCGGCACCCGGATGCTCAACGAACCGTTTGCGTAAATAGCCTGAGGCGCGCTGAGGCTCGACATCGATTCCAGCGTGTAGCTGAATCGGGCGCCGGGCGCGAACTGGATGCTATCTTCAACAAAACCCGTCTTGCTGAATTGGGCGACTTCCGATTGGCTCAGCCGGAGCCGCAGTGAGTTTCCCTGGATGCCGAGTTTCATTGGATTCTGGATGCTCCTGAATTGATGTTAAACCGGCTGTCGCGCACGAACCCAAGCAGGGTCAGGTTAAAGCGCTGCGCCGTTTCCACCGCCAGGCTGGAGGGCGCGCCGATATGGCCCGCGAGCATTTCGGCGCCGACCAGTTTATCGACGGCGTTGTGGCGGTCCACGTCTTCCCGTAAGAGCTGGAGCGTTCCACCGGGCGAAAACAGAGCCGCCGCGTACAGGCCGCCGGTCCGTTCGAAGACCGATTGAGCGCGCCGCACGGCGTCAGGCAGACAAGGGATGACCTTAGGTTCTATGAGGGACGAGTCGCGGGGCAGCATTGGGCAGCCCTGCATCTGGATGGCTTCAATGGAGGCTTTCCCGCAGACGTAGCGTTTGAAGGGGGCGCAGGAATCGCTCTCGACTTTTTGGACGGGTACTGTGAGAATCGGCCGGTTCACACCGACTTTATGGTAACCCGCTCTTATGCCAGATTCGGAATCTTGATGATCTTCTTTTGGATGGCGTACTGCACGAGTTGGGCTTTGTTGTGGATGTCGAGCTTGCGCATCAAGTTGAATTTGTGGGCTTCGACAGTTTTGACGCTCAGATTCAGATCACAAGCGATCTCTTTCACCGAGTTGCCTTCGGCCAGCATTTTCAAGACTTCGCGCTCGCGCGTGGTGAGCGTAGCGAAGCGCGGCAGCCGGTTGGCGGACTTGATGCGCGACCGGAAATCGTCGACCAACTGCGACAGCATGCGAGGGCTGAGGTAACTTCCCCCTCGGCAAATGTCGCGGACGGCGGCCACCAGCTGGGCTGAAGGGCTGTCTTTGAGGACATAGCCGCTGGCGCCCACTTCCATGCCTTCCACCAGGTAGTCTTCGTCGTCGTACATGGTGAGAAAGAGGACTTTTGTTTCGGGGCGGTTCTTTTTGATTTGCCGGGTAGCTTCGAAACTGCTGAGACCGGGCATGCCGATGTCCATGAGAACGACGTCCGGACGGAATTCGGCTGCTTTTTCGACGGCGTCGCCGCCATTGGAAGCTTCGCCAACCACTTCCATATCGGCTTCCGCGGAAATGAGGGTTCTGATGCCCTGGCGGAAGAGCGTGTGATCATCCGCCAACATGATGCGAGTCTTGGCCATAACGTATACCCTAGTTACTGTCTCGAATCCCTTTCCTAAGCTTGAGCTCTTCACCTGCCGAGCTTGAGTGCTCAACCCGCCGATCAACCCAGCCAGTCGGTCTACGCACCCAGTGCTCTGATCTTCCGCGTAGTTCTTCCCCCCATCGGCTTGGCAGCGATTGGCTCGACCGAACTGGATTCCGGCGGTTGCTTAGCTACCGGAAGACGGATCAAAATCTTGGTGCCCCGTCCTGTTCTCTTGCGATCAACCAATCTTTTTCCGAGTCTGGTCCCAATTCCGTTACCGTTGCCGGGCCCGTTCTTGGGATAACTGCGAATCTCAAACCTGCCACCGAGGAGGGCAACGCGCTCCCTCATGCCAGAAAGCCCAAACGAATCTTTCCGAGCCAGCGCTTCCTCGACTCTAAACCCGACTCCGTTGTCCTCAACGGCCAGTCTGACCCATCCATCGGCCGAACTGACAGAAATGTTTACGCTGCTGGCGGCAGAGTGCTTGGCGATGTTGTTACAGCACTCCTGTACGAGCCTATAGACAATAATTTCAGTATGTTGCGGCAGCCGTCCCAGCCGGGCTAACAGCAGCTTGACGCGGATGGGATGCAGACGCCGGAAGCGGTTCACCAGTTGCCTCATCGCGGCTCCCAGGCCGAGCTGTTCCAACACCGCTGGGCTTAAGGCGGCGATCAAGCGCCGCATTTCCAGAATGGTACGCTCGGTGAGGTCCCGCGCCTCGCCAAGTTTACGGATCCACTCGGCGTGCTCGGGTGGGATGGCCTGCTCGAGCAGTTCTATTTGCAGGCGGATGCACAGCAGCGACTGTCCGGCTTCGTCGTGCAACTCGCGGCTGATGCGGCGGCGCTCGATTTCTTCCACGTGCAGCATGTGCTCGGCCAGTTGCCGCACCTGCTCCTCGCGCGCGGCCAGATCTTCCATCAGACGAGCTTTCTCGGCGGCCATCAGGCAGCGCTCGGCCGCCGCGGCCAGCAATTCCTGCTCGCGCGGTAGCCACTCGTAGGATTTCGAAAAGCCAAATTGCATGACGCCCGCGGTGCGGCCTCCCGTGGCCAGCGGGATGGACCAAAGAGTCTGGAATCGGCCTTTCCAAGCGGGCTCCAAAAGTAAAGATCCCGCGCCGTTGTCTTTAAGCTCGATCTGTCGCGAACGGGCCAGCGTTCGCATGGTTTCGCGGCCATTGGGGACTTCCACCAACGTGGGCCTGTTCAGGCCGCGCGTTTGAGCCTGCGCGCGCAGTACCCAAGCGCTGCGCTTATCGTTCAGCAAATACAAGTGACCAGCGTCGGCGTGGCATACCTGGACTAAGGTATTCAGAAAGTGACGCAGCAATTCATCTAGATTGCGCGCTTCCAACTCCACGCGGAACAGCTCGTAGAAGGCTTGTGTTTCGGCCTCGCGGACCTGGTAATAGGCATTGTTCAGCGTCAGGATGACGCAGAAATGCAGTTGCTCGCGTACCCACTGGAAATTCGCATATTCGTTGGGGAGCAGCTTACGCAGCATCGGCGTGAGCAGCCGGTCATACTCCTGCAAGGCTTCGACGATGCTGCTGGGCGGGAGGTTCAGCTTGGCCAGGCGCCGGCCATTGTATTCCACCTGCTCGATGAATTTGAGCGGCGGCTGCCCACGAGCCAGAATACGCGCCGCCGCGCCAGGGGTGATGGAGGCCAGGGCCAGGCGGATCTTGGGTTCGAATTGCCGGCTTTCGAATTGCCCGCGCTTTAGCTTGGCCAGGAAGCGCCGGTCGAGGGTTTCGGCATGCGGCAGAAGAAACACCGCCAGTCGATGAAGATGGACTCGAAGCTGATCGCTGAGTACATCCGCAGCATCGGCCAGTTCCGGCGATATTTCCGTGAGTGGCACCTTGCTTTGCTATCGGCGACTAGGGGGAAAGCTTTAGGGTGGGCGCGCGGATTGGCCACACGGGATTGGTGGTTAGTAGCGGAAAGAGTACATTGAGTAAAAGGTATGGGCGTCTTTCATTCGGGCTTCAAGATAGAAGAGCCAGTGTTGTCGGCGTACGACTGCGATTTCTTGCTGGGCACGCTTGCGGACGCTCCCCACGTCGCCGGCCGGGCAGGCACGCGGCATCTGATGTCGAATCAGGCAGTGAAAGAACTGGCTCACGATGTACGATTACTGCGCATCGCACAGGCAGCTCTCGGCGTGCCCGGAGTACCGTTCCGGGCCACACTTTTCGCAAAATCGGGAGCCGCTAACTGGCTTATACCCTGGCATCAGGATACGGCGTTGCCCCTCGTGTCCACATTCACCGACCGGGACTGGGTATCCTGGTCACAGAAAGAAGGTGTTCGCTACGCTCATGCGCCAGCCTGGGCGCTCTCGCGAGTGGTCGCACTCCGAGTCCACCTGGATGCTTCGAGTGGCGAAAACGGCCCTCTGCGGGTGGTGCCGGGATCGCATCAAGCCGGCGTACTAACCGATCAGGGCGTCAGTGACTACGTGAAAACCAACGATCACTATGCTTGTCTTGTTCCTCGAGGCGGTGTCCTCGCAATGCGTCCGTTGCTTATTCATTCTTCATCCAAAGCTCAGACTGAAGCACCACGACGCGTCCTTCATATCGAGTATGCCGATACCCTTGACCTCAAGCCAGGCGTTCGGTTGGCTGTGGCTTGAGGCTTACAGCAGTTCCGCCAAGCTGACCTTACGACCGAGCCAACGGGTTTTAGAAACGCGGCTGATAGCGTGCGCTAATCCGGGAAAGAGCAGCTGCATAGTTCAAGCGCGTTTCGTTGTAGTCAGCCCACCCGAACGGATAGGAAGCAGCATTCGTGGACTTGAAACGTAATATGAGGAACTCATCGTAGTCTGGGGCCGCCAAGGATTGCAGCCTGCGAGCGGCCTCGGGAGCTTCCTGAAAGGGATGCAGAAACCCGGCTCTACCGGTTGTCGGAAATGGACGATCACCTTCGTACCCTACCGTGGTCTCTGCCTCGTTAATCCCGACGATCGCTACGCAGATCGGATGTCCGCCTCCTCGACCGAATTGGACGACCTGGTTCCGCAGATCATTGATCACCCGATCGATTTGCTTGATCATGGCTTTCGCGAGTATCTTCACCTCGACGCCAATCTCAACGGTTGCGATTGGTCCCCTTCCAACTTGATAGCCACTATCGAAGATTGGTGTTTCGCCTGGGATAATTTCGCCAAACGTTCCATCACCGCGGCGAGCGATGATGCCGCGGCGTCGATTTTGAACGTTCAATACGCGATCCTGGCGAGTGACGACTGCTTCAATGAACCTGGAAGACCGTTGAACTGTGACCAGATCTTCATAAAGGTGCATCGCCACGAAGTCGCCCTGGTTGGACGCTCGATGTTTGTAGACCTTACCCTCAAAGAGGCGCCGGAACTCGTTGAGCAGCCGATAGTCGCTTTGTGCGGGCGTCCCTGTCAAATAAGACCTTGGCCTCAATCGCTCCCGCCGGGCGAGGCTCACGCGCGGTGCTCATAATGCGCCGCCGGGCTATCTCAACGTAGGCAGGCTCGATTTCGTTGGCGATCGAATTCCTTCCCGCGATGATAGCAGCTTGAGACGTTGACCCTGTGCCAGCGAACGGATCA
>Ga0210394_10008144_pt1 | contig 10871 bp, 8 predicted proteins | sample IncBWC12MmetaG_FD_160121 | JGI IMG/M metagenome (GOLD analysis project Ga0210394, IMG submission 160121) | Forest soil microbial communities from Barre Woods Harvard Forest LTER site, Petersham, Massachusetts, United States - Inc-BW-C-12-M | ecosystem: Environmental > Terrestrial > Soil >... | reverse complement strand
TCATTCGACCATCCGCCCTCCGGCGTCCGCCCGTGGAGCCCGAAGGCCCGTATCTCGCGAATCTCCATCTCAGCCAGTGTAGTCCAGGATGGCCAGGCTGATTACCAATCGGCCGCAGGATACCATCCTGCCCCACAAGACCCGATTGTGGAGCGGGCTACCAGCCCGCAGCCGCCTACCAGGCGGCCCTTCCGAGTGTGTCCACATGGGATGAGGACCGCCTTTTCGTCCACCATCCTCCGCGAGCAGCGCAAAGGCGATCAGCCACCGGATCATGTCAGCGCAGGATGTTTCAAATGAAACCCGGTCGCGTCCTGATACGCCTTCGCCACCGCCAGCAATTCCGCCTCGCCGAACGGACGCGCATAGAACGTGAAACTCCCCGGCGTTCCCGCCTCCGTGAATCCGTGCACCACGTTGATGGCTGGATAGCACGCCGTATTCGCCATCGCGAAATGCCTCTGGATCACGCTGCGCCGCGCCTGATTCGGATCGCCTCCGCGACCCCGTCCCGCGCCATCGGCGCCCCGTCCGCGACCTCCACCACTTCCGCCGCCATTATTCGCCGGAACCAGGTAAACATCGACATCCGCCGTCGCTTCGGCCAGCTTCATCATCATCATGGTTCGCGCCCGCTGCGATTGCAGATACTCGACCGCCGGAATCAAACGGGCGCTCCGGAACCCCGTCGCGCGCCCAGGATTCGTGAGCTGCTTATCGCGCCCCGTACGGATCATCTCATCGAAAAACACCGCCGATTCGACGCCGTAACTGGACCCGTCCACCCTCCAATCCGGCATTTTTACTGGGACCAGTTTGAACCCGAGCCCCTGTACTTGCTCGATGGCTTTATCGTTCATCGCCTTCTGCGCCGCGTCGCGCACTTCCTCGAAGCCATCTTTCAAATAGCCGACCCGCAGCTTGTGAATATCCAAATGCGCGTTCCAGTTGAACGGAATTTCGGAAACGCTCAGGTCGCGCCCGTCGGGCTTGGCGATCACGCTCATCACCAGCGCGCAATCTTCCGCGTAGCGGCACATCGGACCCAGGCGATCCTGCGTCCAACTCAACGCCATCACGCCATGGCGGCTGATGCGCCCAAACGTCGGACGCAAACCAGTCACGCCGCACCGTCCCGAAGGACTCAGAATCGACCCGCTGGTCTCCGTCCCGATCGCGAACCCGACGCATCCCCCGGCGGTCGCCGAGCCCGGACCAGCCGACGACCCGCTCGACCCCTGCGTAGTGTCCCACGGATTGTTCGTCCGCCCGCCGAACCACTGGTCGCCTTGCGCCAGTTCGCCCGACGTCAATTTCGCCAGCAGAACAGCGCCCGCGTCCCGCAGCATTTCAATTACGCTTGCGTCGTTATCGATCATTTGCTCTTTGTACGCGCCCGATCCCCAAGTGGTTTTATAACCCTTCACTGCGATGATGTCCTTAGCGCCCCACGGAATGCCGTGCAATGATCCTTTATATTTTCCGGCCGCGATCTCCGCATCGGCCTTCTTGGCCTGCGCCAGCGCGACATCGTCGAGAAACGTCACCACGCAGTTCAGCTTCGCGTTGTACTTGTGCAGCCGCCCGAGATACATCTCGGTCAGCTCGACCGACGTCACCTGTTTCGTCTTGATCAGTTGCGCAAGCTGCACCACCGGCCAGAACGCGACATCCTCCAGGTTGGTCGGCCTCTTCACCACCGGCGCGCTGAACCGCAGAGGCTCGCGCGTGCGATTCACTTTCATCCCCGGCACAATCGGGCTGAAGTAAAACGGCGGCGCGACATCGTTGGGAATTTCCAGCTTCCGCACTTCCTCGAAGCTGGTCAGGCTGCGATTCACGCCTTGCAGAATCGCTTTCCGATCCTCATCGCTGAACGTAAGCCCGGCCACCGCCAGCGCGTTCTTGAGCATCTCGTCGGTGACGCGCGGCGCGCTCTCCTCCTGCATTTCGGCCCACAGAACGCCGGGCAGGAGACTTGAACCCAGTCCGACACCGGAAAAATAAGCAAGAAATCGCCGCCTGTGTTGATTCAGCATAATAGGGGCGATTATAGCGAACTTCAGTCCGAGTGCAGCACCTGCATCACGTCCACGCGAGCCGCCCGCGCCGCCGGCAGCACCGACGCGACCACCGCGGCCGCCAGCAGAATAATTGCCGATCCGGCCACCGGCACCACGCCCGGCATGCGCAAGTCCGGAACCGAAAACGCCGAGTTATCGACCGCGATCCCCGGCACGCTCTGCCGTTTGTAAATCAGCCGCTCCTCGTCGCGATTGACCAATGGCCGCAGCAGCACTCCACGAACCAGCGTAAAAATCGCCGCATTAGCCCCGATGCCCAGGACCAATGTCAGCATCACGGTCAATGCCAGTCCCTAGTTTCGGTTGAGAGAGCGAACCGCGAATCTTACGTCGTTCAGGAAAGTAATAAATGCCTAGACGATTCTACTTGAACTTCGTTGCAGCCCGGACGCCCAGCACCACGAAAAGCACCAGCGCCACAAGCTGCGCAATCTGGAAGGGCGGTTCGGACTGCGTCGGCGCCAGGTCGTGAAGCGCCGGAACCTTCAGGAAAAGCTGCGCAATCAGCACAAAGAAGTTAAAGTACAGCGCAATAACAGCCGTGATGGCAAACGTTCTTCGCCAGCCGCCCTCCAGGCGATAACGATATAAAGCCAGCATCGCGATCGCCAGCACGATCAACGAAAGGATCCCTACTCCATGGGATGGCAGGAACTGATGAAACGGGAAGAGGAAGCCGGTAACGCTGGTGGCCACCGTCGTCACAAGAAAAAGGGAGGTCCACCCGCTGAAGTATTTGGACTTCAGTAAACCGTAGACAACCACGAAGCCGGACCCGATTCCCACCAGGCTCAGCGCGACATGGAATATAGTAAGCGCATTAAAAATCATGGTGCCTCCGTCGACACAAAACTAACCCAAAGCCATAAAAATCTCCCCCGCAATCTGCTCCGCCGGCCTTCTGAGGATCGTCTCATTCACCATCAAATTCATCGGCCTCTGCGCCGGCGGCCTGGAAATCACAACCCCTCTCTGCGCCAGCCGCTTTTGAAAATCCGCGCCCGGCGCCACAGGAAATTCCACCTGGAATATATTGGTGCCCGCTTCCAACCGCTGCACCTTCACTTTCTTCTGTTCCAGCAGCGTCAGCAGTTCGTTCCCGCGCTGCACCGCCTTTTGATACCGCTCCTCAAACCCGTCCGAGTAATGCAGCGCAATCGCCGCAGCTCCCCACGCGTGCAGCATCCCTCCTCCAAATTGATGACGCAGAATCGCCGCCGCATCGATCACCGCCGCGGGCCCCGTCAACATTGCACCGAACGGCGCATTGAAATATTTGTACATCGAGACGTACACCGTATCGAACAGCTCCGAATACTTCGCCGGCGAGATCCCCGTGTACGCCGACGCCAGGTACATCCTCGCGCCATCCAGGTGCAGCCCGATCTTCTTCTCCCGCGCATACGCCGAGATCTTTTTCATCTCCTCAAAATCGAAACTCCGGCCCATCATGCGCCGCACCGGCGATTCGATCGAGATCGCGCCCACCGGAACGGGATAAGGAGGCGATCCCGCCTTCTCCACCGCCTCGACGATCTCAGACGCCTTGATCGTGGCCCTCCCCGCCGCCAGCGGAACCAGGTTCAGCCCGCTTAAAGTCTGCGCGCAGTCGCCCTCGTCGCGATAGAGGTGGCTCTCCTCCTGCACCAGCACATGCTTTCGTTCGCCCGCCAGCAGCCGCACCGCCACGTGATTGGCCAGCGTCCCTGTGGGAAAGAACAGCGCCTTCTCTTTCCCGAGCAGTTTCGCAAACCGCCCTTCCAGTTCCTCCACAACGCCACCCTTAAGATAGACGTCGGCCTTCAGATCAAGCGTGGCGAGAAGCCGCACGTATTCAGAAGGCGGCAAGTTGACGCCATCCCCCGTCAAAAACACGCGCGGCTCCACCGTTTGCGGCAAAGCGACCTGTGGAAGCGCAGCCGCGGATGCGGCAGCCCTTAAAAAAGTGCGTCGATTGGAGGCAAGCATCCTATTTCTATATCACGACTGGCGCACTGACTTCTCGAACAGTCACCATTTCCCAACAGAACCAATACTGGCCGTGTGGGGCGGGCTATCAGCCGGCAGCCGCCCTCTGGGCGGCTTTGTTTCAATAACAAAAAAGCCTGCTGGAAGCAGGCTGTCGGCTGATAGCCCGCCCCACCTCTCACTCTCGAGCTCACACTACCAGTGGATAAATCCCGCAATTGATATCCACTGCGACCGCCGAATGCGTAATCGCCCCCGACGAAATAAAATCTGGCCGAGCCTCCGCATACGCCCGCACATTCGCCAGCGTAATTCCCCCCGAAATCTCCGTCTCCGCGCGCCGATCAATGAGGCCCACCTCAATCGCCGCCTCATCCGGAGTCATATTGTCGAGCAGAATGCGAGAAGCCCCACATGCCAGCGCTTCTTCCACCTCAGCCCGCGTCCGAACCTCCACTTCAATCGGCTTCCCGCTCTTCCGCGCCGACTCCATGGCCCGCCGAACGCCTCCCGCGAGGCGAATGTGATTGTTCTTAATCAGCACCGCATCGTAAAGCCCCATGCGATGATTCGTCACGCCCCCCGCCGCCGCCGCCATTTTTTCGAGCACGCGCAGCCCAGGCGTAGTCTTGCGGGTATCGAGAATCCTGACCCCAGTCCCCTTCACTTCGTCGACAAATCGAGAAGCCAGCGTCGCGACACCGCTAAGCCGCTGCAAAAAATTAAGCGAGACGCGCTCCCGCGTCAGGAGTTTCCGCGATTCCCCTCGAACCCGAGCCAGTTCTTCCCCCGCCGTTACCCGATCGCCGCTCTTTTTCAGCAACTCGACCGAATCGTAAATCAGATGCAGCAACTCCACGCCGGCCAGCGTCATGCCCTGCTTAGCGATAAACCGAGCCTCCGCATGCGCATCGGCCGCAATGCAGGAATCGGTGGTGATGTCGCCCGACCCGAGGTCTTCAGAAAGCGCGCGCTCCACCGCCGCGCGAACATCGGGGTGCGAAATATCGAAGCTCATTCGTTCCTGAGGGCATCAAGATTTTTCTGAAGCTTCGCCTCGTAGTCAGCAAGCTTGGCGCGCAATGTGGCCACTACCTTTTCAGGCATCTTGGCAATAATGTCGGCGTTGTCGAGTTGGCGCTTGGAATTGGTGATCACCTTTTCGAGGTCCGCGTTTTCCTTTGAGAGTCTCTCTCTCTCTTTGAGAGCCCGATCAGGATCGGGTGCAGGCGTGGCAATCAGGAAATAATCCGTTGTTGCGGTCGATAGTGTTGTGTAGAGCCGTCGGTCGAGCGGCGTAGTGATAAATTCAAACTTGGTATTATTGCCGCTCTCGATTATTGGTTTGTACCGCTGCACGATGTCCTGCTTTTCCCGATCAGCCTCGTAAACACGCGCTACAAGGGGCTCTTTGCGACCGATATTAATCATCGTTCGGCCCTGGTGGTTAAAGTCCCGGTACTTGAGAACCTCGTCCATTTCGAGCTCGGCTTTTGCGTCACATGCTTCCAGACTCCACGTTGGATAGGCTGCGAGGGCTATGGACCCGCTGTGTCCTTCCAAACGGTGCCATAGCTCTTCGGTCAGAAACGGCATTAGGGGATGAAGGAGCCTCAGCGCCTTTTCGTGAACCGCGTGCGCGTAGCTCCAATCTAAATCGAGCTTTTTTTCCTCTAGGTATCTATCGCAGAACTCATCCCAGAAGAAGTGCCACAGCGCTTGCGCCGCCTCGTGATACCGATGGTCCTTAAACGCTTCGTTGGCCACTCCGGCGCATGCGTTGAATCGGCTCGCGATCCACCGATCCGCCAGCGACACCGGCTCCCCCGCGCCCTCCCTCGGCTTACTAAATAAAAGCCGCGACGCGTTCCAGATCTTATTCGCAAAATTCCGGCAGCTCGCAATCCGATCCTCGCTCAGCGCGATATCCCCGCCCGGCGCCGCACTCACCAGCAGTGCCAGCCGCACCGCATCGGTCCCGTATTTTTCGTTGATCACCAGAGGATCGATCGTGTTCCCCTTGGTCTTCGACATCTTCTGCCGCTCCGCATCCCTCACCAGCCCATGAATATGCACTTGGCGAAACGGCACGTCCCCCATCATCTCGATGCCCAGCATCATCATCCGCGCCGCCCAGAAGAAAATAATGTCGAACCCCGTCACCAGCAGCGTCGTCGGATAGAACGCGCGCAGATCCGCCGTATCGTCCGGCCACCCCAGCGTCGAAAAGGGCCACAACCCGGAACTGAACCACGTATCGAGAACATCGGTTTCCTGCGTCAGATTCGTCTTCCCGCAGTGCGAACAAGCCGTCGGCGTCTCCCTCGCCACCGTAATCTGCTTGCAATCCGCGCAATGCCACGCCGGAATGCGATGACCCCACCAGAGCTGCCGCGAAATGCACCAGTCGCGGATGTTGTACATCCACTCGAAATACGTCTTCGACCAGTTCGCCGGCACGAACTCGATGCGCCCTTCCTCCACCGCCTTGATCGCCGGATCGGCCAGCGGCTTGATCTTCACCCACCACTGCGTCAACACCAGCGGCTCGACAATCGTCCGGCAACGATGGCACTTCGCGATGCTCAGCTTATGAGGCTCGACCTTTTCGAGCAGCCGCAGCTTCTCCAGTTCCGCCACCACCTGTTTCCGCGCCTCGAACCGGTCCAACCCCGCAAACCGCCCCGCCTCGGCCGTCATTTTGGCATTCTCGTCGATCACCTTGATGCTCGGCAGATTGTGCCGCTTGCCCGCCTCGAAATCGTTAGGATCGTGGGCCGGCGTGATCTTCACCGCTCCGGACCCGAACTCCGGATCGGCCATCTCATCCAGCACGATCGGAATCTCCCGATCCATCAGCGGCAGCCGGACCTTTTTATTGCGCAACTCAGTCGCGCGCCTATCCCCCGGATTAATGGCGACCGCAGTATCGCCCAGCATCGTCTCCGGCCGAGTCGTCGCGACCACCAGTTTCAAATCACTCCCGATGACGGGATAAACAATGTGCCAAAGATTCCCCTGCGTCTCCTCGTGCTCCACTTCCAGATCCGACACCGCCGTCTGGCACCGCGGACACCAGTTCACCATATACGCGCCGCGATAAATGAGCCCCTTTTCGTACAGCCGTACAAAAGCCTCGCGCACTGCCCGCGACAACCCCGCATCCAGCGTGAACCGCGCCCGCGACCAGTCGCAGCTCACCCCGGCGCGCTTCATCTGGTCGACGATCTTCCCGCCGTACTCTTCCTTCCACTTCCAGACGCGCTCTTCGAACTTCTCCCGCCCCAGGTCCTGCCGCGTCAGACCTTCGGTGGCCAGTTGCCTCTCCACCATGATCTGCGTCGCAATGCCCGCATGATCCATGCCCGGTACCCACAACGTGACCTTCCCGCTCATGCGCTGCCACCGCACCTGCGCATCGATGATCGAGTGCTCGAACATGTGCCCCATGTGCAGGGACCCGGTGACGTTCGGCGGCGGAATCACCAGCGAAAAATAGGGAGTCCCGTGCGCAGGCGCTTCCACGTGGAAGAGATTGGACTCCACCCACCACTTGGCCCAGTGCGGTTCGAACCGCTGGGGTTCATATACTTTCTCGATTTCCATGGGGAATCTTCATTTTAACGCAACGGTAAAAGGATAAACTGGATTCATGAACTATTACGGAGCAAAAGACCTCGCCGCTGCCTTCCGGACGGTGCGCAAAAACACGATTCAAATCGCCGAGGATATCCCCGAGGAGCACTACGGCTTCCGCCCCGCCCCAGGAATGCGCAGCGTCGCCGAGACGCTGCTCCACATCGCGCTGGTCACCCGTATCCCGCACCAGATCCACGCCGTCGAACACCTCGACAACTTGTCGACGTTCAATTTTTGGGACTTCTTTGGAAGCCTGCTTGTCATCGAGAAAAAGCCGCACACCCAGGAGCAGATTCTCCACCTCCTCCACGAGGAAGGCGAGCGCTTCGCAGGCTGGCTCGACACCCTGAACGACGAATTACTCGCCGAAAAGGTTGCCATGTTCCCCGGCATGGGCACCCCGAAAAGCCGCTTCGAGATGCTCCTTGGCCCCAAGGAGCACGAAATGCATCACCGCGCCCAGTTGATGGTGGTCGAGCGGATGCTCGGCATCACGCCGCACCTCACGCGTGAGGGGGAAGCCCGCCGCGCCGCGATGCAAGCCTCGAAAGCGTAGGGCGGACGCCCTCGTCCGCGCCGGACCCCCTGGTCCGGCTGTGCCATTCTCTCACCCTGGAGGCCGACGGGGGCGTCGGCCGCGGTCTAGGGGGAGCCTGCGTTAATGGAACCCGAAAGCAACGGAGTCGATAGCGCTCAAACCCGCGGCACCGCCGACATCTCGACAATCTCCAAAAATGTCACAGCGTCGATCGGCTTGTTGATGTAATTGTCCATCCCCGCTTCCAGGCACCGTTCGCGATCCCCCTTCATGGTATGCGCCGTCAGCGCGACGATCGGCGTGCGCTGGCCCCTGTGTTTTTCCCGTTCGCGAATCAGCGCCGTCGCCTCCAACCCATCCATGTCCGGCATCTGCAAATCCATCAGGATCAGATCGAAGTTCTTCCGTTCCAGCCATTCGATCGCCTCGCGGCCGGACGACGCCAGCTCCACTGTGTGGCCGCGCCTCTCCAACAGGCGCAGGGCCAGCCTCTGATTCACCGGATTGTCTTCCGCCAGCAGGATTCGCAAACCCCCCCGGCCCGTCCCCGCCGTCGCCAGCATGTTCTTCAGGCTCACGGAATCGACAGGCTTGGCGCCGGAAGCGACGGGCGCCAGCCCCAATTTTGCGTTGAAGGAGAACGTGCTGCCCGCGCCGATCGCGCTCTTCACCCGAATCGAGCCGCCCATCATCTCCACCAGCGACGAACTGATCGCCAGCCCCAAACCCGTGCCGCCGTACTTCCGCGTGGTCGATCCATCTGCCTGCCGGAACGCTTCGAAAATCAACTGCTGCTTTTCCTGCGCAATCCCGATCCCGGTGTCGCGGACCGTAAACCGCAGCATCGCGCCAACTTCCGCCGAAGGCTCGTTCACGACGCTCAAGTACACGCCTCCCTGCGCCGTGAACTTGATCGCATTCCCGATGATGTTGTACAGCACCTGCCGCAGACGGTCCGGATCGCCCACCACATTATCCGGAACATCGTCGGCCACCTCGCATTCCACCGCCAGCCCTTTCTTGGCCGCCCCCACCCGCAGCATCTTCGTCGTTTCCCGGATGCATTGGCGCACCGAAAAGTCGATCGGGGTCAGGTCCAGGCGCCCCGCCTCGATCTTGGAAAAATCCAGCACGTCGTTAAGAATGGTCAGCAGCGAATGCGCCGACAGGCGCGCCGTGTCCAGGTAATCGCGCTGCTCCTCCGTCAATGGCGTCGTCAGCACCAGGTCGGTCATGCCCAGGATTCCGTTCATCGGCGTCCGGATTTCATGGCTCACGTTGGCCAGAAATTCGCTCTTCAAACGGCTGGCCTGTTGAGCCTCCGCGAGCAGTCTCTCGATTTCCTGGTTCTGCTGCTCCGCGCGAACCTTCTCCTCCACCACTCTTTGCTTTTCCTTCGACAACTCCCGCGTGCGATCCGTCACCGCTTTCTCCAGGCGATACCGCTCCGCTTCCAGTCGATGCGTCCGCCTGGCCCACATCAGGCGCCCCAGGATCAGCGCGACCACCACCGCTCCCACCCGGAACCACCACGTCAGCCACCACGGCGTCAGTACTTGAAAGGACAGCCGGGCAGGCTCGGCGCTCCATAATCCCTGCGCGTTGCGCGCCAGCACCTCCAGCGTATATTGTCCCGGCGGCAGCTTTGGATAGTTCAATTCACGCTGCGTCGTCTCCAGCCAATCCGCCGCCCCTTCATTCAGCCTGTAGCGGAATAGTACGCTCGACTCCTGTACGAACGTCAACGCCGCGAAGCGCACTTGCAGCGAATTCTCCTGGTACGGCATTTCTAAGTTGTGCGACGGATCCGCCGTCTTCCCACCCAGCTTCACTTGCGTCAGCACCACCGGCGGAGGAACGTTGGGCGCCGGTGTGTCCGCCGGACGGAATCGCGAAAGTCCCCGGCTCGTGCCCACCCACACCCCTCCATCCGAATCCGCGAAAAACGCGTTGGAGTTGCAATCGTCCCAGGCCAGCCCGTCGGACCGCCCGTAATGCCGCCAGCGCGCCCTGTCGAACACATCCACGCCGTGGTCCGTCCCCACCCACAGCCATCCCCGCGCGTCGATTTGCAGGAACAGAGTCTTGTCCGATCGCAGACCATTGGCCTGCGTGTAGGACTCCATCTTCACTGCGTCCCCGCCCGGAAACGTCAAATGAGTAAGGCCGTACGCGTCGCGATAGCCCACCCACAGCGATCCATCCGTATCCTCCACCACCTGCGCCACCTTGTCGTTCGCCAGGCCGTCCTGCTTCGTGAAGCGCCGCCAATGGTCTCCGGAGTAGCGCACCAAACCCCTGTCTCCAGCCACCCAGATCCGCCCCTCGCGATCGGCCAGAGTCATGTGGAACATCTCCGCCGGATCCGTTCCCGGCAGGTCCGTTCCCGCCACGCCCGTTCCCACGAGATTCACCTGTTCGAATCGCGCGCCGTCGCGGCCGGTGCTTCGGAACAATCCTCGATACGTCGCCGCCCAAATGCGCCCCTCCTGATCCACCGCCACGTGCCGCAATCTGGTATTCTTCAGGCCCTGCTCCTCGCCTATCCTTCTGAGCCTGCCGGTCTTGCGATTCAGGGCCAGCAGCCCGTTCGGATCTGTTCCGATCCATAGCGTGCCGTCCGGCGCCTCCGCCATCGTGCG
>Ga0210394_10008143_pt1 | contig 10872 bp, 11 predicted proteins | sample IncBWC12MmetaG_FD_160121 | JGI IMG/M metagenome (GOLD analysis project Ga0210394, IMG submission 160121) | Forest soil microbial communities from Barre Woods Harvard Forest LTER site, Petersham, Massachusetts, United States - Inc-BW-C-12-M | ecosystem: Environmental > Terrestrial > Soil >... | reverse complement strand
ACAGCTTCTCCATTTGCGCCTTGGGATAAGTGACTTGCTCGTCTTCCAGTGGATCTTTGTTCCAGGTAAGTTTGATGGGAATCAGGTAATCATCGCCCGGCATGTTGCTGTTGACGTGAAAGCCCGCCTGCAGCTCGGCCTTCAGCGAAAAGTCCGCCGTGGAGCCGCGATGGATAGTGAGGCGCGTAGAAGGCGCGATGGTGAGGACTGTGTTACCGGGTGCTTGGGCGTGCAAGCAGGGCCAGGGCGCCGCGAGAAACAACAGGGGCGCTAACGCTAGGCGAGCCGAGCAATTGAACGATGGCATTCTTGAATTCCTCTTTTCCCATGGCCACGCCCTGGTGTACAGAAGCGATGTTGCCGTCCCGGTCGATCAAAAGCGTGGTGGGCAGCGCATCCAGCCCTCCGTAGGAGGCGCTCACTTTATCGTCGCCGAGAAGGACGCGGTAGTTCATCTTGCGAGTCTGCACGTATGGCTTGATGACGGACCAACCGTCCTCGTCCATGGAGACCCCGAGCACGGCAAAACCTTGATCCTTGAATTGGCTTTCGAACTCCATGAACCAGGGGATTTCAATTTTACAAGGGCCGCACCAGGTGGCCCAGAAATCGAGCAGCACAACTTTACCCCGATAGTCGGAAAGATGGACGGTTTGGCCGTTGGCGTCTTTCAGGCTGAACTCCGGCGCGGCTTTGCCAGACTTTTTCTTGCATCCGCTCGCGAGCAGGGCGCACGCCAACGTTAAACTAACGCCAATCACCGAGATAGTCTTGGACACGGGTATCTCCTACACCATTATATCGGGATCACCCGGTCCTGAAACGCGGCGTGAAACCATTCCGCCCGCCGATTGCGGTGGCGTGCGGCCAGTGTGTACTCAGGATGCCTGCGGAGGCCCGAGTAGAGCCAGGCGGCGGTGTCGCAAAAGCTTTCGCACAGATAATCGCGCCACAGGGCTTGGTTGGAACGCGCCTGCCGCGAAAGGGTGTTCTTGCGAAGCTCAGCCGACCAGCCCAGCTCGCCGCGCGCCCGCTGCTTCCCTTCCAGCCGCAGCAGATCCTCATAGGACCTGCGGGCGGGATTGCCGAGGCGCACCCAAGCGAAATGAAACAGCTCGTGGACCAGGATGCGAGCCAACTCGCGCGGTTGACGCTTGAGTTCCTCGTCCAGGATGATCTCCCGCTTGCGGATGAACGATCCGGCGAAAACCGGCTGCCCGTTCGGGCGATTGGAATACAAGCGGCGACGGTCGGCTGTGAGCGCGGGCATAAAGCGAACGCGCACAATTCGCCCTTGGAATGATGCCAGCCGTCTGAGGGCTGCTCTAACGGACTTGCTGGAGCTGCGCGGGTACCCGCGGAGCAAAATAGGCTGGGCTCTCAATTTTCACGTTGTATTGCGTCTGCAAAGCCTTCATCCAGGCATCAAATTTTTCCTGCCGGACCGCCGGAATAATCCGAAAAGTGGCTTCGTTGAACGACTGCTGATTGATCTCTTCGGCGCGGATCAAATAATATCCGCTGGGCTGCTTCACCGGTGCGCTGATCTCACCCTGTTTCAGGACGAAGACCGCATCTTTCACTTCTTTGGGGTAGGTGCTCTCCTGCTTGACGACTCCAAAGTCGCCATCTTTGGCGGCGGAGGCCTGATCATCGGAGTTTTCGCGCGCCAGCTTACCGAAATCGGCGCCACCCTGAATCTGTTTCGCCAGATCCTGAATCTTGGCCAGAGCCTCGGCCTGAGTCGGCAATTTCTTGGCGTCGGGAGCGGCCTTAGCCGGGGTTGGATTGTAGGCGATATAGATGACGCGAACCTTGACTTCCTTGAACTTCTCGGGATTGCCCTTGTAGTACGAGCGCTGCTCTTCCTCGCTGACCGGCGTGGTGTTGTTCACCACATTCGCCTCGGCATTGGACAAAAATCGCATCCGGTATGCATCGAGCTGTTCCTTGTAAGGCGATTGCTTGTCGATTCCGGCCTTCTCGGCGTCTTGAACCAGACGCTGCATCAGAAAGACGTTGCTGAGAAGCTGGGGTCTGGCACGGATGGTCGTTTGGTCGGCGGGCGCCAAGCCGCTGATGATTTTATCCATCTCGGCGGCGGTAATTTTCTTTCCGTCCACCTCGACCACCACCGTGTCGGGCGAAACCGGCGGGGGCGGCGTAACGGCGGGGGCTTGCGTCGGCTCGGCGGGAGCTTTCACGGACGGTGTGCCGGGCGTGATCTTGACCGGCTCCTGATCTTGACCGAGGAGCAACGCACTAGCCAGAAGAACGATTGATAGGAGTTTCATTTTGAATGCTTCGGACGATCTGGAAGCATTCAGTTTATCATGCGGGAGGCACGGCGGAGCCTCTTTAGGGTCCATCGGCGGCGCCAGCGGCCTTGACCTGCACATGGCGCGCCTGAGGGGCAAGCTTCCCTTTGGCCCCCGGAGCGGTTTCGTCCGTAACCTTAATGTTATTTAGCACTTGAATCGCCCCAGCGGACTTGGCCATGCGCGTGGCTGCGCCTTTGTGCTGCATGACACTGGTGGCGCCGGTCCAAGTGGCCACGCGATCCTTGACGTGAACCTGAAAACCGTCCTTGCCAATCTTGGACTTCGCCAGTTTCGCTTTGATGGTGGCTTCGATTTCCGCGTCGCTGAACTTGCCTTGGCTGTGTGACTGTGTGAGGGGTCCGGCAAACAGCGACAGCCAGCAGCCCAGCAGGCCAAGAATGAGCAAGCTTCTCTTCATGCCGACTCAGTGGCCGGGAGAAGCTGGAATTCTCAGCACGCGGGCCGCGATTCGGCCCTGGGCCAGGCGGATTCTGACCTCCGAGTCCACCGGCGCGTCCCCTGGTTGCTTAACTATGCCGCCCGCTTGGTTGGTGACGATGGCGTAGCCGCGGTCCAGGATCTTGAGCGGGCTGAGCTGAGTGAGCTGAGCGGTGAGGGGATCGAAGCGGGCATGCGCCCTGGTCAGGCGCAAACGGATGAGTTGGGTGGCTGTTACGCTGGCGGCTTCGAGTCGACGGCGGGCCTGCGCGAAACGCAGGCGTAGATCCAGACGGCTAAGACGGGCGGCCATTTCCTCCAGAAGTCTGCGCCGGCTCGAAACGGCGGCGAGGACACGGCCTCGCTGGCGGTAGTCCAGCTCGTCGACGCGCTGCTGCCATCGGCCAACATTGCGGTGGAGAACGGCAGTGGCGCGTTCCACCCCGCGTTCATGCAGGGCGCGAGTGGCCATGGCCAGCCGGTAACGGGCGTTTTGCAGTAGTTTTTGATCATAGACGGCGAGCTGATCGAACAATGAGCGCGCGAGCAGATCACCAGCTCGGCAGCGGCGGAAGGCGTGGCGGCGCGAAGATCGGCGACAAAATCGGCGATGGTGAAGTCGGTCTCGTGACCGACCGCGGAGATTACCGGCACCTTGCTCTCGGCGATGGCGCGAGCCACCGCCTCTTCATTGAATGTCCAAAGATCCTCGAGCGACCCGCCGCCGCGCGCGATGATCACCACCTCCGCCCAGCCGGAATTACTGAAGTATTCGATCGCGCGGCAAACGGCCTCCACCGATCCATCGCCTTGCACCAAGGCAGGGTAGATGCGCAAATGGAGCCCTGGGAAGCGGCGCGAGAGAATTTCGGTGATATCGCGAACCACGGCGCCCGAGGGCGATGTAACGATACCGATGCGCTGTGGAAGCCGAGGGATGGGGCGTTTCCGCGCGGGGTCGAACAAGCCCTCCGCCGCGAGTTTCTTCTTCAGTTGTTCGAAAGCGAATTGGAGAGCGCCGTGGCCTTGCGGCTCGATGGCTTCCACCAAAAGCTGGTACTCGCCGCGCGCTTCGTAGACGTCGATGCGGCCGCGCGCCAGCACCGCCATACCGTCCTGAGGCTTGAACTTCAGGTATCGCAACGACTGGCGGAAGCAAGCGCAGCGCAATTGCGCGTCGTGGTCTTTGAGGGTGAAGTAGCAATGTCCGCTGGTGGCGTTCTTGGTACCGGAGATTTCGCCCGCCACCCAGATGTCGTCGAACTCGTCGCCGAGAAGCCCGCGAATGCGAGCGTTGAGCTCAGCGACGGTGAAGGTCTTGCGGACCGGTCCCCAGGCCAGGGCGAGCTGTTCCATCTGAACTTCAATGGTAAGCCAAAACGCCCGCTCAATCTCTGGCCTGACATGGATAGAGCAATCCTCGGCCCATCTGCCGGGCTGGGACCTCACGGCTAGGCAGTACAGTGACCTAGGTATCATGCACAAAGAAACTAGGCTCTTCCCTCGATTCGTCCTACCCGATTGGCATGACATCCTGGAAATGTCAGTAGGAGCGAACAGGAAAAGGGCAATGAAGAGAATTTTGAATCTGGTATTAAAGTTGCGGATCTGGACGGACGACCACGGCCAGGACTTGATCGAGTACGCTCTCATGGCTGGATTTGTAGCGGTTGCGGCGGGAGCAATTATGCCGGGCGTCGCCACCAGCATTAGCAAGATCTTCAGCAAGATATCGAGCGTGATGTCCTCGGCTTCCACCCAGAGCTGATCGCAAAGCGGGCCCGCGTTTGATGCCTTCACTACAACGGAGGAATCAACGGCCCGGGTGGCGAAATCGGCAGACGCCAAGGACTTATAACTCCGATCGGGTCAGTCGGCGTTTCGTGCTATCTTTGAAGCCGTGCGGGCGTGGCGGAATCGGCAGACGCATCGGACTTAAGCGAAAACTTGAGTGCCCGCCGGGAAACCGGCGATGGTAGAACTGCTCAAAGTCGGGGAACCCTCTGACATGGCGATCCCGAGCCAAGCCCTGCCGGAGCAATCCGCGTTCCGGTTTGGGAAGGTGTAGAGACTAGACGGGCAGCGCCTAATCCCGAAACTGATTTGGGCATGGCGAAGGGATAGTCCAGACCCCAAACCTCGCTGCAATCAGGCGGGGGCGGCGAAAGCCGTAGTGGCAAGAAAATCCGTTGGACCGCAAGGTCCGTGAGGGTTCAAGTCCCTCCGCCCGCACCAACTTTTCATGCCTCTCACGCCGGGAAACAGCGGGCCAGATGTTCCCACACCGGCACCCTGGGTGTGGAACCATTCCTTCGTAACGTTTCACCCGCAGAACGCTTGCTATCCTGTCTTTTTGCTCGCGATCCGACTCATGCTCGATGCTACTGGTGATGGCGCCCGATTCCACCGGGATGCGCGCCGCGAGGAATACAGGAGAACAAGATGAAAATACTGATGGTCCTGACATCGCACGACCAACTGGGGAACACGGGCCGCCCGACTGGTTTCTGGCTTGAGGAATTCGCGGCCCCCTATTTCGTATTCAGGGACGCTGGCGTTGAGCTGACGCTCGCCTCTCCGAAAGGCGGGCAGCCTCCGCTCGATCCGAAAAGCGATCAGCCTGAAAATCAAACGCCGGCGATGGCGCGGTTCAAGAAGGACGCGGCTGCGCAAAAGGCTCTCGCCAACACGGTCAAACTGGCGGACATGAAGGCGGAAGACTTCGACACGGTTTTCTATCCCGGAGGGCACGGCCCGATGTGGGATCTCGCCGAGAGCCCTACGTCGATTGCCCTTCTGGAGGCCTTCTACAATTCCGGCAAGCCAATCGCATTGGTGTGCCATTCGCCCGGGGTGCTTCGCCACGTTACCTACCAGGGCGCTCCGCTGGTGAAGGGAAAACACGTCGCCGGTTTCACGAACGGCGAGGAAGAGGCGATGCAGCTTACGAAGGTTGTGCCGTTCCTGGTCGAAGATGAACTGCTGCGGCTCGGCGCCATATTCGAGAAGGTGGCGAACTGGCAGCCTTTTTCCATCACTGACGGCCGTCTTGTTACTGGCCAGAATCCTGCGTCGTCCACCTCGGCAGCTCAGGCGCTTCTGAAACTCATGAATGGATCGGACTCGTCAATACAAGGCGTACAAATTGGACAGAAGAGCTATGAGATGCCTCCGCGGGACGGAATCAGCGTCGCACAGTTTCTCACCGTCGCCGACATCGAGCGATCGGCTCGCTACTACGAAAAGGTCTTCGACGCCCAAGTTCTAAGCTTGGGTGACGGCAACGCGCCTGGGTACCTTCAGCTAGCGAATATTTGGATGATTCTGAACGTCGGTGGCGGCCCGACCCCGGATAAACCGGCGGTAACGCTCAGCGTCCCCGACCCGAATCACATCAACAGCTTTATGAATATCCGCGTAGCGGATATTCAAGCCTGCTATAAACTATGGAAAAGTCGAGGGGCTGAGTTCATCACCGAGCCGATCCCCAAGTACGGCGAGACGCGCTGCTACATCCGCGATCCTGACGGTTACATTATCGAGGTCGGACAGAGCACGGCCCTCAAGTACGGTTAACGCTCGGTTCGAACGGGACGCGGGTTTAAACGCCCTAGGTTCAGGCATAGAAAGGACTATCATAATGACCGCCCCCATCATGTCGAACACGCTTGGTGTCAACGTTTTTACGGCCCCGGGAAAGACTATGATCGGGGAGCGGCCAAAGCCCTTCGGCGAAGCGCTCGGCTTTGACCCGATCACGTCGACTTTAATCTTCGGCGAGTACGACGCGGTGCTGGTGGACGCAATGGGGACAGTGGCTGAGGCCGAAGCTCTCGCGAATTGGGTCGCTCTGCACAACCGCAACTTGGAAACTATCTATATAACGCACGCCCATTTCGACCACTTCTATGGTCTGAGCGTTCTGCTCGACCGTTTCCCGAGCGCTCGGGCGATAGCAACGCCCAAGGCGCTGAACGCCATGCAGATGTCTTTTTCTCCTCCGGTGGAGCGGTTGGCCCGCCGGCTCTTCCCTGGGCAAGTGCCCACCAAGTTGGTTCCGCCTGAGCCCTATGAGCACGACACGTTCACTCTCGAGGGCCAGGAATTGCGCATCATCGAGCAGGGCCGCACCGATAGTCCCGATTCGACGTCTCTACATGTTCCATCGATCGACCTGGTTGTCGCTGGCGACGTGGTGTATAACCAGTGCCACATGTATGTCGGCGACACCACTCCCGAGAGCCGGAAGAACTGGATCGCGGCGCTGGACCGGTTGGCAGCGCTGAAGCCAGCAATTGTTGTCGCCGGTCACAAGAAGACTGGTGTACCCGACTCACCGTCGGCGATCCAGGACACGAAGCGCTATCTGCTGGACTTTGATCGGCTGCAGCAGACCACAGCGTCCGACGAGGAGCTGTTCAACCAGATGACCGAGCTTTACCCCCGCTGGGCAGCCAACCAGTCGTGGTTGATGTTCGGATTCCCGAGCGGCTGATGTGAACGCTCGCTCGCGTATGATCGGAATCGGAGTCGTCAATGAACAGTGTACAAATCGGTCAGAAAAGCTATGAGATGCCCCCGCGCGACGGGTTCACCGTCACACATTTCATCACCGTCGCCGACATCGACCGATCGGCTGATTTTTATGAAAAGGTCTTCGGCGGCCGCATTCTGAGCAGAGGCGACAGCAAGGGTGCGTCTGGGCACATTCAGATCGCGAACACTTGGCTGATTGTCAACGTCGGGGGCGGGCCCACCCCGGACAAGCCGTCGGTAACGCTCAGCGTCCCCGCCGACCCAGATAAGTTCAGCAGCTTCTTGAATATCCGCGTTGCGGATATTCAAGCGTGCTATGAATTATGGAAAAGTCGAGGAGCCGAGTTCATCACGGAGCCGAAGGAAAAGTACGGCGAGATTCGCTGCTACATCCGCGATCCTGACGGTTATATTATCGAGGTCGGACAGAGCAAACCGGACTTCACGTACGGTTAACGCTCGACCCGGCCAAGTGAAGTTGGCGTCCTGCGACGCATCCGCGCGGTGCGCGACAATTGCCAGGTGCTTCTCGAAGCGCGAGAAGATCCGCTAAGACTTCCTTTCGATGGAGGACAAGAGATGGATTTGAAACGGTTGGTCCAGTTTGCGTTACTGGGTAACGGTGATTTGGAACAATATGCCATCCTGCTGGTACGCGTTTCGCTCGGGCTGTTCTTCGCCATCTCCGGCGCAAACAAACTGTTTGTCGCCGGCGGCACGAAACCCGTTTACGACACGCTCGTTAAGGCCAAGGTCCCGTTTCCCCACCTGATGGCTTATTTCGTGTCGGGTGTAGAGTTCGTTGGCGGATCCTTGCTAACCGTGGGGTTTCTTTCGAGCCCGGCCTGTGTGGCTTTATTGATCGATATGGCGGTCGCCACCCTGACCAGCGCGCTTTCAACCTTGCCTAAAGGGCTTTCGCCTCTTAATTGGCTAGACGATTTCCTCTACCTTCCGGAAGTCCTGTACGTGCTCTTTTTTTTCTGGCTGATCTGCTCTGGTCCGGGAAAGTTCAGTGTTGATTACTGGCTCGCCAGCAAGTTACCGAGATGATCGCTCATGTTCGGAATCGCAATTACACAGTTACTTACTACCGCAACGCGCTAACCGGGTCAGTGCGAGCTGCGCGCCACGCGGGCAGGAAACAAGCCGTCAGCGCTGCGATCGCCATCACCACGAATGCCGATCCGAACGCCAGTGGATCGCGCGGACTCACGTTGTAAAGCAGGTTTCCCATGAGGCGCGTCAAGCTCAGTGCGGCGGCCGCGCCAAGCACAACACCACCCGCTGTCAACGCGAGTCCGTGGGACAGCACGAACCCCAATAGATTCGAGGTGCTGGCGCCCAGGGCCATCCGCAACCCCAACTCCCGCGTCCTCTGAGAAACGGTGTACGACATTACCCCGTACAATCCGATGGCGGCGAGCAGCAACGCCAATCCGCCAAATACGCCCAGCATGGTCACCGCGACGCGCTGCACGGCCGTGGTCCGGTCCACCTGCTCCTGCATCGTGATCACTTCACCTGGCGCAAGATTCGCGTCCATCGCATGGATCTCGCGGACCAAAGCCTTGGTCATGGCGTCGGCCGAGAGTGACGTTCTGATATTCAGATTCAGGCCAGTAATATTCTGGCGCATCGCCACGTAGAAGAACGGTTTCCGCGCCTCCGCTAAGTTGCGATACTTTGACATTCTTGCGATGCCCACCACCTGCATCCAGCGTCCTTTCACTTGCACACGGCTGCCCACGGGACTACGCCCGCGCCAGTATTTGGCTGCCATAACCTCATTCACCACCGCGGACAGCGGCGCGGTTTCATTGTCCGCGCGGGTGAACTCGCGGCCCTCCACCAAAGGGATGCCCATGGTAGCGAAATACGCGGGACCGACCTCGTTGTAATCCAACGTAGGATCCTCGTCCGGGGCGATTACATAACCGTCGACTGCGATGGGAGCGGAAGAATAACCGGTATAACCGAACGGCGTTACTCGCGCGAACGCGACCGATTGCACACCTCCAAGCGATTGCAGACGATCCGTCAGCGCGTCCTGAAAATTCCTGGCGCGTTCGGCATCGTATCCAGCGGCGGTCAAATCCACCGAAGTAGTCAGCACCCCGTGCGTGATGAACCCTGGGCTGGTGTTTTGTATCGCGCCAAGGCTCTTGAACAGGAGTCCCGCGCCCACCAGCAAAACGAAACTCAGCGATACCTGAGCGACGATGAGGCCCCCGCGCAATAGCGCTCGCCGGCTTCCGCCCACCACCCCGCCCGATTCCGACTTCAGCGCGGAGACCAAGTCGATCTTGCGGCTCTGCAGCGCGGGCACGAGACCGAAGAAAACAGCCGAGATTAGGCAGACGCCCGTGCTTAACACAAGCACGCGCCAATCGATCTCACCTGGCAGCCGCATCGAGACACCACCTCGCGACGGGAGCAACAGCGGGAGCAGGTTGCGACACCAGTTTGCGACCAGGAGTCCACACGCCGCCGCGATTGCCGACAGGATCAGTCCTTCCGTGAGCAGTTGTTTCAGTAGCCGTCCGCGTCCGGCGCCAACCGCCAGCCGCACTGTCATCTCATGCCGCCGCCCGAATGCTTTTACCAGCAGGAGGTTTCCGACATTGGCGCACGCGATCAGAAGTACGAAGCACACCACCGCCAGCGCAACAGAGAGCGTTGGGAACATGGTGCCCGCGTTGTTGAAGGGAGTCTTCCACAAGGGGAACAGTCTCACGCCTCGGCCGCGGTTGGTGGCCGGATAATCGTTCTCCAATCGGCTCGCCACCGCGGATATCTCCGCCTGCGCTTGCTGCGGAGTCACGCCTGGCTTGAGCCGCACGAAACCCTCAATCCAAGGGGCACCGCGGTCTTCGAGTTGGTATCCATCTCGAGTGAACCGTTCCTGCATGGATACAGGGACCCAGAACTGCATCGCCCAGCCGACGAAAGTACCATAGAAGCCTTCCGGCGCGACGCCGATGATGGTATGCGGCATACCGTTGAGCATCTGCGTTCTGCCGATGATCGCCGGATCGCCATAGAAACGCTCTTTCCACATCTGGTAGCTGATTACAACCACGGGATGAGCATTACGCCCGGAATTTTCGGCGGGTTCGAACGCTCGCCCCAGGATAGGGCGGACCCCTAGCACGTCGAAATAGTTGGCCGAAACAATGCTCCCGGTCGTGCGATCGGCCCGGTCGCCGATGGCTAGTGTAACCCCGGTGATCCGATCCACGATGAAAGCATCAAAAAGCTTGCAGTTCCTCTGAAAATCCTGGAAATCCGGCCAGGATAAATCGGTGGAGTCCCCAGGCACGCCAGACACGCCGCGATAGGTTCCGGCCACGGCCATCATTCGCTCCTGGTGGGCTACTTCCGGAAACGGACGAAGCAGAACTCCCTCGATCCAACTGAACACCGCGGTGGTTGCCCCAATTCCGATCGTCAGACAAATGATAGCGAGAATCGAAAAGCCCGGATTGCGCCGGAGCATGCGGAAACCGAAGCGCAGATCCTGCCAAAACACCTGCAAGAACGGCAGCGAGTGAGCTTCCCGGTAGGCCTCTTTCGC
>Ga0210394_10008142_pt1 | contig 10873 bp, 8 predicted proteins | sample IncBWC12MmetaG_FD_160121 | JGI IMG/M metagenome (GOLD analysis project Ga0210394, IMG submission 160121) | Forest soil microbial communities from Barre Woods Harvard Forest LTER site, Petersham, Massachusetts, United States - Inc-BW-C-12-M | ecosystem: Environmental > Terrestrial > Soil >... | reverse complement strand
GGCAAGCCCTCCCCAGAGCGCCCGGTCGAGCACCCGCACGAGGCACCCTGGGTGATGCTGATCCCGGTCATGGTGCTGGCCGTGCTCGCCACCATCGGCGGCGTCATCCAGACGCGCGCCCTCGGTTTCGGGCCGCAGGCGGTCTCGGACTTCCTGGACGTCGTGGTGGGCAAGCAGTCGTGGGAAGGCGGCATTGCCGACGTGATCCTCAGCCTCATCACCATGGCCCTGGCCGGCCTGCTCTTCCTCGCCGCATATCGCTTCTACGTCGAGCGCACGTGGAAGCCATGGAGCACGCGCTTTCCGCGACTCCAGAGGCTGCTCGAGCGCAAGTACTACTTCGACGAGGCCTACAACTTCGCGTTCGTACGCCCCATGGACGCCGTCGCTGACGGCGGATTTACCCACGTCGAACAGCCATTGATCGATGGCGTCGTGGTCGGCACCGGTCACGTGACAGAGGCCGGGGCGGGCAGCCTCAGCCTCACGCAGAGCGGCTACTTCCGCAATTACGTCCTGGTGTTCCTGGCCGGCGCCTGCATCGCCGCGGTCTTGATCCTGGTGAAGTCGAACTCATGACGCTCACGATCCTGTGGCTGCTCCCCCTGATCGCCGGCGCGCTCGTCGCCTTCATGCCCGCGCGCGTGAGCAAGCTGATGAGCGCGATCACCGCGATCGTCACTCTGGGGATCGCCGCCGGAGTGGCGCTGCTCTTCGACCCCTCGGCGCACCAGTACCAGTTCACCGAGGTCGTGCCCTGGGTGCCGCAGCTCTCGATCTTCTACCGCCTCGGCGTCGACGGCATAAGCATCTGGCTGGTCGTCCTCAACGCATTCCTGACCGTCATCGCCGTGCTCGCGACCCCGGTCACGATGAAGAACGCCAACCGGTTCCTCGGCTTAATCCTCGCGATGAGCGCCGGCCTGGCGGGCGTGTTCCTCGCCGTCGACCTAGTCCTCTTCTACGTGTTCTGGGAGGCGATGCTGATCCCCGCCTACTTCCTCCTGTGGCTTTTCGGCGAGGACGAGGACCAGCCGGGCCGGGCCGCGATCAAGTTCGTGTTGTACACACTGGCCGGCTCGCTGCTGATGCTCGTCGGCGTCATCGGCGAGTACGTGGCGACTGGCGCCAAGACCTTCGATCTCGCGACCCTGGCCACGATCCCGCCGACGGCCCCGATCCAGTTCGGCCTCTTCTTCGTCTTCGCATTGGCGTTCGCCATCAAGACCCCGCTGTTCCCGTTCCACAGCTGGCTGCCCGACGCCTACCGCGCGGCGCCGACACCGATGCTGATCACCTTCGCCGGCGTGATGGGCAAGGCCGGGGCGTACGGCTTCCTGCGCATCGCGATCCCGCTGTTCCCCCACCCGGTGCTGTGGTGGGACTGGCGTTGGGTGATCCCGGTGCTCGCCGTCGCCGCGATCATCTGGGGCGCGCTGATGGCCCTCGCTCAGCGGGATATGAAAATGCTGGTCGCCTATTCGAGCGTGAGCCACATGGGCTTCATCGTGCTGGGCATCTTCGCGTTCAACGTGCAGGGGCAGCAGGGCGCAGTCCTCCAGATGGTCAACCACGGGATCATCGTTCCCGCCCTCTTCCTGCTGGTGGCGTGGATCGCCGACCGCACGGGCACACGTGACCGCTCGGCGCTGGCGGGCCTTGCGCCTCGCATGCCGGTCATGGCCGGAGTCTCGGTGGTCGTCGTGCTCGCCGCGCTCGGGTTGCCGGGCCTCAACAGCTTTGTCGGGGAGTTCATGACGTTGCTCGGCGCCTGGCAGCGCGCCCCGGTCCTCGCGATTTTCGGCGCCATCGGGCTGGTGCTCGCGCCGGTTTACATGCTCCGGTTCTTCCAGGGCACCTTCCAAGGTGAGCCCATCGACAAACGGCCGATGCGCGACATCTACACCGGGCAGCTGTTGCTGCTGTCGCCGCTGGTGCTTTTGATGTTCCTGCTGGGGATCTACCCGTATCTGCTCACACAGCTCATGCCGGCCCTCGGTCAGGTGGGGCTGGCTCGATGATCCCTCTGGCGGTCACCGTCGACGTCACCTACAGCTGGAGCCAGGCGCTCGCCGACCTGAGCCAGATCGCCCCGATCGTCGCTCTCACCATCTTCATGCTGTTCGCCATCGTCGTCGACCTCGCTCTGCCCAAGAGCCGGCGCGGCGACGCCGTGGCGATGGTCGCCGCGGTGGGATACGTGCTGTCGCTCGCGACCTCCGCCTACCGGTGGACCTACGGCAACGGCGGGCCGGCCTACCGCGGCTACGCCACCGGCGACAAGTTCGCGCTGTTCTTCGAGATCCTGTTTGCCGTCCTTGGCATCCTCACCCTGGCGGTCTCGCACTCATATCTGAAGCGCCGGCGCTTCGTCGCGGGCGAGTTCCACGTTCTCATCATGGCGGCGGTCATCGGGATGATGGTCCTGGCGTCGGCGACGTCGCTGGTCACCGCCTTCCTCGGCCTCGAGCTGCTGTCGATCGCGCTTTACATCGTGTGCGGCTACGCCCGCGGCGACACGCGCTCGCAGGAATCGGCCGCGAAATACCTCCTGGTCGGCGGCTTCGCGAGCGCGTTCGTCCTGTACGGCATGGCCCTGATCTATGGCGGGACCGGGACGACGCTGCTCCCCGGCATCGCCCAGGCGCTCCACGCCTCGACGTCCAACAACCCGCTGATCCTGCTCGGCATCGTGCTGATGGGAGTCGGCTTCGCCTTCAAGATCTCGGCCGCACCGTTCCACATGTGGACGCCCGACGTTTACCAGGGAGCACCGATCCCGGTCACCGCGTTCATGTCGGTCGGCACGAAGGCAGCGGGCTTCGCGATGATCATCAGAATCTTCGCCGGCGGCCTCCCCCACCTCGCGCCCGAGTGGCAGGTCCTGCTCGCGTTCGTGGCGGCGGCCAGCATGATCGTCGGCAACCTCATGGCCATCGTGCAGTCGAGCCTGAAGCGCCTGCTCGCCTACTCGGGTGTCGCGCAGGCGGGGTACGTGCTGATCGGGGTGATCGCGGGCGGTCAGAGCGGGCTGGCCGCGGTGCTCTTCTACCTGTTCGTCTACATGTTCATGAACTTCGGCGCGTTCGCGGTGGTGACGATGCTGGCAGGGCCTGATGGGGATCGCGACCGGCTGTCGGACCTCGACGGCCTGTACCGCCGCAGCCCGCTGATGGCGATCTTGATGACCGTGTTCATGCTGTCACTGGCCGGCTTCCCGCCATTCGTGGGTTTCTTCGGCAAGCTGTTCCTATTCACCGCCGGCGTCAGCGCCGGCTATACGTGGCTGGTGGTGCTGGCGGTGCTGATGAGCGTCGTTTCCGTCTATTACTACGTGCGCGTGGTAATCCCTGTGTGGTCGTCATCGCTGCGAACGGAAAAGCTCGATTCGTCGGTCAGCAGCACGATGGCGATCGTCCTGTCAGGCGCGCTGTCGCTGGTACTCGGCCTCTACCCGACCACGGTCCTGATCGCCAGCCAGCTGGGAGTCCCGATCAACTTCTTCGGCCCGTAGACCCCTAGCGCGCTTGGCGCAAGGACGCTGCGGCCTGGGCCAGCCTCCGCTCACGGGTCTCGGGGCGTTTGGCTTCTTCGATAAAGCGGGCCATCTCCTTCTTATTCGTGTAGGACATCGCCTCCCACGCCGCCATCGCTCGATTGTCATGCGCGATCGCGTTGGCAAGGTCGGCCGGAAGCTCGACGGTTCGCGGCGATAAGTCGAGCTCGAGATCGATGGTGATCGAATCTCCTGAGCCCACGCCGGCGGCCTCCTGGATCGACTTCAGCACGCCAAGACAGTAGGTGCCGTCGCCCATCGGCATCAGCGAGCCGCGGTAGGGCGTGCCGGCGATCACGGCGTTGATCTTCGGCATCCCCTTGAGGCCGAGCTTGATAGCGACCGCTTTGGGAATCGGGACCAGCGTGCCGCCGCCGCCCCGCGCCGTCGGAGTGAGCACGCCCTCGAATCTCACCATCTCAGAACGAGACCCAGCCGCTTGATTCAACGTCGTATGGCTTGATCACGACCTTCACCTTTCGCTCGTGACCGGCCACAGCCTGGAATGCCTTCGCGACCCGGGTCGCCAACTCCTGGAGGGCGACCTTGGTGCGCACCGGCTTGACCCAGAGCTCGACGTTGATCCTGGTCACCGTGCCGTGAAAGCCCTCTGGCTTGAAGACTGGAACCAGGTCGACCTCGTAGTCGTTGATCCCGAGCTCGGGCATGCTGGTCAGCGCCTGCCTCACCGCCTCCTCGATCTCGGGCAGCGGATCGTCGGCCCGCAGGTTGAACGCGGTCACCAGCGGCATCTAAGCGAATCCTCTCAGCTTCAGATGTTGGAGCGGGACTGCCCGCCGTCGACGGCGATCGCCGCGCCGTTGACGAGGCTTGCCTGCATCGAGCAAACAAACGCGACGACGCCGGCCACCTCCTCCACCGTACCGAACCGTCCGAGCGGCATCTCTCGCCCGATGAAATTGGCGATCGTGTCTGGGTCGGCCTGCTGGCGCCGGTGCCACCCGCCGCCTTCCCACAGGATCGAGCCGGGCGCGACCGTGTTGACGGTCACCCCCTTACCAGCGACCTCATGGGCCAGCGAGGTGACGAAGCTGATCTCGGCCGCCTTGGCCGCGTTGTAGGCGGGCGCGCCGCCCGACTCTCGGCCCCATACGGAGGAGATCACAACCACACGACCCCAGCCCCGCGCCACCATCCCAGGCAGGACGAGCTGGGTCATGCGCACGCTGGCGCCGACGTTGCCGGCAAACGCCGCCTCGAACTCGGCCGGCCCGGTGTCCGCCCACGTATTGCCCGCCCGGACGCCGAGGTTGTTGATGAGGATGTCGATGGGTCCGAGCGATTGTTCGGTTTCGGACACGGCGCGGCGGCACCCCTCTTCGGTGAGCAGGTCAGCGACGACGCCCGCGCCACTTAATGCCGCGGCTGTTAGTTTGACCTCCGCCTCAGTGCGCGCCGCGACCGCCACCCGCACCCCCTCCGCCGCCAGCGCGTTCGCGATGCCGAGTCCGATGCCACGCGTCCCGGCGGTGACGAGCGCCACCTTGCCGGCAATCCCAAGATCCACGCCCGCATCGTAATTTGCGCGCGCGTGGTCCCGCACTCCGCATGTCTGGTTCCATAAGTGCGGGATAGCGCGAGGGCCCGCAGGCCCTTCTCGATACCCTACTGAGGTGCTGCCACCTGAAGCCATCAACGACGGACCGCCGGTCACCCCGCGTCACTCGTCCACGGTGTTGCTAGTTCGGGGCCGCGAACCCTGGGAGCTGTTGCTGATGCGCCGCCCCGGAGGCGCCGACTTCGCCCCCGGCGCCTACGTGTTTCCAGGCGGCACCGTGCGCGGAGACGACCAGGCGTCAGGCGACGAGATCCGCGCCGCTGCGGTGCGAGAGGTGTTCGAGGAGGTCGGCATCCTGCTCGCGCGCCACGGCAAGCGATTTGCTCGCGAGGCCGACTCGGAGAAAGTGCGCCGGCTGATCGCGAACGGAAGACTGTTCGGCGAGGCGCTTCGCGAGCTCGGCCTGGAGCCGGCGTTCGATCGCCTCGTCATGTTTGCGCGATGGGTCACCCCGGTCCAGCTTCGCCGGCGCTACGACGCGCGCTTCTTCCTGGCTCAGCTCCCTCCCAACCAGGTCATCAGCCCGCAGGAAGGCGAGGTGACGGATTGGCTGTGGATCGAACCGCAGAAAGCGCTGGCGAGCCGTGAGCTGACGCTGGTCTACGCGACGCGAGCCGTGCTGGAGTCAGTGGCGGCCGACAAGGACGCCGCCAAGCTGATGTCCCGGGCGCGGCGTTTGGGTGAGATACCGACAGTCGAACCGAGAATGGTGCAGACAGCGTCAGGTTGGGAGATCGTGCGATGACGATGACTTCAATGGGCGACGGCCACTTGGCCCGAATCGCCCCACCTGGCTGTGTGACGAAGGGACCCCAGGAGCGACTGCGACTTACTGGCGTTTCAGCGCCAGCGGTCGCGCCACTGGTCATAGCGCTCGACCTCAACCCCACCCTGGCGCAGCACATCGAGACCGGCCGGATCGCGGTACGCATCGCGGTAGTACACGCGGGCCACGTTGCAGTTGATGATCGATTTGGCGCACATGACGCAGGGCGAGGCGGTGACGAACATGAGCTTGCCGGGCAGCTGGGCGCCGGCCTTGACCAGGCTGTTCAGCTCGCCGTGGATGCAGCCGCACGAGCCCGGCTGCGTCGAGTCGCAGCGGTTCGGCAGCCCACGGGCGTTGCCGTTGTACCCGATGCCCAGGACCTGCGTCAGGTCCCCGGACGTGATGACGCTGCCGACCTGTAGCCGGGCGCACGTCGACCGCTTCGCCAGCTCTTCGGCCATGCGCATGTAGACCTCTTCGAGCGGGATTCGGTCAGGCGCCGGCTGGTTCTCGGTCAACGGTTCAGGGCGTGCCATCAAGTCAGATTAACAGGCTTGTTTATACCCACTTCCGGGACTACAATGCCCAACATGTCGCTACTCGAACTCTTGTTCGCCCTCCTCCTTGTATGTGTGTTGCTCGCCATCGGCGTCGTCGCCGCGCTGGTCTGGAGCCTGGTCAGGCGTGCCGACGGGCAGGTCCGCGATGTCGCCGAGCTACGCATGCGCCTCGAGTCGGGTGGCCAGACCCAGGAGTCCCAGGCGGCCGAGTTGCGCGAGCGGCTCACGCAGACACAGTCAGTGGTGGAGGGCCTGCGCTCGGCCATCACCGCCCGGCAGCCGGTCGAGGACGAGGCCCGCGCCAGCTTGAGGCGTCTGGAGAGCGTGATCGCCGGCAGCTCCACCCGGGGCGCCGCGGGCGAAAACATCCTCGAGGAGACCCTCAAGGCCCTCCCGCCGGAGATGCTGCAGCGCAACGTCTGGGTCGGCGGCAAGGTGGTCGAGCTGGCGCTCCGACTGCCCGGCGGCAAGCTGCTGCCCATTGACTCGAAGTGGGTCTCCAGCAACGCCCTCGAGCAGCTGGCGGAGCCGGGGCTCGATGCTCCGCGCCGGGCTCAGCTGACCGCCCAGGTGGAGCGCGAGGTCGAGCGGAGGGTGCGCGAGGTCAGCCAGTACATCGATCCGGGAACGACCTCCCCGTTCGTCCTGGCGGTCATCCCGGACGCGGCCTACGACGTGTGCCGCGGCGCCATCGTCGGCGCCCACCAGCGGCACGTGATGGTGGTCGGCTACGCGATGGCGCTCCCCTACCTCCTGACCCTCTACCAGCTGCACCTCCAATTCGCCCGCAGTGTGGACATGGAAAAGCTGCAGTCGGCGCTGATCGACGTGGAGCGGCACCTGGACACCCTGGAGAGCGTGCTCGAGAACAAGCTGCAGCGGGCCGTGACGATGCTGCAGAACGCGTACGGAGAGGGCAAGCAGGTCTCGGCCAGGATCCGTGCCTCGGCCCAGAGCGTCCAGGTCTCAGACACAGGAAATGCCGAGATTTCCACAGAGTCAGGCGGGCGCGGGCAGGCCACGTATTCGGAGTTGGGCCTCGCTTTAGTCGATACCAACACTTAGAGCCGGTTTTGCCAGGTTTTCCCCAGCCAATGCCCAACCTATGCCCCTTCCGTCACCAGGGTTATGCACAGGTAATCCACCTATATGTGGGGCTCGAAGGCCACGTGACACCAAACATCTTGTGTTTTGGGGCTTGACAAGCTGAAAAGCCTGCGCGTAAAATTCGCTCCGTTACATCGAGGCCCTGGGGCATAAGTGGCGGGCATGCTCTGGGGCCTCTTGCATCCCCAAACTGACAAATTCCAAGACCCAGCAGACGTCGCACCAGACGACCCAGCAAACGATTTGAAAGCACCCGCATCGGGGATGAATTAAGGAGGCGTTCTCTAAAAATGGCCAAGAATGTAGCCGACCTCGCCGCAGCCCGCCGAAACGGCAACCACAAGGGCGCACAATCAGGGAAAGTGCCTGGGCTCCGCTTCGAGCGTTTCTTCACGCCCCCGGGGAGCCACGCCTACGACCTGATCGAGTGGGAGCGGCGCACCGCGGGGATCACTGGCGAGAAGGGCCAGGTCATCTTCGAGCAGAAGGACGTCGAGGTCCCCCGCTCCTGGTCGCAGCTGGCAATCAACGTGGTCGCGCAGAAGTATTTCCACGGCAGCGCCGGCAGCCCTGAGCGCGAGAGCAGCGTTCGCCAGATCATCGATCGGGTCGTCGACACGCTCGCGAAGTGGGGCCGCGAGGGCGGCTACTTCGCCGGCGAAGAGGACGCCGAGAACTGGGCCGAGGAGCTGCGGTTCCTCCTGGTCACCCAGCACGCGTCGTTCAACAGCCCGGTCTGGTTCAACATCGGCGTGCCCGGCCGCTCGCAGCAGGGCTCGGCCTGCTTCATCAACTCGGTGCAGGACTCGATGGAGTCGATCCTGGACCTGGTCAAGACCGAGGGCATGCTGTTCAAGTTCGGCAGCGGCACCGGCACCAACCTCTCGGTGCTGCGGTCGTCAAAGGAGCAGCTCTCGGGCGGCGGCACCGCCTCGGGTCCCGTCTCCTTCATGAAGGGCTACGACTCGTTCGCAGGCTCGATCAAGTCCGGGGGCACCACGCGGCGCGCGGCCAAGATGGTCATCCTCAACGCCGATCACCCCGACGTCCTCGACTTCATCCGCTGCAAGGCGGAAGAGGAGAAGAAGGCATGGGCGCTTATCGAAGCCGGCTACAACGTTGGGTTCAACGTGCCGGGCGGCGCGTACGACTCGGTCCAATTCCAGAACGCCAATCACTCGGTGCGCGTGAGCGACGAGTTCATGAACGCGGTCGAGAAGGACAAGGACTGGGAGACCAAGGCCATCGTCGGCGGCCGCACCGTCGACACCTATAAGGCCCGCAAGCTGTGGCGCGAGATCGCCGACGCGGCGTGGATCTGCGGCGACCCGGGACTCCAATTTGATACCACCATCCAGGACTGGAATTGTGTTAGTGCCACTGGTAGAATCAATGCTACTAACCCTTGTAGTGAATTCGTTTTTCTTGATGACACCGCGTGCAACTTGTTATCTCTTAACTTGATGAAGTTCCAGTCGGAGGACGGCACGTTCAACGTCGACCGATTCAAGCGCGCTGTCGACATCTGCTTCACGGGCCAGGAGATCCTAGTTTCCAACGCCTCCTACCCCACTCCCGCGATCGCCAAGAACTCCGAGGCGCTTCGGCCCCTGGGTCTCGGCTACGCCAACCTCGGCGCTCTGCTCATGTCGATGGGCCTCGCGTACGACTCTCCCGAAGGCTCGCGCTTCGCCGGCGCGGTGACGGCGATCATGACCGGTGAGGCGTTCGTGCAGTCGGCGCGCATGGCGCAGGTCAAAGGACCGTTCAGCGAGTTCGCCAAGAACCGCGAGCCAATGCTCCGGGTCATGGAGAAGCACCGCCAGGCGGCGCACCAGCTCAACACGTCATCGGAGCTGGCGGAGGTGGTGGATGCAGCTCGCGACACGTGGGACAACGCGGTCAAGCTCGGACGCGCGCACGGCTATCGCAACGCGCAGGCCACGGTCCTCGCCCCGACCGGTTGTCTGGTCGGCGACTCGTTGGTTCTCACTGATCGCGGCCTCGTCAGGCTGAGCGGTTTGGGCGACCCGGATGGCGACAAGTGGCAGGCACTGAACACCGAAGTCGCCACAGACCAAGGACCACGCAAGGCGACCAAGTTCTTCGTCAACGGCGCAGAGCCTGTCGTCACCGTTGAAACGAGTCGCGGCTACCGGATTCAAGGCACCACGACTCATCGCATCAAAGTTGTCGACTCCGATGGCCAATGGACATGGCGTCGTCTAAGTGACATTCGTGCCGCCGACCGAGTTCCGATGATGCTCGGCGGCATGGTTGGCGAACCCGCCGAAGTGCAACTGCCCCCACTCCCTGACGCTTACTGGACATCGGATCACCGCACTTTCGTACCGCGGCGGATGACCTCCGACCTGGCTGAGTTCATCGGCTACTTCATGGGCGATGGCTCGCTGCACGCAAAGGGCATTCGCCTGTCCGTCACGGCCACTGACCGCGACGTGGTCGAACACCTCACCAAATTGGGCGAGTCTCTCTTCGGCCTGAAGGCAGCAGTCACAGAGAAAGCGGGCTACACGGAAGTGGCATTCAACTCTGTGCGGCTCGTGCTCTGGTGGGAGGCATGTGGATTCGCCAAGCGACCACCGTCAGCCGAGCACCATGGAAAGGGTTACCTGGCTCGCGTCCCCGATGCCGTGTTGCACACCAACGACCCGGCCGTATACAGCTCATTTGTGCGCGGATTGTTCGAGGCTGACGGCACTGTCTCGTCCGGCTACGTCTCTTTCACAACTGTCACCGAGCAGTTCAGCCGCGACGTGCAGGCGATCCTGCTGGCGCTCGGTTTTGTCACCACCCGCAAGGTGGACCAGCCGGATGGAAGCTGGGGACGCTCGCCGAAATACGTGCTGCGGCTGCTGAACCAGTCCGTATCGGGTCTCTTCGGAAAGACCGTCGGGTTTGTTTCGAGCCGGAAGCAAGCTTTAGTGGAACCTGCCGATCACGCCCAAGCTGCCCGCTACGACCACATCCCACTGTCACTGGCGATGGTGGACGAGCTCGCGCCGGACAACGACCGATTGCGAAAGATCCTGATGATGTCGATTCGCCGTCATGGGGCTGTCTCGCGGCGTTCCGCCACCGAGCTACTCGAGCGGACCGAAAGCGTCGAGCTGAAGCAGATGCTCAGCTTCTTCTACGACTCGGTCGAGAAGGCCGAGCTCGGCGAAGAGCAGCTCACGTACGACCTCTCGGTCCCCGAAAACGTCACCTATGTCGCCAATGGGTTCGTCAGCCACAACACCATCGGCCTGATGATGGATTGTGACACCACGGGCATCGAG
>Ga0210394_10008141_pt1 | contig 10873 bp, 9 predicted proteins | sample IncBWC12MmetaG_FD_160121 | JGI IMG/M metagenome (GOLD analysis project Ga0210394, IMG submission 160121) | Forest soil microbial communities from Barre Woods Harvard Forest LTER site, Petersham, Massachusetts, United States - Inc-BW-C-12-M | ecosystem: Environmental > Terrestrial > Soil >... | reverse complement strand
TCTGCAGAACTTGACCGGAGAATTCTGTTGGATCTGGTTCTGGCGCGAGAGCACAAAAGATGCGGTTTATAGCTTCGAGAACGTGCAACTACGGCCGGCGAATCTTAGTGACGCCCGCTATGTCGGCAGTCAGCCCAATCTGGAGATTCGTTGGGCGATCAGCGAGCATTTCCTGGCAGCCTTGAATCTCGCTGGCTCCATTGCGGGGACTTTCTTGCAGCAGTCCCCTCCATCTAAAGAGATTGCGTTCGTCAATATCGGTCTCACTTATCGGTTTTGACGATACCGGACGACTTTCGGCAAGAATCGGATTCCGTAATGACTGGCTTGTGGACGAAGACCTATCATGGAAGTCGTCTTCTCGGAAACTGGCTCTACCTGAAACCCAATATCCGAGAATCCCGTTTCTCAGGAGTTGAGAGTTGACAGACAACCATGCGACCTATTTACTTTGAGTCTCCTAGCTAGTGAACCGTCAGAGTCGTTGATCCGCTAACCGACCCTGCCGTTGCCGTAATGGTTGTTGTTCCTGCGGCAATTCCGAAAGCTGCTCCCTCGTTGCTGACGTCGTTAGAAATCGAGGCGACTGATTGGTTCGATAAACTCCAGATCACGGAGGCGAGTTGCTGTGTGCGGCCATCGCTGAACGTTCCTGTAGCCACAAACGTTTGAGCCGCATTTACAGCGATCGTTGGAACTGCCGGTGTGACCGCGATGGATAGCAAGGCGGGTGGTGTGCTTGTGCTAGGCAAATAACGCTCGGTGCTGGCGACCGTCAAGTTGTTAGAGCCGTTAGAGCCACCAGCAATCAGAACTGTGCGGTCTGTCAAACGGGTCGCTGTCTGGTCGTTGCGAGCAGTATTAAGGACGCCAGCAATTGAGAACATTCCAGTACTCGGATCGTACAGGTACGCAACGGCCGTCGCGAAGGGATTTGGTTCGCTTTTTCCTCCAGCGATCAAAACTTCCCCACTGCCCAACAGTGTAGCGGTGGGGGTGAAGAGCCCGACAAGCTTAGGACCCGCCGTTCCAGTGAGGGTGAACATCCTAGTAGTTGGATCATACAGTTCAGCGCTCGCAAGGCCCTGATTGTCACTTTCTCCGCCGACGACGAGAACCATTCCGTTGTTCAGCAGTGTCGCGGTGTGCCCCCAGCGAGCAACGGTCATACTCCCAGTAACTGTGAACGTGCCCTTAATTGGGTCGTAGAGTTCGGCGCTGGCCAGGGGGTTCGAGTTGATCCCTCCGGCAATGAGAACCGTGCCATTGTTCAGTAGCGTGGCCGTTTGGCCCTGGCGAGCATTATTCATGCTGCCCGTAACACTAAATGTGCCCGTTGCGAGATCATAAATTTCGGCGCTATTTAGTCCAGTAAAAACCGCGGCGCCGCCGCCTCCTGCGATGAGCACTTTCCCATCGTTCAAGACTGTCGCTGAGTGATTAGCTCGGGCAAGGCTCATGCTCCCAGTCAGCGTGAATGTGCCCTGAGTCGGGTTGTAGAGCTCCGCCGTGGCAAAAGTACTGGAAAAATTCATGCCGCCTATACCGCCTGCGATCAAAACCATTCCGTTGCTTAGCAGAGTCGCAGTTGCGTAGAGTCGAGGAATCGTCATATTTCCCTTGGCTGTGAAGGTTTTTGCGATGGGATCGTAGAGCTCGGCACTGCTCAATGGGCCGTTTATTGGAATGTTGTTTCCGCCTCCAGCCATCAATACCTGGCCATTGTTCAGGAGTGTTGCGGATTGGAAGTTGCGACTGATGCTCATGTTCGCGTCAGGGGTGAATGAGGACGAATCAGCCACGATCAATATTGTGTTCCCTTGAACGCCGTCGAAAGACGCTTGGATTGTTGTTTCTCCAGTCGTTAACGCAGTGACCAGCCCTGCCGCGCTCACCATCGCTACATTTGGCACCGAGGAACTCCAGCCCGCTCTAGTCGTCACATCTTCAGATACCGTAATGGGAAGCGGTGGAGGCGATGAAACTCCAGAAAAGGATGCTGTTGCCTTGAGCTGGATGCTGCTGCCAGGAGCATTAACGGGGTAGGTAGGCGTCACCGCTAGAGAGTACGGTGTGGAGGCATGGCTAGTGGTCGTGTTGCTGGTGTTGCTGTTGTTGCTGCTGGCGCAACCCAATGAGCAGAAACTGGCGAGCGCACACAGCATAAGCAACGCCAAAGATGCCGAACGTGGCACGTTCTGTTGAGCGCGAGACAGGGCCAATCTCCCTAAATACCAAAATCGTACATTTCACGTTGCGACAACCGGTTGATGGGAAATCATAAGGAGCACGTCGATTAACAGTCAACCGAAGCTTCTCGACTTTCAAGTCCTTCCATGATAGGTCCGGTTATTGGAATCTGGGAAACGCAACAGGCCCGTTTCCGACAATGCCTGCCGTTTCTCAGGATCTACCATAGGGTCATTGGGAGGGACTACGAAGAAAAATGTGATAGGTTTGGAAGGGCACCGGGTGTATATGTTTGCCCGTGCGGGCGCGCAAAATTGAAATCCATTAGAACAGCAACGAACCCCTAGCCGTCCACCTGCCATAAAGGAGGGAACAACCCGTGAAATGCCTGACCTGGTTCCTTCTTGTCCTGTTTACGGCGGCCCCTCTCTGCGCGAAACCTAAGATAGATGTTCGCGTCAAAGTGAATGAAGGACTCCGCAAGGATCGCGCCGGAGACTCGCTCTCCAAGGGTGGAGGAGTAACACCCGGTAACACGTTCACCGCCGGGGTTTGGTTCATGAATGTGACTGTGACGGCTGATAACTCAGAGGCTGTCGCGAAAAATAATGGGCAGTGGTGTATCACAGGGGACACGGCGCTCGATGTGAACGGCGAGTATCAGGGCACACTGGACGGAAACAGCTTGGACATTCAGATTCCCGGCAAAAATGGCAAAAACAAAAAATTGCATTTTGAAGTGCTCGACCATAAGTGGCGAAAATTATCTGACCTATAACACGCGGTTACCGCGCAATCTTCAGAATAGCCAAATTGAAGAAGCACTTATGTGCCTTGGGTATATCAGTGAAGCGGCGCTAGGTCCCGATATCAGCTTCTGGGAATGTGGCTTCCCCCGATTTGCACTTGCCGATGGTTTTTTGAAAAGCAAGCAACTGCTAAACCCGTCGAAAGTAACGATGTCGTAGGCACTGACCACCATCAAACATTACACAAGTCCCGAGAAGTCCTGTTCTCGGATTGTGGGAGCCACTTACCGAAAATCCCGTTTTTCGGGGACTGGCGGTATGTTATAAGCTCGGGTCAAAGCATAACTAACGGAGGCGGTTTTGATTACCTATCACAAAGCCTCCATCGCGGTGGCGTTTCTAGTGTTCGCCTTGTTTGGCGGCACTCTCTTGGGTCAAACTCCACAGCGCGATCAAGCGATCGATCGGCTCGCCGATGTTTCTGCCAACCAAGTCAGTGCAACCCATCCGAAACGGATTCTTCTGAGTCCCCTACAGAACTGTCTCCGTGAGAGCTCCATTTGTTCGCAGTTAGAAACTGCTTTGCACAACTCACTCGGTAATGTTGCAGCCGGTTCCCAATTTATTAGCCGCGATGAAGTTAGCCGTGCGCTGACGAAACACCGACTTATGGGAATCGACGCTTACGACGATGAGGTGCTACGTTTGATTGCCTCTGACCTCCGAGCGGATCTGTTAGTTACGGAGGATTTGATGTGGAGTCCCCAGATAAACGGTGTAAGTACCGAACTCATCGACGTCGCCAAAGAGCAATCGATTGGTAAATACACGGCGCCGCTAACGGATCCGGTTTCATCCAGCGACGAGCCGGTATTTGTTCCGGTATTTGTTAAAGATGAAAAAAGTGGAGTGTCGCTGATCGTATTTTACTCTCCAACTTCTAGCATCAGGCTTCCAACCTGCGATTCGTGCCCTGCCCCTTCGTTTTCAGCACATTCAGTTGAAGTGCCCAGAACGAAGCTTCAAAGCGTGGTCCGTCTTCGGGCCACCGTGACGGAGGAGGGCGTGGCTAAACAGATTGCCGTCATCGGCGCATTAAATCCCTTGCTCGCCGAAAGCGCAATCGACACGGTACGGCAGTGGCATTTTCACCCTGCAATCGGAGCTGATGGCAAGCCTTTCCCCACGCGAAGATCTGTTGAGGTCAGCTTCCGGCTTCAATAACAAAGGCGGGAGATTACTCGAAGCGGAATCAGACGGACATAAACCAGAAGGCATTGTTCCAAATCAAGGTCTAGCTGTCCGTTCCTGCGTGCGGCCGATTGGCCGCACGCAAAGAAGTGGACACCAGGTTATTTCTTCGAAGGGGCAGGAGGAAATTTCTTGAACATTTTCACCACGCCCTTGTCGAGGTTATCGATGTTCTTTTCGGAGTTATTCGAAAGTGTGTCGCTGGCCGAACCGCGCCAGATGAGTTTTTTTGTGGCGGGATCCGACAGATCGACGACAAGGGTTCCCACGCGGTAAGTATCTGTGGTTGTGATGGCGTCGCCAAATCCGCCGCCGAAACGCCGGCCTCCGCCGAAGTTGTTATAAAAAGTGTCGAGCGTCTGCTGATTGTGGGTAACCTCGGTGGCCACGATGGAGATATCCCCGCCAGTGGGGACTTCCGTGAGCCCCTTCGCCGCCAGAGAGCCATTCACCGCACTCTTGATTCGGTCAACCATCAACGGATCCCGTGTCTGGACCCGTTCCCAAGAGTAGGTCTTGTACTGGGCGAAGTTTGCGTTCCGATCGTAATCGGTTTTCACGTCCAAAGCTGACGACCGGCCTGCGAACAACAACGTCATTCCTAACAAAACGAGTACGACTCTTTGAAGTTTCATAATGTCCTCTTTATTTACTGATCCGGTATAAAAACTGTTCTACGAGAGCAATCCGCTAGCTTCCCTGCTGCCCCCGGTGGTCTGCTGGCACGTGTTTTTGGGCTTCGGTGCCCGCTTGGCTGATCCTTTTTTCGTATTTGGATTTGGGAACTTCGCTGCCGTCCGGGTTGCCCTGATCAAACACGCTGGTCAAGAAGTAAAGATCCCCGTATTTGTTGAAGATCAATTCGCCCTTGCGAGGCGCGGAGTTGGCCCTGGTATCCTGGACCTGGAAGAGAGCAGACGTGGCGCCATCCGCGCTGCTGATCTCCATAATCTTCAAGTTGGAGTTATCCATCATTCGGACAACATACTCGCCTGCGGGAAGGTTGGCGCTCCCCGCATAGAACTCAAATGGAATGTTAACTTTGAGCTCTCCAATGATCTGGGCATGCGCTTTGGCCGGGTGAATCGTTAGCGCGCAAACGAGAACAATGAAGAACGCCAGCAATTGATATGATTTTGTGTTTTTTCGGATTGCATGAGGCTTGTCAATGAATTCAGTGAACATTTATTACTTCTCCTTAGATTATGAGTTGCCACCGCTTGAATGACTCGATCCAGCCAGCCATTGGCGGCGTAAAGACCAAAGATAAGGGAGCCTCGTCCACCGAAGAAGAGGTGACTTCCTTTGCCTCACATAGGAGATAATTATGGGAGATGGAACTCCATCAGCTTCGTTACTTCGTGGCGGCTGCTCGTGCGGGCACGTTCACGCGTGCCGCTGAACAGGAAGGTGTGACCCAACCCTCGCTCTCCCAACAGGTTCGAAAATTGGAGGACTCTCTCGGCGTTCCTTTGTTTGAGCGCCGCGGCCGTTCGGTACGATTGACTCAAGCCGGAGAGCGACTGCTACCGGAAGCTCGAACTTTGTTGCGTAAAGCGGCGTACACCAGACAATTGGTTACGGAACTGACGAATGAAGTATGCGGAAGGCTCGCAGTCGGCGCCATTCCGACGGTGATGCCTTACTGGCTGGCCCCTAAGATTACGGGCTTTCAATCTCGGTACCCTGAGGTGGAAGTTCAGCTCGTCGAAAATATCACGGCGCGGCTCATTGACGGTCTACAGACGGGCGACCTTGACCTCGCCATCGTCAGCCTGCCGATATCTTTTCCGGACATCGTTTGCAGCGAATTGTTTCGCGAGGAACTCCTATTTGTGCTTCCCAGCGGGCATCCGTTTGCAGCCCTGCCGCGTCTTGACCCTCGCCGGATCGCAGAAGAACATCTGCTTGTACTGCGGGAGGGTCACTGTTTCCGCAAGCATGCTTTAGCTGTCTGCCGCCGTGGGCTGCGCGAGCCGGGCACCGTTTTTGAGAGCGATCAGTTTTCCAGTGTTTTCGCGCTGGTTGCTAGCGGATTCGGAATAGCGGTCGCACCCAAGATGGCAGTCCAAGAAGCAAGTGGGTGCCGTTACGTTCCTATCGCAGGCGGGCCCACCCGTCGCATCGGCTATGCTCAAATCCGGCGTCCCCATGTCCCGCCCGCGCAAAGAGCGTTCATCGACTGGCTGAAAGAGCTGAGCCGCCGTCCTGCGAGTTAGGCCCGTGCGGTTTGGCCGGAACTAGCCCTTAATGTTCTGATAAGCGCTTGCCATTCCCGCGACGTTAAAGTGTGTTTTCGCGCGGATCGATCCGGCAGACGCCATTTAGCGTCGTGCGTCGCCCTTTTGCAAATGGCTTAGTAGCGGATAAGGCCGAGATGCGGCGCTTCTTTGACTTGCGGACCGTCTAATGACGATTAGCCCGACGTTTGTTTTGTAGCGCAGCAAAAATGGAGACCGTTCCGCGAAATCACGAAGGAACACCGGCGAAAGCGTGGGAAGCGAATGGTGCTATGCCTGTTTCAAGTAACTTCGCGAACTGTTGGGCAACAACGGGCTTGCTAAAATAATAGCCTTGCGCTTCGTCGCAGCTATGTGCCTGAAGAAATTTAACCTGTTCTTCCGTCTCTACGCCTTCGGCGATAACGCACTGCCTGAGGCTTTTAGACATGGTAATGACCGCACTAACGATCGTGGCGTCGTCCGTGTCTGTGACGATGTCACGCACGAAGGATTGGTCGATCTTCAAGGAATCGATTGGAAATCTTTTCAGATAGCTCAAACTGGAATACCCAGTGCCAAAGTCGTCCACCGCAAGGCGCACTCCGATGGATTTGAGCGCGCGGAGCGCCGAGGAGGAAGATTCAGCACGCTGCATGAGCACGCTTTCCGTTAGTTCGAGTTCAAGATAGTGGGGATCCAAACGGGTTTCCTTCAGAATAGCGCGAAGGCTGTCGAGAAAACCCTCGCTCCGGAACTCCAACGAAGATACGTTCACCGCCACGGGAATAGCATGCAAACCAGAATCAATCCATTCTTGCGCTTGCCTGCACGCTTCCCGTAACACCCATTGGCCGATGAGCAATATGTGACCAGACTCTTCAGCGATAGGAATGAATTGCAAGGGTGAAACCAGGCCTCCATCTGGGCGAAGCCAGCGTATCAGCGCCTCGGCGCCCGTAATCTCTCCCGTCTGGAGGTTGATCTTTGGCTGGTAATGCAACACGAACTCCTGGCGCTCTACAGCACCGCGAAGGTCGGATTCGATCCTCTGGCGCTCGACAGTCCGGGTGTTCATGTCCTGATTGAAGAATTGGTAGTTGTTGTGGCCTCTTTTCTTGCCTTCATACATAGCGGTGTCCGCATTTTTCAGCAACGTTTCCGCATCTTGACCATCTTCTGGGTAGGTGCTTACGCCGATGCTCGCCGTGAGCTGCATTTCCCACTGTTCGAACTTATGCGCTGCGGTTACGGCGGTTAGGATCTTTCTTGCCAGGATACCTGCGTCTGGTGACTGGTTGATCTCCGAAAGAAGCACCACAAATTCGTCTCCGCCCTGACGGCTTACTGTGTCGGAGCTACGCACACAGCTCACCAGGCGCTTGGCGACCGACTGAAGTACGTTGTCCCCGACAGCATGCCCCAACGAATCGTTGATACTCTTGAAGCCGTCCAAATCCAGGAAAATCACAGCGACTTTGGTATTCTTCCGACGGGCTGCCCCAATCGCCTGGTTGATTCGGTCTTTCAGCAACAGCCGGTTAGGCAGATCGGTGAGGATATCGTGCTGGGCTAAATGGGCCATCTCTTCTGTCATGGCTCTTGACTCGGTCACGTCGTGGAAAACGATCACAGCTCCCGTAATCGACCCGTTCCGGTCGTGGATCGGAGCTGCCGAATCTTCAATGGAAGATTCACTCCGATCGCGCCGAATGAGAATGCAGTTCGGGGTTAGTTTTATAGTTTTGTTTTGCTGAATCGCAACTTCCGTGGGATTCGGAGACGGTTTTCGAGTCGCGCCGTCGATGATTTGAAAGACCTCGCCGAGGGGTCTGCCAAGCGCCTCTGCGCACGTCCAACCGGTAAACTTTTCCGCTACAGCGTTAAGGTAAGTAACATTTCCTCGGATGTCGGTGCTGAGTACAGCATCTCCGATGGAGTTGAGAGTCACTGAGGCGCGTTCTTTTTCCAGGAACAATACCTCTTCCGCTGTCTTTCGCTCTGCCATGTTGCGTATGGCACGGCCAAATGAGTACGCGCTGATATGACCGTCTAGCAAGTAGTCCTTCGCTCCGCGACGCAAAGCCTCCGTCGAAAGGTCTTCGTCCTCAGCGCCACCCATCACCAAGATCGGTACACCCGGCGCTGCCTGCAGGAGCTTATCGATCGTATCGAGACCCTTGCTGTCGGGTAGGGAGAGACTCGCGAAGATTGCCCATATTGTTTTCCGCCGAAGTCGTTCCACACTTTGAGACAGCGTCTGAACCCATTCACAGCGGAATGGGCCATTCTTGGCTTTGTGCAGGGCCTCTCGAAAGGCTTCCGCGTGAGATGGGTTCTCGTCGATGAGGAGGAGATTGAGTATGTCAGCCATTGCTAAGCAGCTCCAAAGGCATTTTGCAGGGAAGAGAAAACTGGGACTGTCGCGAAGTGCACATGTGTCTAGTGGGTCACGTGCGCTCATCGGTCCAAAGCGCGACTGGTTTTAACGGGTAGCGCCAACTTCTGATAAGTTTCATTCCCGGATTGTGGCGAGCACACCGAAAACCCAGTCTCCGATAGTCGGGTAAGAACAGTGTGAAAAAGCAGAGCGTACAAGATGGTGTTGACACACACGACCCACCATGTAGCCAGACGTTCATTGCCTTTGATGCCGAGGGCCGTGATAGCAACACCGTCGATTACACGGTGCTCGAATCGCGAGCGCCGATCTGCCGACCCGACCCCCAATGTCAACAGCTCGCCCCGCCTGAGCGTCACGGTTTGGATATTGGCAAGCTCAATACTTTGCGGGAGAAGTTCGTCTGCCATGAGTGGAGCAAAAGCTAAACTACCCGCGCGGGAGGTGACCGTGGTCCGCACGGGAACAAAGACACTCAGCTTGGCATGGCTCGGACTCATCCTGGCCTTCTCAATCACGACTGCGTTCGCACAACAATCGGATAAATCTGCTTCGGACAACTCGGCGAAGCCGACTGCTGCCCCGCGGAAGGCTAAGAAAGTCTGGACCAACGACGACATTCCAAGCCGCAGCGCCGACAGCGGGAGCGGTTCGGCTAGCACTACGGCTCAGCCGGCCGCGTCGGGTGGATCCAACGATCCGGTGCCGAAGGGCGCATCCAAGGCACGACCCGCGAAGCAGCTGATGAAGGCCTGGGCGAATCGATCGCTGTGGGTGAAGAATCCCCCGGTCCTTGGAGGTTGCGAATGTTTCGACTTCAAGAACTTTGACGATTGCCAGATCTGGAGTTTTGACGAAAACATGCGCATGACGCGCAAAGGCGGGCGGCTCTGCGATGTCCGCGAATTCATAGCCGACAAAGAGCCGGGCCACGTGCCGGGCGACTACGGGCTGATCATTGGCGGCATTGGTGATACCTACACTGTCTCGTTTCCAAAAGCGGTGACTGAGACGACGCGAACCTTTGCCATGCGAGACACGTCGGCCGGCTGGAGCTTTGAGGTCTTCGACGGACCGTGCTCGGGCCGAGCCAACTAATTAAATTCAGGGAACGTGGCAAGCGAGTAAGCCTGCAATGGCGACGAAGCCAATACTAACGTCCGTCTCCTTCATCGTGGGAGTGACCCTGGCGCTGTTGGAGATTGGCTGCTCATTTGAAAGCGTGCCGGCCGACCGACGGCGGCAGACGGAAGCTGCGCGTGATGAATACGAGCGCAAGAGCCAAGCGGAGTCAGTCGCGTCGGATCGCCAGAGGACCGAAGAGATTCGGCGCATGATGGCTGACCCCGGCTCGCTGTCGATTCAGCAATCGGATGCTCTAATTGAAGCGCTGCGCTCGCCGTCTTCGCTCACGCGGACGAGCGCTGCTCAAAAGCTCGGCGACGCAAAGGGTGCGCGCGCTGTTGACGCCCTCGTCGCTGTTCTTCGAACCGAAACTGATCCAACGACCTTCTCTGCAATCGTGGAGGCCCTGGTCAACATCGGTAATCCCCGAGCCACCGATGCGTTTGTCGAGGCGCTTTCGGCGCCGAATATGCCCGACGCCGCGCGGGAGCATGCTCTAGACGCGATTGTGGAGTTCAGATCGGATTGGAGGTTTAGACCGCAAATCCAGCGGTTTTATGACTCACTCACTGACGAGTCAGTGCGCACACGCGTGCGCTTGGTCGTCGAAGGACACAGTAAGTTGACCAACGCTCGCTAACCGATCTCAAATCGGCGGCAGCCGGGAAAAATCAGTCAGCGTCAAGAAGGTCGAATCAATTTTCTCCACCAGTTTGCCTTTCTCTTCGGACTTGGCTTTCAGAGTTTTCCATTCCGGGTCATCCTGGAAGGCTTTCCAGTTCGCGGACGCCGCCTCGCGGCTCGGATGCTCCAGAATGTAAAAGAAGGTGCCGCTTTTCACGGGCTCATCCAGCGCCGTCCAGTACGCAAGACTCTTCATTCCGTGTTTCGCAAAGAGCTTATCCGTATAGTCTCGGAAGCGAGCCACAAGGCTTTCC
>Ga0210394_10008140_pt1 | contig 10874 bp, 6 predicted proteins | sample IncBWC12MmetaG_FD_160121 | JGI IMG/M metagenome (GOLD analysis project Ga0210394, IMG submission 160121) | Forest soil microbial communities from Barre Woods Harvard Forest LTER site, Petersham, Massachusetts, United States - Inc-BW-C-12-M | ecosystem: Environmental > Terrestrial > Soil >... | reverse complement strand
TCCCTTTCAGGATTTCTTCGACCGATTCTTTGATTCGCCCGACAACGCGCCGGACGCCGAGCGCAGCCTGGGCTCGGGAGTTATCGTTGACAAAAAAGGCTACATCCTGACCAACGACCACGTGATTGACGAAGCCACGAAGATTCAGGTTTCTCTCGATGGCGACTCCAATCATTACGCGGCCAAAGTAATCGGTTTCGACAAGGACACCGATCTGGCAGTCATCAAGATCGACGCGGACCATGATTTGCCGGTCGCGCGGCTGGGCAATTCCGACGGCGTGCAGGTAGGGGATTGGGTTCTCGCATTCGGCAGCCCGTTTGGGCTGAATTCCACGGTCACGGCCGGGATCGTCAGCGCGAAGGACCGCTCGAACGTAGGCCACCAATTCCAGCGATTCATTCAGACCGACGCAGCGATTAATCCGGGTAATTCGGGCGGGCCGCTGGTTAGCCTGACCGGCGAAGTGATCGGCATCAATACGGCGATCTACACGGGGAGCCGCGGATTCGAAGGCGTGGGATTTGCACTGCCGTCCAATACGGCGATTACGGTTTACAACCAGCTGGTCACCTCCGGCAAAGTGGTGCGCGGGTCGATTGGCGTGACGTTCCAGGAGGAGAACAGCAACAATCCGATTCTGATGCGGCAGCTTGGGGCGCCGTACGGAATCGTCGTCGAAGCGGTCGAGCCGGGTAGCCCGGCCGATAAAGTCGGTTTGCAGGCTGGCGACGTGATCACCGAAGTAAACAGCCAGCCCGTTCATAGCGGCGCGGACCTGGTCAATCCGATTGCGCAGACTCCCATCGGTCAATCCGTGCAGGTGCGTTACGTGCGGAACAAGCAGGCTAAGGACGTCACGATTACAGTCGCCGACCGCACCAAGATTTTCCCGCAGTCGGCGCAGGATGCTGCCGAGCGGCCTGGCGAGAACGAGGAGCCGGTGCAATTCGGTCTGCACGTCGAGGAACTGACGCCCGAAATGGCCCACAAGCTGGGCATGGGTTCGCTCGAGGGCGCTGTGGTTTCCGAGGTTGAGCCCGCGACGTTTGCCGAGGACGTTGGCTTCGCGCGCGGCGACGTGATCGTGGAGATCAACCATATCGCGATCAAATCTCTGGCGGACTACCGTGCGCAGATGGCCAAGCTGCAACCTGGCTCAGACGTGCTGTTCCGGGTGGCCCGCCGGTCCGACACCGACCGCACCCTGACGCTGTATCTGGCGGGGACGATTCCGGCCCAGCACTAGCGGAGCGGCGGCAACGCCTTCCCCTTCCCTCCTCCCGCGAAGCGTGTATTGCGAGTATCTACGACGCGTGTCATACTCGCGCCCGTTCAGAACGATTCCCGACGGGGGATGAGCTATGCGCCTATCAAAGCAATTCTCGATTCTCTCGATTAGCGCCATTCTAGGACTCGGAGTTTCGGTGCCTCTCGCGACGTTCGCAGGGAACGGCCCAGCCAAACCGGCCCCTCGAGCCAAACCCGACGAGCAGAAAAAGGTTTGGACCAACGACGATGTCGCGCGGTTGAACCCGGAGTTTGCCGCCGTCGCCGCGAAGCCCGCAGCTGGCGGGTCCGCGGCTGCAGCCATCGTGGTAGTCACACCCGTAGGTCGCAAGCAGGCGCCGGTGATCGTGCCGGCCGCCGCGCCGGTCGATCCGCGGGAAGATCCGGCATGGTATGGCGCACAACTTGAGGATTTGCAGACCGAGCTTGCCGAGGTGGAAGGTCGCGAACAGCAGCTGCAAAATTTCCGGAACACGGCCTCCGGTCTGCCCACCGGATTGATACTGAATGCGCCCTGCACAGGAATCACGACCGACAACTTGATTGCAAATCTCGATGCCGAGCGGCAGGCGATCCTGGCGCAAATCGATGCGCTCGAAGATCTTGCGCGCAGCCATGGTTTGGCGCCGGGGGCCTTGTACGCGCCCGAGGCCGCGCCGCCCAGCCCGGCCCAGGAAAGGGCTACCGTGAAGAGGGTTTTGCAGCGAAGCAGCGCGCAGCTGGCTGAGATAGAGACCGCGGTCGCGTCGATGCAGGATCAGGCAGCGTCGCTCCACGCGACTTTGCAGCCACCGACTCCGGGGTTCGGCGGGAATATGACCACCGATCTTCTCGAGCGGCTTGATAACCGAGCCGCCGCGGCTCAGGCGGATATCGACAGCGCCGCCGAAGCGGCACGTTTACTGGGCATGGCGCCGGGTGACATTCGCTAAGCTGCGGGTCAGCGGCCTCTTACACGTTGCTCGTTAGGTCCTCCTGTACGGTTCGCGGCTTGAGTCGCGCGCCCAAATGTCGATAATGAGGAAAGAGAAGCCGGGTGAAGCAGCGCCGGACCGTCTTCCAGCGTCGAACCAGAGGGGCAGATCGATGAGATTGCCGCTAATCGCCGCAACACTGATGTTTCTATGCGCGCTCTCTGCGAACGTCGCCGCGCAGGCCACCGCAGGCCAGGCCAGCTCTTCCTCCAGCTCGACGAAGCCAGTCACCCACAAGAAGAAGCATCACTCCTTGAAGCGTCAGCCGACCCAAAAGGCTCCGACGGCCGACAGGATATCGGAAATCCAGTCCGCGCTGGCGCGCAAGGGGTACTACCAGGGCGAACCGAACGGGAAATGGGACGCCAATACCGTCGCCGCGCTTCAGAAGTTCCAGTCCGAGAATGGGATCGACTCCGGAGGAAAGCTTGACGCGCAGACGCTGCAGAAGTTGGGCCTGGGATCAGATATCGCCGGGGTTTCGGCGCCCAAGCGCGCGGCGCCGCCGAGTTGCTGCTCGATGAATCCTGACGCGCCATCAACTCAGACCAGCGCGCCGGTTGCGAATTCGGCGGTGGCTGAGAATTCCTCGACCCCTGGAGCAGCCTCAGCCCCCAGTTCCAAGCCCACTGAGCACTAAATCTCCCGCGCTCCCGCGGGGCTTACGGTTCCTCGAAGCGGATGACTGCCAGGTGTCGCGCATTGACGCTCTTGCCCGCCGTTGCTACTCTGAGACTTCGTAGTTTCTGCACTATCAAATCTAAACGCCACGGCTGCCAGGAACTGACCGCTCACGAGCGCCGTCCGGAGGACCGACGATGGCCACCGCATTTGCTCCAAAACTGTTTAAGAATTACATCAATGGTGAGTGGGTCGAGGCGCGCAGCGGCAAAGCCATCGAAAACCGCAATCCAGCGAACACCGACGAGTTGATCGGGATGTTCCCGGCTTCGGGTTCCGAGGATGTCGAAGCAGCAATCGCCGCTGCTGGAGCCGCTTACAAGAAATGGCGCCTGGTGCCCGCTCCCAAACGCGCCGAGATTCTGTTCCACGCCGCCGAAGTTCTGATGGCGCGCAAGGAGGATTACGCCCGCGAAATGACGCGCGAGATGGGAAAGGTTCTGGCCGAAACGCGCGGCGACGTGCAGGAAGCCATCGATATGACGTACCTGATGGCGGGCGAGGGCCGGCGACAATTCGGTCACACCGCTCCCTCGGAGCTGCCGAACAAATTCGCGATGGCCGTCCGCGCATCGGTCGGTGTCGCGGGATTAATCACGCCGTGGAATTTTCCGATGGCCATCCCTTCCTGGAAAGCCATGCCCGCGCTGATTTGTGGCAATACGATCGTGCTCAAGCCGGCGGAAGATACGCCACTTTCGACCTATAACCTGACGCAGGTGCTCGCCGAAGCCGGGTTGCCGCCGGGCGTGCTGAATGTCGTCTTCGGTTACGGCCCGGATGCGGGTGCGCCGATGCTGAACCATCCCGATGTGAACCTGGTCAGCTTCACCGGCTCGACCGAAGTGGGCCGCATCGTCAGCCAAGCCTGCGCCCCGACTTTCAAGAAATGCCATCTGGAAATGGGCGGGAAGAACATCATCATTGTGATGGACGATGCGAACCTCGAACTTGCCATCGAAGGCGCGGTCTGGGGCGGCTTCGGAACCACGGGGCAGCGCTGCACGGCTGCAAGCCGCGTCGCTGTGCAAAAGGGCGTGTACCGCGAATTCGTCGAAAAATTCGTGGCGCGCGTAAAGCTGTTGAAAGTGGGCGACGGCCTTGACGCCGCAACGCAGATGGGCCCATGCATCAACGAGCAGCAGCTCCAGACGGTAATGAAATACGTCGCCATCGGCGTCCATGAGGGAGCGAAGCTGGCTACGGGCGGACACCGCCTCGAAACGGGCTCGCACGCACGCGGCTGGTTCCACGAACCGACTGTGTTCACCGATTGCCAGCCGAATATGCGCATCTGCCAGGAAGAAATCTTCGGGCCCGTTGTATCCGTGATTCCGTTCGATACGTTTGACGATGCGCTAGAGATCGCCAATGGCGTGAAGTACGGGCTCTCGGCCGCGATATACACGCGCAACGTCAACAACGCCTTTGTCGCGCAGCGCGACCTGGAAACTGGGATCGTGTATGTGAATGCGCCGACCATCGGCGCCGAGACGCATTTGCCGTTTGGCGGCACGAAAAACACCGGCAACGGCCATCGCGAAGCCGGGCTCGCCGCGCTCGATTTCTACTCCGAATGGAAAACTATCTACGTGGATTACTCCGACCGGTTGCAACGCGCGCAGATCGACAACTAGGGTTGACCGCGAGAGTTACACGCCCAGGCCGGCCAATCGCATAAGTTCCAGGGCATTACTTTTTGTAACGATGCCGTCGCGCAGCTTGTAGTCGAACCGCATTTTGCCGTCCTCGATGTAATCCTGAAAATGAGCATTCCGCGCCAGGTCGCCGAGCGAAGAGGCCATCTCGGTAAGTGCCAGGTCGTGCGTGGTGACCATGCCGATCGCGCCCTTCCCCAGGAGCACCCGCAGCAAATTCTCAGCTCCGATCCGGCGGTCATGCGAATTCGTCCCGTCCAGCAGTTCGTCGAACAGGAATATCACCGGCGGGCCTCCCTTGGTCAGTTCGACCACCTGGCGGATCCGGAGCAGCTCCGTATAGAAAGTCGAGCGCCCTTGCTGGAGCGAGTCGATACTCCGGAGGCGGGTCCCCACGGCCAGCGGTGTGAGGCTAAGACGTTTTCCACGAATCGGAGCGCCCGCCATGGCCAGGATCGTGTTGATACCGACGGTCCGAAGCAGCGTGCTTTTGCCCGACATATTGGAGCCGCTGACCAACAAAACCCGGGTCGCCGCATCGAGCCGTACATCATTCCTAACGCATTGGAAAGCCTCAATCAGTGGATGGCCGAGGTCTTTTGCGGCAAAAATCGGGGCCGCATCGGCGGTGTCGGCAAATTCGGGAAAGCAGTCGGCGGGATGCTCGAAGGAATAGGTAGCGAGCGAGAGCAGCGCTTCGGCCTCGCCGGCGACATCGATCCATGCTCGCATCCGGTGGCCGCATCGCTTGCGCCATGCTTCCGCAGCCAGGCCTGTCTGCAGGGAGTAAAGCAGCGGAACTTCGATCAGTCGAACGATGAGACTGTCATAGGAGTCGATCCAGTTTACGACTCGTGCGAATTGCCGTACGCTGCGCGAAGCGGGCTCGGCGCCCTGTTTCAGCTCGTCGACAAACTGTCGGAGACGGGGGGCGGCGAAACGCTCGTGCTCGAGGCGTTCAAGTATTTGCGAGAACAGCACCACGCCTTCGGAGTTGCAATTTACGCCCGACATCACTTTCAGCGCGCGCTTCCGCAGCCCCCGAAACCCGACCCACTCCAGAATCAGGATTGCCAGAAACGGCCCAATAATCCCGGTATGGATGTAATAGATGAATGAGGAGGCGGCGACAAGTGCAGCGAGTGCCGCGACCGCGCGGATGATTGTTCCGCCCAGAATCGGTGGGCTTTCGCACCATTTGATCAGCGATTCGGGATTCAGTCGCGCCTGCAAATCCTCTCCGGTCACGGCCAGATCCTCGCGCAGATCCAGCTTGGTACGCAGTTCGGCGATCAGGCCTTGCCGCTCGATCACAGCACTGACGGGAGAAGGCGCTCGCAACCAATCGGCCAGGCGATTCTCGCCCATGGGCGTGCGAGCGGTCGAAAGCAATTCGAAAAGGCAGCCGCGGCCGAATATATCCAGATCGTCCGCGTAAACGTGCTGGGGATCGCGGAAACGATCACCGCTCGCGCCCGTCCCACTCCAGCGATCCTCGATGCGCATTAAGCCGCGGCGGTACAAATTCGCCGCGGTCTCCGCACGCGTGCGGGCGCGAATAACCTGCTCATGGAGAATTGCCAGACCAGCGTAAGCGCCGGCCGGTGCCAGCAGCCAATAACCGCTCAACCAGTGGCGTGTGAAATAGATCCATACCAAGGCGATCAACGCGCCGATCGCCGCCAACTTCAGATAACCCAGAAGGATATGACGGCGTTCGCTGGCCGCGATTGCGCCCAGTCGTGTGTCCAGACGCTTTCGGTACTCCTCACTCGGCTCCCGCAACGCACCCCTCCCCATGATCCGCCGTAGTCTACTCCCCGGACCCAGAGTCCGTATCAAATCGGTAGCGATTGACATGCATCGGCGGCGCACGCAGAATATGCGTGCGTTGGTGGCGGGCGGATCTTCAGCCCCGGGGCGGCCTTCCGATTGCAAGTTCTTCCGATAGGGACGTGTGTGCCTGCCACTCCCGTCCGAGCGAGGATATGATGATTCGACTTCTAAAGTGCGCCGTTTTGCCAGCCCTGTTGCTGTCTATGCCCCTGACGCTCGCCGCGCAGTCTTCGCCAGCCGGCCAGGTCGTTGCAGTAGTTGCGGCAATCGATTCGACCCCTGATAGAGATTCTGGCGGTGGCGGCTGCTCGGGGTTTGTCCCGGCCGCGGCCGCCGGCGCATCGCCGGCGCAGAGCGACGCGAGGAAGGCCATTCACGGAATCGATCCTTCCGATTTCGACCGTTCGGTCGCCCCCTGCGACGATTTCTATAAATTCACTTCCGGTGGATGGATGAAGAGCAATCCCATTCCCCCGGAGCGTTCGACCTGGAGCGCGTTCGGCAAGCTGCGTGCCGCCAATGAAGACGCGCTCCATCAAATCCTGGAAGATGCCGCCCACAACAAATCCGCCCCGCCCGCTTCCAACCTCCAGAAAATCGGCGATTTTTACGCCAGCTGCATGGATGAATCGCAAGCTGAATCGGTCGGAATCAAGCCCCTTGATCCGGAATTTGAGCGCATCGTAGCGATCCACGATGTTCCCGGCATTCAGGCGGAAATCGCGCACCTCCAGCGCATCGGCGTCGACCTGGCTTTCGGTTTTGGCTCCCTGCAGGATTTCAAAGACAGCACGCAAGTGATTTTTATCGCCGCGCAGGGTGGGCTGGGCATGCCCGACCGCCAGTATTACCTGGACGACGACGAACATTCGAAGGCCCTGCGGACGGGCTATGTCCAGCACGTCACCAACATGTTCAAGCTGTTGGGCGATGATCCGGCCACCGCCGCCGCGGAAGCGAACACCGTGGCTAGCATGGAGACCACGTTCGCGACCGCCATGACCAAGCGCGAACTCCTGCGCGACCCCGAGCGCAACTACCACTTGATGACCCTGGTGCAGCTTAGCGACCTCACTCCCCACTTTTCCTGGCCCACATATTTCCAGCAAGTCGGCGCGCCCAGCGTTACGCAGGTCGATGTCGCGCAGCCCGACGCGATCAAGGCCGTCGACGCCGCGCTGACTTCCATCTCCATGGCCGACTGGAAGACCTACTTCCGCTGGCACCTCATCCACAATGCCGCGCCTACGCTTTCAAAAAAGTTCGTGGATGAGAATTTCGACTTCTTCAGCCGCCAGCTCTCCGGTACGAAAGAGATTCTGCCCCGCTGGCGCCGCTGCGTGCAGGCCACCGACGGCGAGCTCGGCGAGGCTCTCGGACAGTTCTATGTCGAACGTTATTTCCCGCCGGAAGCAAAGGCCCGCGCCCTCGAGCTGATCCGCAATCTAATGGCGGCGTTGCACGACGATCTGGAAACGCTCGACTGGATGAGCCCGGAAACACGCCAGCAGGCCATTCACAAGCTCGACAAAATGAACCTGAAGATCGGCTATCCCGACAAGTGGCGCGACTACTCGGCTTTCAGAGTTGACCGCGGTCCCTATGTGGACAATGTGACCCGCGGCGACGCATTCGAAGTCGCGCGCGACCTGGCCAAAATCGGTAAGCCCGTGGACAAGACCGAATGGGGCATGACGCCGCCGACGGTCAACGCCTATTACACGCCCTTGCACAACGAAATCGTCTTCCCGGCGGGGATTTTTCAGCCGCCGTTCTTCGACGCCCAGGCGGACGATGCCTTCAATTACGGTGGCATCGGCTCGGTAATCGGTCATGAAATGACGCACGGCTTCGACGATCAGGGCGCGCAGTTCGACGCGGACGGCAATTTGAAAAACTGGTGGACGGCCGATGACTTGAAGAATTTTCACGACCGCGGCGACTGCATCGTCAAGCAATTTGACGCATTCGAAGTTGAGCCCGGGCTGCACGAAAACGGAAAGCTCGAGGAAGGCGAAAGTATCGCCGATCTCGGCGGCCTGGTCATCGCGTATGCAGCGTATCAGAAATCGCTCGCCGGAAAGCCCGCCCCGCCGAAAATCGACGGCTTCACCGCCGATCAACGTTTCTTTCTCGGCTTTGCGGCGCACTGGGCGGCCAACTATCGCCCGGAGTCCGCGCGGCTTCAGGCCAAAACCGATCCGCACCCGCTCGATCCGTTCCGTGTCGACGCGGCCGTGTCGAACATGGCTGCCTTCGCGAACGCATGGGGATGCGCGGCAGACTCAAAAATGGTCCGCTCCACAACGCTGCGCTGCCGCATCTGGTGACCATCCGACAAGGATCGTCACCCTGCGGCCGGCGTTTTGGCTGGCTGGAGTCGGAGGAGTACGGGGTGGCGCGCGGGCCCGAAGTCCCGCGTTTCCTCCCCATCGCGCCTACTTTTTCTTGCCCTTTTTCGCTGTGAGGATCCGCTCGATCTGCCCAAAATGATTCAGGTCGTGCCCGGCCATCATCCGCAGTATGGTCCCGACGCTTTCCGGCCCGCGCTCGCTGTGCATACCTTCGTGCTTCCACTGCTCCGGCGTCAGGCTCTTCAGCAGCGCCAGGTTTGCTTGACGCAGCGCGCGATACTGCTCATACGATTTCTTCAGGTCGCGCTTGTCGTAATGCAGCGCCGTGACCCAGGCATCCTGGTCGAATCCGATTATCGGTGTTCCCGGCTGCCCCAGAATCGCGCGAATCCGGTAGCCGCTCACGAGCTCCGTGTCGGAAATATGCGCCACGATTTCTGAAATCGACCATTTATCCGGCGCCGGACGCTTTCGCGCCGTTGCCGCACTTAGGCCCTTCAGCAATTTCGCCAGCTTCGCCGGAGCCGCCGCTTCCAGCTTCAATGGGTCCTGCCCTTCGATGTATCCGTACATTCTCTTCCGGTATTGTTCCGCAGTTTCTTGCATCGAAATGCTCCTCACAGGAATTTAATTGATGCAATTGTAAATCGGCGCGGCCTCGCGGACGATGAACACCGCCCGGGCGAGCGCCGCCCGCCGAAGACAATTTGGCTCGGCTGTCGTGACGGGAATGCGGGCCCGTTCCTTATTTGCCGCGCTATGTGACGATATGCTCGATCTGCTGGAAGTGATTGATGTCGTGCCCGGCGAACATCTTCACGAGCGTCTCGATGGGCAAAGGATTTCTTCATGCTTCGCATGTCGTAGTGCAGCGAGGTGATCCACGCGTCTTGGTCGAAGCCATCGATTCGCGCGCCCCCGGCTGGCCTGCAATCGAGCGAATCAGGTAGCCGAAAACAACCTCGGTATCCGCTAGATGCACCATGATTTCCGCGATCGACCATTTGCCCGGAGCAGGGCGCTTCCGCGCCTTGGTGGGCGACACACCCTTTAGCAGTCTGGCCAGCCGGGCAGGAGCAGCCGCTTGCAACTTCACCGCGTCTTTCCCGTCGAGGAGCACAAACATCCGCTGGCGATACTGTTCCGCTGTTTCCTCCCTTTTCAGATCCCTCCCCGAATCATCTCGAAATGACGATTCTAGACTGCTGAAGACAAGATCGACCGAAATACCGGGTCAAGACAGGCCCCCGCAACTGGGCATGTTGGCTTGGGCGATTCTTGCCGGATAATTGTTTCCGATTCTGGAAACCGTGTTCGCCGCCAAAATAGACCTCCCGCGGCTGCATCGTACAATTTGAATATATTTCCGCGGTCCAGGGGCTTTGGGAGATGCGTCGGCGTCGCACGAATCAATCTCGGTCAATCGCAGGGGCGCGCGCGTGAATCTGAAGACGGCCGAAACGCGTCCGGCCGCGCCGGAGGAGCAGGAGCTCGCGCATAAGCTCGAGGAGCAAGCCGCGCTCGAAGCCGATTTAGCCGACCGAGAGCTGCGATCGGCGAATCTACGCGCGGAGCTGGGCGCATTTGAGCGCCAATACCTGCATTTCGTGGGCTCGCGCTATGCCGAACTCGACGAATGGAAAGCGCAAATCGCCGAGCGCCAACGGAGCCAGCAGCCCGGCAACGAGCGCGCCGCGCAGGCCGCTCGCGAAGCACGGGAGCGTGCGGACGAGACGAAATCCGTCGCCGGTGAGAAATCCGAGCAGGAACCACGTAAGTTTGAGGCATCACCCGAACTGAAGCGCCTCTACCGCGACGTGGCCCGCCGCATTCATCCCGATCTCACCTCCGACCGTGACGACCGCGCCAAGCGCCAGCTCCTGATGGCGGACGCCAATCAAGCCTACGAACAGGGGGACGAATCGCGCCTCGAAAAAATTCTCACTGCCTACGAGCACAGCCCCGAGGCCTTCCAGGGCCAAGGCCCGGGCGCCGAACTAATTCGCACGATTCGCCGCGTCAGCCAGGTGCGCGGGCGCCTTGCCGAAATCGAAGCGGAATTGCAGGGGCTGCTGCGCTCG
>Ga0210394_10008138_pt1 | contig 10877 bp, 9 predicted proteins | sample IncBWC12MmetaG_FD_160121 | JGI IMG/M metagenome (GOLD analysis project Ga0210394, IMG submission 160121) | Forest soil microbial communities from Barre Woods Harvard Forest LTER site, Petersham, Massachusetts, United States - Inc-BW-C-12-M | ecosystem: Environmental > Terrestrial > Soil >... | reverse complement strand
TCAGGAATTTGCTGATAGGGCTATTTAGAAATGCTTAGGAGAAAAATCATGAAGAAAACCATCGTGGGTGCTCTTGCCGGGCTGCTTGCGCTACCGGCCATTACGTTTGCACAGCTACCGCAAAACCCGCCGCCCGTGCCGGCAGGCTCGCCGCCGGACTATGCTTTCGACATCACGGCAAAAGATGTTGACATGATTCTGAAAACTCCTCCGGGAGGCGACCGGCAGCTTCGCGTGGTGGACATGGGCAAGTACAACCTGGGTGTCGGGATTATCCATCGAGGTCCGACCAACGACAAACCTGGAGATCCAATCCACGTTCTTTATCATTACTACACGCCCGAGGTCTACATTATTCAGTCAGGCGGCGGTATTCTCACAACTGGAGGCGTGATCGAAGATAGGAAAGACACCACCGGTGTTCCCAACGTCATGAACGGTCCCAGCGGAGCTGGCGTCGCCGGCAAGGGTGCGTACAGCCGCAAGGTCGGACCGGGCGATATCATCATCATCCCCAATGGCGTGGCCCATGGCTGGAGCCAAATCACTGATCACGTCGATTACTTGAGCGTTCGTCCTGACCCCGACCGCGTGTTGCCAGCCGGCTGGGTTTATCCGTTGCTGCTGAAGAACGTGCCGGACGAAGTCAAGACGAAATAGAATAACAAGTGGTTTTTTGTAGGAACGGGCGGCGGGAGCATGAAATAGCGCCCTTCTCTTGGGCATCCGATTCCGGCCAAGATTCTCACATTCCGGATCGAGGACTATACAAGACTTAGAATCATTCGGGCTACGCTACGCCGTCAGTCGTGATCTGAACTCAGGTAGGCTTTCAGGATGGACATCAAGATCGCCTTCAGCGAGGATCCCGCACTGGTCTTGAGTAGCGCGGGAGAGTTCCTCGCGTCGCAACCAGTTCTCCACAATTTGATCCTCTCGCTTCTGCGTGCCCGCCTCACACAACCCGAGCCAGGTCGATACTGGGTGGCGATGGATCGGGAGAAGGCCGTAGGCGTGATCCTTCAGTCACCTCTGACTTTTCCAGCGACTCTCACACCCATGGAATCGCGCGTAGTCGCTGCCATGGTAGATGCCATCGCGGAAGCTGGCGTCGCCCTCCCGGGAGTGAACGGGGATGCGGCAACGGCGGCCAGCTTCTCTGGGCAGTGGACTGAGAGATGCAAGTCGGCGGCCACGCCCATACAGGGCAACCGCCTCTACGAATTGTTGGAGGTGGGAGAAGTGCCCTACATCAAAGGTAAGCTTCGGCGGGCCGTTCCGAGTGACCGCAACTTGATGATTCACTGGACCCGTGCATTTCAGGAGGAAATCGGTGAGCCTGCAAACGATACTGAACTTCGTGTCGAGAGGGGATTGGCCGCTGGACAGTTGTGGCTGTGGGATGACAGCGAGACGGTGTCCATGGCCGTGAGTCGGGAGCCGATAGAAGGAGTCGTTCGCCTGTCTGGGGTCTACACACCGCCAGATAAGCGGAAGCGTGGCTACGCGGCAGCATGCGTTCATGCTCTTTCGAAACACCTGCGCGACGCCGCATATCGCTGCATCCTCTACACTGACCTAGGAAATCCCACGTCGAATTCCATTTACCGGCGAATAGGATATAGAGCCGTGGCAGAAGCTCTCCGCTACCGCTTTGAGTAGTGCGGAATCGGTACCGCATCGGAGTCGCGAGCGTTAGCATACTCATCGCTTATTCTGAGTCCGCTCGCAACTTCACCGTGGCGTTGGTGCGAACGAGTTATTTCTGGATGGCCGACGCGGAAGTTCGAGCGTGATGACGTGACGCTCGCGAACGTAGCGGGCGCCAAGTAATAGAAAACTCCGCCACAAGGTATTCGGCGGGTCTCTAGTTGATTTTCGCTCGTCGCTCGTATCTGCCCGCAGCTGCTTGGTGGTAAAATATGCCCACCGATCGGATGTCTTATGTCCGACAAGCCGGGCGATATTACACAACTCCTGCATCAATGGCGCGAAGGCGATCGCGACGCTGAAAGCCAACCCTTCGCCTTGGTGATGACTGACTTACGCCGGCTGACTCGCCATTTCATGAGGCGGGAGCGCCAGGGCGACACTTTGCAGGCCGCCGAGTTGGTCGACCAGGTCTATTTTGGCCTCACAGCGGCGAAAGATCGGGTTTGGCGGAACCGGCAGCAATTTTTCGCTACTGCTGCTAGAGCCATGCGCGGGCATCTCATGGAGGTTGCGCGCGGACGGCCCGACGCGGAGTTCGTCGGGCTCGTCGAGGGAATTGAAAATTTACTTCCCGCCGGCAGCGCCAAAGTGGGACTTGGCTATCACTGTGGATAGGCTCTTGGATCAACTCGTGGGGGCAAAGTATTTCCTTGGGCTCACAGACGAAGAGGCGGCAGAGACGCTGGGTATAAAGGTGCGCACCACGCAACGCATGTGGCGCGATGCCAGACAGTGGCTGTTTAAGCATCTGGAGTCCGGCTATGCTAAACAACGCGCAGGACGATGACCAAATCATGAGCCTGGTGGAGCTGGCGCTGGCCCGCCCCGCCGCCGAGCGTGAGGCTTATGTCCGGGGCGCGTGCGCTGGCAACCCGGAATTGTGCGAGCGGGTGTGGAAGTACGTCCAGTGGGAAGAGCGCATGAACGGGTTCCTGCTAGACCCGCTGTTGCCTGCCGCTTTAGCTGAGCATCCTTTCAAGCCAGAGCCCATGGATGAGCACTCCGCGGTCGCTTCCTCGGCAAGCAAATTAGGCTACGACTTCAAAGGTAACGAGCGCTTCGAGGTAATTCGGTGCCTTGGCTCGGGTGGAATGGGAGTTGTCTACGAAGTAAACGACCGGCATCGCGACGCGCGCGTTGCATTGAAGACCCTGTCCAAAGCGGACCCCGACGCAGTGTACCGTTTCAAGAACGAATTCCGGACCCTCGCTGGGATTACCCACCCCAATCTGGTCAGCATCTACGAGCTGTTGGCGACTGCAGACGAGTGGTTCTTTACGATGGAGCTCGTGGAAGGTCAGGACTTCCTGGACTACGTAGGCGCTGCTTGCCGTAGGGACAGCGACCGTGCGACCACGGCGATCCGAGCCAGCGCGGCGGGCGACATCGATCTCGACGATGCGGCCTCGCAAAGCGAGCCGTGGCCGCCGGCCGCGCGCAGCCGCGTGATGGGACCGCAATGCGATACCGCCAGGCTGCGCGCAGCTTTCTCCCAGCTCGTGGTCGGCGTGAGGGCGATCCACGCGGCAGGGAAGCTTCATCGAGATCTCAAACCATCGAACGTGATCGTGACCCCTTCGGGACGCGTCGTCATTCTCGATTTCGGCCTCGCCGTCGATCTGCACCACACGAAACCCGGACCTGCAGTGACACAGATCGCTATCGGCGGCACGCCTAACTACATGTCGCCGGAACAGGCGCAAGGAGCTTCGCTCAACGAGGCAACCGATTGGTACTCGGCGGGCGTGATGTTGTTCGAGGCGCTCACGGGCCGCACTCCCTTCCCTGGGTGTTACAAGGAGGAAATAATCCAGCGGAAGCTGACTTTGGAGGCCGGCAGACCGTCGGATTTCTGTGATGGTGTTCCCGATGACCTCGACCTTCTTTGCTGCGATCTCCTGCGGCTCAAGGTCGAACAGCGGCCAAGAGGCGAGGAGATCGTCCGCCGTCTGGGCTTAGGCGAGAGTCAGCCGCCTCCTTCTTCGCTGCCTTCATTTCCGGCCGTGATTGTCGGTCGCGAGGCGCCTCTGGGGGTTATGCGTGCGGCCTTCGCCCATACCATCGAAAATGGCCCGGCCGCGGTTTACGTCGAGGGCACATCGGGCATGGGAAAATCCGCTCTTCTTGATTTCTTCCTGGGTGAGTGTGCACGCCGCGGCGACACCGTGGTTCTGTCTGGCCGCTGCAACCAGCAGGAATCCGTACCCTTCAAGGCTTTGGACGTCCTGATCGACTCGTTAGGGCGCTATCTCCGGAAGCTCGGTACTAGCGAGATTGCGGAATTGCTCCCGCGCCACGTAATTGCCCTGTCGCAGATGTTCCCGACGCTTCTCCGGGTGCCGGCGATCGCCAAAGCGCCTCGCGACCGGGCAATCGTGAAAAGAGACGCAATCGCTTACCGTCAGATGGCATCTGCCGCCTTGCGCGAGCTTCTGAGCCGAATCACGGATCGCCGGCGGCTGGTGATCGCTGTCGACGATCTGCAGTGGGGCGATAGGGACAGCGCGGTTCTTATCACCGGGCTTCTTGCGCCTCCCGATCCGCCGTCCGTTCTGTTCTTGGCTGCTTCGCGCAGCGAAGAAGAGCCCTCAAGCCCTTGCTTGGCGTATCTTCGCAAGGACAACCCCTGGTGCCGGCGGTTCACAATACGTCTCGAGCCGCTGAGCGCCGCCGACGTACAGGAGATGAGCGCGGGAATCAGTGAGACAAACCGGATCTCGGCGGATCTCGCCCGGAAGATCGTCCGCGAATCCGGTGGTAACCCGTTGTTCATCCAGGAGGTCTTGCACGACGATTCCTTTGGCGCTAGCGGCTCGACGAGCGTGGACGATTTGATCTGGCGTCGCGTTGTTCGTACTGACAAAGCGAGCCGCCGTCTGTTGGAGGTCGTGAGCTTATCGGGACGTCCGCTCGACCTCCGGCTCGCCTTGCAGGCGGCGCATCTGCAGGAAGACAGCCTGCCCGTCTATACCGCGTTGCGAAACGCGAGGCTGCTGCGGCGCGTCGGTGTGATCGAGCCCGAAGTCGTTGAGACGTATCACGATCGCATTCGCGAGACGATTACCTCCCGCATCGAACCCGAAACGGGGCGGGCTCATCATTGGCAGTTGGCCCTGGCGCTCCAATCCACCTCCACAGCGGATCCCGAGCACATCGCATTTCATCTGGAAAATTCAGGGGAGCAGGAACAGGCGGTCGAATACTACGCCCGCGCCGCGCAGCGCGCTTCTGCCGCTCTCGCTTTCGACCAGGCTGCCACCTTGTACGATCGTATGCTGCGTCTTTCCCCCGTTAAAGGCAGAGCGCGTTGCGACCTGCTCACGCGCTTGGCGGAGGCGGTCGCGAATGCCGGCCGCAGTCATCAGGCGGCGGGGCTCTATGAGGAAGCCGCGGGCGAGGCGAGTGGCGCTGCCTTGCTCGAACTCAAGCTGCGCGCCGCCTATTACTACTGCATCAGCGGGCGCATCGACGAGGGTAAAGATGCATTCCGCGGCGTTCTGGACCATGTGAAACTTCGACTGCCATCCAGCGACCGCAAGGCCGTTCTGGCTCTTCTGGTAGCGCGGATCAAACTAGCATTCCGCGGACTACGCTTCGAGGAGCGCAACGAGTCTGAACTAGGTCATCGAGAACGCGCCCGTATCGACGCCGCCTGGGCAGCGGCCACCGGCCTCGGCATGGTGGACTTGGCGGATGCGGCGTACTTCACCACCAAGTCCGTCCTGCTGGCGCTCGATGCGGGTGAGCCGTATCGGGTGGCGCGCTCTCTCGCTTGGGAAGCAGCCACGAGTGCGTATTTCGGTAAGACCGGGAGGAAGCGCGCCGAGAAGCTTTTTCGAGTGTGCGAAGAGCTGGTGGAAAAAACGCGCAACCCGCATGCGCGCGGTTTACTGAGCATGTCTCGCGGAATCTGCGCCTTCACCGCCGGCAGGTGGAAGCAAGCGCGGACCTTGCTCGCCGGGGCCGAGTCGATTCTCGCCCGTGAGTGCACGGGCGTTGCCTGGGAACTCGCGACCACTCGCGTTTTCTCCCAGGCCGCCTTGATACACCTGGGCGAGTATGCGGTGCTGCAGCAGCAATGTCCGGAGATCATTCGGGATGCCAAGGAGCGCGGTGATCTGTACACTGAGGTACTGGTGGGAGCCACTAGTCAAGCGTCCGCGTACTGCGCCATCGACCAACCGGAGCTAGCCCGAAAAACCATCGAAGAGTTGCTGGCCGGCTGGTCCCGCGAATCGATGGACACCCCACAATTCTTGGGGATTCTCACAGGTTGGTATGTTGATTTGTATCTTGGGGAGTACGCTCGCGTCTGGGAACGGATGGCATGGGAGTGGCCGCGTTCCGCTAAAGCCGGCATGTTTCGCGGGGAGTACAATCGCGTCATGGCTTTGTGGATGCGCGCCAGTGCTGCGATCAGCGGAGCCCAAGCATCGATCCAGCCGCGGGAACATTGGCGGGCCGCGGAGGCCATAGTGAAGAGGATGCGACGGGAAACGGTGCTGTCCGCACGGCCACTTGCGAGCGCCATGGAGTCCGCCCTCGCGCTCGGACGCGGCGATACTAAAATGGGCGTTGTTTGCCTGGAAAGAACCATTCAACAAGCGGAAGCGTCCGACATGTTGGTAATACTCAACTGCGCGCGTTTCTTCCTGGGGGCGTACGTGGAAGGCGACAACGGTCGTGCCATGAGTGCCTCCGCCGAGGAATGGATGCTTTCGCATGGAATTGCAAATCCAGCCCGATTTGCCCGCGCGAATATTCCAATCTTTCCGATGGCCGGTGAAGGACAGAAAAGCCGATGAGTGAGGCTTATTGGAGGGAATGGCAACAAACCCGGAGCCCGAAGAAGGTCCAGGCTTCGTTGGCGGCGCGCGGCCATCACGTTCTCACCATGGTTTCCAAGCGAGTGGACGAGGGTGTTGTCCGCCCGCTGCTTCCGAAGGGAGAGCAGCTTGGTCCGCCGGGACCCGACGGCAGATATCTTCTGATATATACCTTCGGCTATCAACAGTTCGTGCGATTCGCTTGGGCTCCGCCCATCTTCTCCATCAGTTATCTGGAATGCGTTGTGGCTGTGCCAGGCGTCCTGGTTCCCGCGTCTAGACGCCGAACCCTGGGCCCGTTCTCCGGCCTGGGCAAACTTTACGCCGATAGTCTGCTCGCCTGGAGTCTCGGGCGTCTCATTGGCTATCCCAAGTTCTTGGGGAGAATGAACACCGGCGAATCCAGCTATCGTGTCGAAACACTGTCAGGGCGGCCCGTCGTATCGGCTGTGTTCCAACTCAACGGAATGGTTGTAAATCCGTTTCGGGCTGCCGGCTACGAGCAATTCCGCGACCTTTCCTCCACCGCCGCGGTGACCAAAACACCCTTAGGAAACTTTCTATGTTCGATTCTGGAGTTCGATCGGGCGGCGGCGCTCGCGCAGCCAGTAATTGCGAGAGTCGAGGTTCAGGAGCCGGGCTTTCCCGGCCTACCGCCCGGCATCCACACCTTCACCGGGACAGACGCTGAGCCGCTCACCGCAATGCGTGCGCGTCTTTCCTGGACCTTGACCATAAAGGGTACCAATGTGGTTCCCGAAAACACGTCATCGGCCAGTGCGGCGGCGAGGTGAAGCAAAAGCCGGAACGGAAGTTCAGGCGCTCGTCGCGAAACTCACAGATGATGGATCGGCGCCAGGTGCCTTCTCAAGAACCGCGTCACGGGCCTTGTCTGCGTCGCGATCCAAAGCCTGCCAAAGTCTTACCGCGCTCTTTGTGATCCAGAACCAGCGTTGATCCAGCCGCTGAATACGAGGCGGGGACCATGTCCGGAGAAGGATCGGCAGCCCATGGGTATACATGAATAGCGCGAAGTAGGCCCGGTAGCGAGTGAAGATGTCGAACCTGTGTGGCTCGAACGCCAATGTCGTAGCCTGGCTCAGCACGAAGTCGAAGGCCGGCCCCATCCTGGCCAACGCTGGTTGGACAATCGCAATCTGCTCGTGTTCGAGTAAAAGATTGTTTGCCTGCCAGATCAGGTAGGTGGCTTCTTGACGCAGCTCCGGACCACCTTCCAGTAACCGCTGCCCTTCCTCGATTTTTCGAAATCCATCGAGCATGCGCTGGTGTGAAGGAAGATCTTCCAGGCCGGCTTCTACTAAAGAGAGCCCTCCCTGCGGCGAGCTGTAGGCGAGATGCGCCCAAGCAATGTCTTCGTAGACGTTGTTGTTGGTGTTCCTGAGCAGTTCCAGTTCATTAGCGAGCTCCGGTGGTAATGGGAGTCCATCCTTGGGATCCTTCCAGTGCCCTCCGTCGTTGACGAAGTCAAGTTCATACGGGAGAAGCGCCTCTCCCACTTTGTGGGACCCAAAGACCGCCAATCCAGCCCACTTAAACAATGGTTGATACTTTAGGTACAAATTAGCGTAACGGGTGGTAATGGCCTGGTTCCGATCCAGGACGAGGCCAGGGGCAGGAAGGCCCTTAGCGGCTTCCTCCTGCCAATGTTGGCGGATTTCAATAGGGGAATCCATTGGCAAAAAAACCTCCTTCATTCAGGCTTCAAGTCAGACCCAAGCGCCCAAATGATCGTCTTCGGATCACCGCAAAGGGCCCGGGACGCCAAACGTCCGGAAATGACCGCCGCTTCGACGCATCCCGCATTGAGGTAGTTGAAAGTCCAGTCTCCCGCCAATACGAGGTTTTTGAACCCGGACTGCGCGGGATGCAACCGGTGGACCGCCGTTCCCGGCAACGACAATACATAGCGCTCCGAGGGATTGATGTTCGCGCGCCAAAACTGGGCATCCAGCCTGGCTTCTCCAATCTGGTTGCTGGAGTCTACAAGGACATTCCAATCAAGCTCGCCCTGGGCGTTCACAGCGGCCGGCCAGAAAGGTTTCATACGTTGGCGGAAGAAGTTCAGTGCAAAGTCCTTGACGCGCTGGTATTCCCGAGCTGGGAAGTTGGGATCCGCGGCGGGTGGCGGAATTGGTTTTGCGTCCGGCAGGACATTGCAGAAGTAAGCCACCTGCTGGACCCCGGCCGCGGCCGAGCTGGCTTCCTTATCAAGGACTTGACTCATGTCCGCATAAGTGTCGAAAGGTTCGAGGTATCCGCTGATAAACGCGAGTTCCTCAATAGGGATGGGAAGCTGGTTGGAGTAGCCCAGCTCCGCAGCGGTCTTGTTTAACCAGAGTTGAACAGCTTGGGTCTGCGCCGTCCCCACGTTGTTAACCATGTTGCGCCAGCGGGGGCTGGCGTCGATGAGTTCTTCGCAAATGGACGGTAGCGCTCCGAGCGAAATACCCATGACGACTTCATCGAAGTCCAACCCGCGCCGCAGACGTTTCTTCGGCAGGCCTGAGTTCCAGGTAGTCCAGGCCGACTCAATGTCAAACGCTTTCATACTATGGCTCTGATCCAATTGATCGTAGAGCGGCCGATTGGGCCAACACGGGATACCGGCAATGATGACCAGGGGATTAAAGCCGCCTTCACTGGCCAGCACTTCTTTCGTGACCGTCGCCTGCACGTCGAGATCGATACTCTCGATGCAGGTTCGGTCTTGCGAGAGTCCCAGGTGCTCCACTCGATGGAAGAATTCGAACTTGACACCACGCCTTTTCAGCAGCAGGTAAAGGGGCGAGAAAATCGTATCTCCCATTCCGGCGTTCATGCGCCACAAAACGGCGCCGCGATAGCTCAGCACAGTGCGCATGGCACCGCGCAGGGCCGTTCCAGCCTCAATGCGAGGCAGGCTGATGTCGCCGTTCTGGTAGGCAAAACAGGCATCGTAGGCGGCCCGCGTGACCAGGTCGGGATTCACGCATCCGTGACGCTTCAACCAATCCTTCAGATCGTACTGGTTGATCGCATCATAGCCGTCAAGCAGCACGCCGTCCGCGATCAGGCCTCGCACTGTTGCAGCGCCAGCGTCCACAAGGGCAAGAAGCCGCCGGAGAATCGTCGTGTGCTCCGTCGCCTTCGCCAACAGTCCCCCAACCATTTCACTTGCCTTGTCGAGGAGCGAAAGCAGGAACTCCGAGTCTTGGGCTGAGTGCCGCCGTGGATCGCGTGGAAGCTTCTTGGCGTGTTTTGCTGCCCGATGTAACGGCAGCCCAAGCAGCTGGCTTCCCCAGAAGTCGAACAGCGACCGCACCCAGAAAAGAAAACGCTGAAGGAGCGTGCGTCCGGTTCCAGGTAAAGCGCCCCTCCGTGCCGCCAGGTCCCAATGCTTCACCAGCCAGTCCAGCAACCCTACCACGTCGTCCCATGGCGTCCGGAGGTCTAACTGCTCGAGGTTCGTCCCAGGGATTTCGTCCGACATGGGGAACCAAAACGACCAGATATTGTCCCCATCCGCTCCCTCCTGATCGATCATGGAGCAGATGCTCTGCTTGGTGAAGGCTTTGGTAAAGTCAGTGAACGGAGATCCAGGCGTTAACCCAAGGCAGTTCACCTCCTCGTATGCCAGCCGGATGAGCTCAAACGCGTTTTCGTAGAATCCGAACCAGACGTGGAGACCGTGTTCCTCGATGCGAGCTCGGTTCTCCAGATCGCGTCCACTGGCTCCCTTGCCGCCCAGCCGCCATCCCATCTGGTAGATGGTTATTTCAAAGTTGTCCTGCCAGTTGGGAGAGCGGGTCAGCTCGAAAGCCGTAGTCATCGCGCCGGCTCCGCCACCCAAAATCACTACTTTCCTTTTCTCAGCCATGGACTGCTCCCACTCACGTATCAACTCTTAGCCCAAACCGGAATTGCCGTGGATCACCGGTCCGACGTCCTCGGGCAGCGACCCGTGGCGCAGTCGATCGGGAGCGGCTCGCCTTCGAGAAATTCCATGGTAAGAAAGTCGATCTCGCCCTGCCGCGGGGAGCCGGTGTGGATCTTGAAGGGTTTGCAAACGTTGGAGTGGCCGATTTCGGTGGCGTTGCTGACCTCCGGGGGCAGCCGCTCGCGGACGCCCACCTGCCGCAGGAACCTATTGTGCTCACCCAGATCAGAAAATCGGAATTCGTGTTCAATATCGATTGCAATAATGTGGACCCCCCAGCGTCCAGAATCAGCGATAAATACGGGACGGTCCAGCGGCAACGGCGGACCATCACACACCTTCTTGGACAACCAACCATGCGGGACTTCCATTCTGGCTTATGACTTTCGTACAGTATACTG
>Ga0210394_10008135_pt1 | contig 10881 bp, 17 predicted proteins | sample IncBWC12MmetaG_FD_160121 | JGI IMG/M metagenome (GOLD analysis project Ga0210394, IMG submission 160121) | Forest soil microbial communities from Barre Woods Harvard Forest LTER site, Petersham, Massachusetts, United States - Inc-BW-C-12-M | ecosystem: Environmental > Terrestrial > Soil >... | reverse complement strand
AGGGCCTGGAGCCTTCCCTCTATCCCAAGATGCACAGCTATCTTGACCCGGAGGTCGGTGTGAATCTGCGGTTCAAGGAAACCGAAAACCGGAAACAGCGGCGCAGGAGAACGGCAGGGTTGTTCCTCGCTGAGGCGAGTGGGCAGTGATGATGCGTAATCAGGTCACAATCCGGTTGGCAGCAATTGCCATCTTGCTTTGCTGCATGCACGGGCGATCTCTTGGTCAGACTCTGGATAGGCCAAGCATTCCAACCTCGGAGACTGTCACCAAACGCCAGGGGTTTCTTGACTACGCGCTGGGCAAAATCAATCCGAATGGCATCGACTATGGCGCTTCGATGGAATCCGCCCGGAACGCTGTCGTTGAAAACACCATCGACGATCTCTACTTCTGGTCGAATGTGGTGACGCTGCTCTTGCTCAGCGGACTGGTCGCCGTTGTCCTTCTTCAGTGGCGCGCCGCCGACAAGCGTGAAGTCATCGCGGCGTCTCTTATCGCACAGTTATGGAACGGGCGCGTGAGCGACAGGATCGAGATTGAGCGCAGAACCCAGCAGTTCAATCAGCTGGTCGAAGCCCATAACGCCGATGTGGAACGCAGCATTTCTCAGAAGCCAGGCCCCTCACAACAGGCTGCCGAGACGGCCGGAAGCTTGACGCGGAGTGTTCGTAGTCTCGCTGATAGCAAGGGAATCTCGCCGGTAGAGGCGGAGAAGATCGAAGCCTCGGCGCCAGATTCAACCACAGCGAGCCTGCAGCAAAACAACCTCCTGTTGCAGCGACGTGTTGAAGCGTTGCAGAACAGCGAACAGAATCTCAAGCAGCGCCTCAACAAAACGACCGTCCTGCTTGACCAGGAACGGCGCCGCAACGCAACTCTTAAGGGTGCTTGAAAGGGCCAGAATGACCAGAACAATCCCATCCGATTTTGGAAGTCATGACGACTGGCTCCTCCATGTACGTCGCGAGATTCCTGTTCCGGAGCAGCCTTACGCCCTTGCTCTCGGCCGCATCGATCTCTTTCGGAGCTTCTACCTGATGCAGGGGCTTCCGTTTCCCATCTCGGTTGTGCAGGAATTTGAGCGCATCGAGATGCTTCAGGAGCCAGAACGGACGGCTGCATTGGAGGCTCTGAATGATGAGGTACTTCGGAACCTCACCGTTCATCTTTTCAATCAAGCGCAGTCCAACGCGCCGGACGGTGATTCGCGAACTCTGCCTTCCCCACGAGAACAGATTCAGGAACTGCGCAACCATCTTGCGCAGCAGAACCGGTACTTTGGTCTCTGGGTCGTCTACAAGAGGGATGTGAAAAACCACCCGGTCGCCGAGGAGTGGAGCGAGTATCTCCTTCAGGAACTCGGCGCCCGGAGCGCCGAAGAGATCGCGTTTGCGGACGCGATGGTCGAGTTGGAGAAGCTTCTCTCCCTTTTCCATGACGGGAATCGCGTGCTTCCCCGCCTCTCCTTCGAACGCATCTGGTTCCTGCATTCCCTCCGTGGCCCGGAGCGAATGTTCCAGACGCGTGCCGTCCTGGGGATGCTTACATCGGAGTTGACGGCATGTACGTCCGCGTAATCAGCTTTGGAACGAACTGGTGGGCCATGTGTTCACGCGACACTGGCGATCCTTACTGCTTCCGGCGGAGGGCAGCCTGGTTCAACGCCGCCGCCTTTATGTCCGGAAGCCGGCTTCATCACAGCGCGATCTTCCCCGGCCAGGTCCGCTTCAACTCGAAAAGCGGCTTCGATCCGGAGTTTCCTTTGCGCGCCGTGGGCATAACGTTTCAGTGCTCGGGGCCGCACCAATTCGCCGGCAAGATGCATTTGTTATTTGAGCGCCGCGTCGCAGGAACAGTACCCGACGGCTACCTTGTCACGCTCAAATCCGTGGAGCATGGCGTAATTCAGTTCGCCAAGCCGGGTTGGAAGTCCCCCGGGGTCCAGCCAATCTCGATCAGTTTGCGCGGCGATAGGTACGAAGCGATGTTGCTTTTCGGAGACCAGGATTGGGTCGAGAGCGACCTCGGGCGATGGCAGGTCGATCAGAGCCAATGCCGACTCCGGCTTAACGAAGTCGTGGCAGGAGCACTCCAATGAGGTATTACAAGGGCTATATTGCGCTCTCCGAAACATGCGATGTGCCGGTTCTGCTCCATGTCCGGAATTCGCGTGCACTTTGTTTCGATCAACTCCGCGAGCTATTGTCGCACGAGATGCTCGCCGTGATCGTGCGTTCGCTGCGCTGGCGGGTGGCACGCCTCGAAAAAGTTGGGTTGATCGCAAGGTTCAACGATCAACGGTTTCTCGGTAAGCCTGTCTACCGAATCACCCAGCAGGGCCTTGAATGTCTTCAGTCGCGCGGGCATTGTCTGGTCTCACTGCCCAGCGATACGGAACAAATTCTTCACCCGTCGAAGATCCCTCACGCGCTCGAACTGGTCAATATCCATCTCGCATTCGCCCGAACCGGCTTGCTGCGTTCGTGGAAGACCGACCTCGAAATCACGTCACGAAACCTGGTTGCCGCCAGCGGAGCGATCAAAGACTACGATGCCATCGCTGAGATCGAAGTCGACGGATGCACCCGAAGTATCGGGATTGAGTATGAGAGAAGCGCGAAATCCGTGACCCGATATACCGCAATTCGCGAAGCTCTCGACAAGGACATGACCACGGATTTGGTTCTCTATCTCACCGCCAGCGACGATATTTTGTATTTGCTTGCTATGGAATTGCGCTCGGCTCGCAAGCAGATCGCCTTCGCACTGAGCGATGCATTCCGCCGTTCCCTGCTTGATACGCGGACTCTGACCAATACGGCGAGCTCGGAGATTGTGTCGTTCCGCGAACTCCTCAAGCTAAAACATCCATAGTTGCCATCCTGCTATGCCACGAATCCCTTTGGCTCTTCGTTGCGGTCGTATTTCCGTCGCATTTCCGTGTGGTTGACGTTGCTTTGACCTTCTTTGCCTCGCTTTTGACCGAAATCGACCCCTCCTAAGTCATGCACGCTCAGGAGCTTCCGTTCTGACTATCCCCCTGTATACAGGCCTTTTTAGAGGTGATGGGAGGATGTGCGATGGAAGGAAGCGTATAAATGCGGTCGATTTGCGGAACACAGCTCATGGAAGTGAGGTGCGATTGTGGCTATGGAATTGGAAGCAGTGCGCAGACTCGTGAGGAACGCGGCAGTGATCTTGCGTTTGTCGTGAACCATTCGGGTGGCAAAGACTCAACACGAATGCTCGGATTCGTCCGTAATAATTCCGGGATTCCCCGACCCATGTGGTGATGGCAGACACCGGATTCGAGCACCAACGGCCGATCTCCGCAGCCGACTTTGCGCGCCATCGGTGTGCGGAGTTTGGATTGAACCTGACGGTCGTGCGGAATCCGAAGCGCACCTACCTCGAAATGGTGGAGCGCCGCGGCATGTTCCCGTCTCCAGGTTCCGCCAATGCACGCCCGATTTAAAGCGCAGTCCGATCGAGAAATTCATCCGGACTCTGGCGCACAAGGTGATCGTCAACTGCATCGGCATTCGCGCTGAAGAATCGCATTCCCGCTCACGATTAGCGCCGTTGACTGTGAATGCGAGCCTTACAACTCGCGATCGAACGGTCTACAACTGGCTTCCGATCTTCGACCAGTCGCTGGCGGATGTGCTCGCCTGGCATTGGGTGAACGCCGTCAGGCTTCATCCGGTGTATGTCCCCGAGTATCACAAGGACGGAACGACGGGCGGCTACCTGCGCCGGTTTTCTTGCAGGTGTGCATCTTTTCGACGGACGCCGACCTTCGGGCCATTTACGAGAATGACCGCGTGGCGTTCGAGCAGGTGAGCCATCTCGAAACCAAATTGGGCTACACGATGCGTTCGGGCGCCAGCCTGGTGCAGATCGTCAGTGCCCATGCCTCAACGGCAATTGAGGAAGCACGTCAGCAGAGCTTCTGCTTCTGAACGCGGCACCGGCTCCCAGTAAGTACTCCCGAACAACTGAAGTCCCCGAAGCCAGCACATAGCTCGCTGTTGATTCGTGAGCGTCAGGGCCAGTTCCGCGCGCACTTAACGAAAGCCAACCGGCATTTGGTGCCACGAAAGAAAGGAATGGCAATGCCCAATTCCAGCCCCATCGCCTCCACTCAACCGTTGGAAGCGGCAGCTTGTATAAACCGCTACCAGCGCCGCCTAGCGATCTGCCTTGTGCTGACCGTGCTCAACGCGATCGTCGTCGCGAACTTCGCTGGACCGCTTTATCGCGCGACCACGCGCGACGCGCTTCAGCAGATCGGAGTGACCTCGCTGTTCGCAGCCCTGGTCGGATCCTTTACTCGGATGTGGTTCCTCACGCTTACGAGCCGACCGCGATAGTCAACAACTATTCCCGCCAACCCCAATCCCAAAAGAGAGGAGAACCGCCATGCAACCCAGTTTAGGAAAAATGTCTGCCTACAAGATGTTCAACTGGCGGGACCGTGCCGCCAGCTCCGTCGAGCAAACCGTCGTCGCATTTCTGGAGATCGGAGAGGCCATTGCCACCCGGTGGATACAGACGGCCAAAGGCGTCCTGCTCCTGCAGATGGTGCCGGACAACGGCGCATCCGGAGCGATCTACATCTTCGATCGACAGCGCGAGCAATGGTACATGCTGTCGTTCGAGGTTTGCGAAGACCAATTCACCTCGGAGAAGTTTGACCGCGCGTTCTCCGAGTACGACCTGTTCCGCCTGGTCGAGCAGCCTGGCCTGCTGCTCTCCGAGTTCCAACCGGTCGCAGCTTAGCCCACCTCGCAACACTCCCGACGACCAATTCAACCCCAACTCAGGAAGGAGCCGTCATGCGTCTGTCCGCAAGCCGTATCCGCTCGATCAACCGCGCGATCGCCAGGGTCCAATCGTCCGCCTGGTTCGCGCCAGTCAGAAACCCCCACCGCACTTTGGCAAACCCAACACTGGCCGTCTCAGTGAACGCGGCCGAATTCGTGAAGGTCGTTGTGGTTCCAAGAAGCGCCACTCTGTAACGCCGGCAACCGGAATTGGCGAGCAAACGCACAGGTTGAGCGTGCTTTGCTCGCCGCCTTCCGGAGATTTGACCGAGTTTCGGACCCGGGATACAACCACACCACGGATGAAGGAGGCAGGACGCCATGTATGCCAAGTTCTGTGTAAACCGGGAAACGGCAAACAACTTCATGCGACTGCTCGTGAACCGGCGCGCCTACGGAATCCAGGCCGAGCGGCCGCTGCCGAACGGCTCCGTCCCCTATTACCCGGCAAGGGATTGGAAGACCAAGGAGCCGAAGTCGCTGGACGAAGGCGTTGCGCGCATGCACCTCAACGGCGACATCACCATCAGCTTGTATGCAATCAATCCGGAGACCCAGCGTTCGAAGTGGGTCGCGATTGATGCCGACTTCGACGGCTCTCTGGAGTCGCTGTTTCAATTGCAATGGGAGTTGAAGGAGGACGGAGTGGACGCAGCCTTGGAACAATCGCGCCGCGGCGGGCATCTCTGGATCTTCGGCGCCGAGCCGCTGCTGGCATCTGAGTGCCGCATCTATGTCTACAATCTCGCTCTCCGGCTCGGTATCCCGGTAAAAGGTGGCGGTCTCAAGGAAGGGATCGAAGTATTCCCACGCCAGGATCGGCTCGAAGATGGAGAGCTTGGCAATGCCATCCGCGCTCCAATCGGCGTGCACCGGAAGACGAATCGGCGCTACTGGTTTTACGAAGCCGAGCCCACTCCGGAAGCGCAGCTTGCCTATCTCGACGGGTTGAAGAAGCTCACCGAGTCCGAACTCAGAACCTTTATTGAAGGGATGAGCCTGCCCGAAGCGTACCGCCCAGTTGTCGCGGCGCCTTACATCCCGACCGTCTCTTCTACGCAATACCCGGAGTTCCGAATCCTGGACTATGTTCGGGCCACGCGCAAGGACAGCCGGAATTGGTGGGCAAAGTGTCCCTCCTGCGCGGGAGTTGGGCGCGACCGCTCCGGCGACAACCTCGCCATCCAGATCAAGAACCCGCGCTACTACAAATGCTGGGCCGGCTGCACGAAAGAGGAGATTCGGGCAGCGCTTGGCCAGCCCATCCACACGCGCGCGGCGGTTTAGGGAGCGAGTATGAAGGCCGTTCCCACAAAACGGAAACCCGAATCCGCCTCAATGCGCCATGCTCTTCACGGGCTCGCGCTTCCGGCCAGCGTGCTCAGGGCGCTCCAAAAGCGAGGCATCTATTGCACCCCCGGAATCTCACTGGAACACCAGCACCTGGCAAAACGCTATGTTCTGCGCGGCGTGGAGTCCGGCGGCGCGGTCTCCGACATGGGCAGGGCATGCGCTTTCGTCTCGCCGGAAGGACACCCATTGCCTTGGTTGCAGTCCCTCGACTCGATTGCCGTGAATGGCCGTCATGCGATCTTTCTTGCGGAGAGCCTGGTGCGCGTGGAGATCCTGCGCACCGTGAGGACATGCGAGCTGGCGATTACGCTTCACACTTTGTCTTACGCGCCGGGCCGCATTCGACCGGAGGTTGCTTCGACGCTGCTCTTTCGTGGGCGGGATGGTGTTCTCCCCTTTGATCTTTGGAAGTACGAACACCGTGCACTTAGGGGAAAGTTGACTCCCATCCTCTATAACCGCGCTGGAGAGGTGCTGCATGTGCCGCAGCGGTTTGAAGAGGCGATCAGAAAAGTGACGTCGGCGGTTTGCTGCGTCGGCTGCAAGCATTCGCATGTCGGAGTGCCGCCAGTCGCCGGAGGATTGAGACCATGACGAATCCCATCAAAGCTGCGATTACAGTCGGTGAGCCGAACTGGACTCCGCTTGAGTTGGTCCTTCCGGCTTGCGAGCTCGAAAACTTCATGTACATGGGCCGAGCAGGGGAGGTCGAGTTGTACAAGCACTGGCTCACGCGCTGCTATCTCAACATCAGTGCGGACGGCCAGCGGTTCTACCGCTATTCCGACGGAACGTATGTCGAGGTCACCAAAGCTGTGGCTCTCGACCATGTACGCAACCGAGACCACTAGGAAAGGAACAACCACGATGGCAAAGAGCGTCAACAGGACATTACTGCTCGGGCACGTTGGCAAGAATCCCGAGGTCGGAACTACACCGGGCGGCACTCTTGCCGTCAACTTTTCTCTCGCGACTACCGACCGGGAGAAGGACCGTCAGGGCAACTGGTCCGACAGAACCGAGTGGCACAACCTGGTCGCTTACGGCCGGACCGCTGAGATTGTACGGGATTATGTGAGCAAGGGCACGCAACTCTTCGTCCAGGGCAAGATCCAGACGCGCTCCTGGGATGACAAGGAATCCGGGCAGAAGCGGTACTGGACGGAGATATTCGTCCATGATCTGACGCTGCTGGGCGGAGGCCGTGGGGAGAATGGCGGCTCCGCTCACAGCAATGGTCGAGACGACTCCGGGAGGAGTGCTGGTGGATCAGGCTACCAGCCGCAGCAGATGGACGAGCAATACTCCGACGAAGAACTGAACCCGGATGAGATCCCGTTTTGATCCGTTGCTTTTTCGTGAACCATGGCGCTCTTCGGGGCGCCATTTCCTTTTGAGGAGCTACCACGATGGCGATCAAAGAAGTCAAGACAAACACGGAGCTGGACGCCCTGTTCACACAGTTGGCGGAGCCCTTTGACACGAACGAAATCAAGTGGCGGGTCACGCACACAACCCGAGATGGAAGCCGTGGCGCGGTCATTGCATACGCTGATCCGCGGGCGTACACGGACCGTCTGAACCAACTCTTCACCCCGACTGGCTGGACCCGGACCTACGAGGTCTCCACGATATCGGCCGTCACGCGCATGAAGAAGGACAAACTCATCCAGACGGGCAAAGTTCTGGTGACATGCACGCTCACTATTACTGGATTGGGTTGCCATGCCGGCAGTGGTGAGGACTGGGCAGATGAGGCAAATGCTATGACAACGGCGGAAGCGCAAGCGTTCAAACGGGCTGCCAGTTGTTACGGCCTGGGGCGTTACCTTTACAACCTCGCCGAGATGTGGGTCCCGCTCAATGAGCATCGGCAGCCATTCGAATTCCCATCTCTCCCGCAATGGGCTCTCCCGAAAACGGGTACGCCAGTTAAGAACCATCCAGCATCCGGCCCGCACCCCGTGGCAATCCAACGCGGGCCGATCGATCAGAGAATCACGGGCAAGATCGAAGGCTTCCGGCGCATTCTCGGCGATCCGATTTACGGAGAGATATTGTGGCGCGTCGCGCGAACGCAGAAGGCGAACGCCATCCCCAACGCGCAGCTGCAGACGAATGTCGCGGAGGCGATGGAACGGGCCTCGCGGGGAATCCGCAAGGCGCACTCCCTGGCCGAGTCGATCGGCGATACACAATTCGTCTCGGTGCTAGATCGCTTGCAAATCGTGTCAATGACGACCATCCAGAATCTCCACGCACTCAAGCATCTGGTTTCAGAACTCGAAGGGCTGGCTGGGCAACCAGTCGCCTGATCACCGAGAAGTCGTGCAGTACCCCGCCCTTTCGCCGCGGAGACATGACACGCGCGGCGCAGACGATACGTCGCGCTCCGGAACCTATCTCGGCCCCTACCCGGCGGGCTGTCTGCCTCGATAACTGCAAAACGTCGCACACGCTGCGAGTCCTCCGATTGACGGATGAGTCGCCGCGTCAAGGAGCTTTGAATGAGAGCCGAAAACGAGCGTCCTCCAACATTCGTTGAATGGGTCCTGGCTCTGCTTGAAGAACGCTTCCCATGGCTGGGTTCAGGACAAGATGAATCGGTCGGCGGAGCGGACACGGTCGATGAACTCGCCGACCTGTACAAGTCGTTGATTGAGCAACGCGACAAGGCACGTCGCGAAAACGGTGATCCACGAGCGTAACCGGCATCGGTCGATACCTGGAGGATCTATGTGCAATGTACGGATGATTCGAACGGAGCCCGGCCTTGTATCGATTCCTCTGGAGAAGGCCGTCTATTGTGAGAACTGCACGATGGTCTCCTCTTCGGCCCGGCACCGCTGCGGGTTATGCGGGTCAGAGCAGATCGTCCGATTGGCTCCTCTGATCCCAGAGCCGTGGGACCCAGGTCCGATGCCAGCTCTTGCCTCGGCTGCATAGCGGTCAAGCTGCGGTGAGCCTCGTTTTGTTACTCGGCGGTATTTCGAAAAGTGAGCATCCAGTGTTGTGTGCGGACATGCAATGGCTCAGCTAGACCAAGTCGCTGTTCCGAGCATTCATTCCAACCCTAGGTTCGCGCTAGGTACACGCCTAGGAGATCAATGAGCCTCCCGATGTTTCTGATGAGTGGAGTGCATTCTTTGAACTCTCGGTATGTTGGGAACAGCACGCGCCCGTGCATCACTGCATCTCTCAGAGAGGTGAAGTTATAGGGCCTATCATATCCACCGTTACTGAATGCTAGGCCAATCTGTTCATTGAGAAAGCTGCGCCACGGCGGATGTTTGCTGAGGGAAGCATTGACTTGGTGGTAATCCAATTCGTCGACAAACCGATTGCCACCGTTTTCCAGCCACGAGGGTCCAATACGCTGTTTAATCTTGGCAAGCCCCGTAGGAGTGAGAGTCAGCCCGTGTTCGTCTATTAGGCCACATCCGTCCATGGCAAGAACGTCTCGCGAGAGCTCTTCAACTCGGCTCAACCCCGCATAGAGCTGGACACGAAACTCACGGCTGTTGAACGCCCAGTATGTAATCAGCCCAGAAACTCGATTGTCGCGGAGTGTGAGATACCATTCCCGTGAGTCAAAGAGGGAGAACGCATCCGCGAGCGCGGTGGAATCCGGAATGTGGTCGGAAATCGATGTCTGCTGTTCTCTTGTTATTCTTCGAGGGTCATTTGCTTCATGCACCGTGCAGAACACGCTATTGAAGGTCTTTCCGTCATCAGATACGGGGACAACGGAATATCGTTTTTCGCCGACCAATCGGCTTGCAGCGGCCTCGTCTCCCGGCCCGACATACTCTATTTGAGGCAATTGGACCATCACATCGCGGACCACGAAGGTTTCTCCGAGCTTCCGGATCAACTTCGCATAAGGGGTGATATCCGGATCTTCGGGCTTCGAATTGGTGTGTTCAAACATTCGTTTCCAGTGGTCTACGTGGAATACTACTCTCTCCCGTCGTCCGCAAATCTAGCGGGCAAGTGGTTCATTGAGGGGCGCTATTATTTTGGGAATGTTTGGCAAGATTGAATTAGCCGTTGACATTCTCGCGTAAGTCCGCAAGATTCGTCTTCCCTCCGCTCTTGCCAACAGCCAAACGCGCTCATCCAGATCGGTCTAAGTATCACTTGAGCCTCAGATCAGTCCTCACAGAGACACATTGATCGAGTTCAGGTGACGTCCTTCAGAGAGCATTTTTCTGAGAATCCCATTCCACGAGGTGAGGTGAATCGATGCGGAATGTCGCTCGTCTGAAAATGGGTTACTACCCATTACCGAAGGCCGAAGGAGTGAAGCTTCGCTCCCTGCTCACTTTCACTGGGCCGGCTTCAGTGATCGACCCCTGCGTAGGACAAGGAGCGGCGCTTCATCTCGTTACGAGCGACGCGCAGGTTCGGCGCTATGGCGTCGAGCTCGATACGGAACGTGCGCGGATCGCCAGCACCAACGGCATTGAGACCATCCAGGGCAATGCCTTTGACGCTATTGCGCGGCCCGAATCCTTCTCGCTCCTGTATTTGAATCCGCCCTATGACTCGGAGATCGGTTCCATCTCTAACCGCCGCATGGAGGCCGTGTTCCTGGAACATACCTACCGCTGGCTGGCAATGGAAGGCGTTCTCATCCTGGTGATCCCGTTCGAGCGATTGCATGACTGCGCCGGCGTCCTTGCTTCCCACTTCACCC
>Ga0210394_10008134_pt1 | contig 10881 bp, 6 predicted proteins | sample IncBWC12MmetaG_FD_160121 | JGI IMG/M metagenome (GOLD analysis project Ga0210394, IMG submission 160121) | Forest soil microbial communities from Barre Woods Harvard Forest LTER site, Petersham, Massachusetts, United States - Inc-BW-C-12-M | ecosystem: Environmental > Terrestrial > Soil >... | reverse complement strand
CCAAGCGAAGCAAACGGGGCGCCCTTCAAATTGAATCCAGATGGAAGAGGTCTATGGTGATTCAAACACTGCTTGCGGATGATGAACCACTAGCGCGCCGAAAGCTGCGCGAATTACTTCGAGAAGATCCGGATGTCAAGGTTGTGGGTGAGGCAGGGAATGGCTCCGAGATCCTTCAGCTATTGCGGCAAACAAGCCCGCAGGTCATGTTTCTGGATGTGTGCATGCCCGGGCAGAACGCTTTCGGCGTATTGGAACAAATCGCGGCGGAGAAGGGCATGGCGATGCCGCGGGTAGTTATCACTACTGCATACGATCAGTTCGCTTTGCGTGCATTCGACGCCCGGGCGATCGACTATCTGCTCAAGCCATTTACGGTTGAGCGTCTACGCATAGCGGTCCAACGGGTTAAGGATCAGCTTTCGGGCGCAGTTACGAAAACCGCGAACGGTGCGGCTCGGGCTGCGAACGAAAACGAGCCTTTGACTCGCGTGGTCTTCAAATCCCGTGGGCGGATTCTGTTTCTTCACACCTCGGAGATACGCTGGATCGCCGCGGAGGAGAATTACATTCGCATCTCGAACGGAACGGAGTCACATCTGTTGCGGGACACGATCTCTTCGATTGAACAGCGCCTGGACGCGAAGATGTTCCTGCGCGTTCATCGGTCCGCGATCGTAAATCTGCAATACGTCAAGGAAATCCGCACAGATCCCAAGGGCGACTTTGTTGTTCTGCTTGTGAATGGTCAGAAGATCCCGATGAGCCGCGGCTACCACTCGCGCATTCGGCACCTGCTCGGTCAATGGCTCATGCGGAGCGGAAGGTGTTAGTCGAATCGATTCGATTTACTTCGACGGGTAGGCGATCGTGACCGCAGAACGCCGGGATTGCCGATTCCGGGTCTTGCTGTGACGCCGTCTCAGGAATGACAGCCCTCGCGGATGAGGGCTGCCATTCCCTGGTTGAAAATGTGACTCCGTTGCCTTTCCGACTTAGAAATCCAGCCTCAGAGCGAACTGCCCGAATCGACGCTCATCGTGGTTGCCTCCAAGGGCAATGCTGTTCAATCCGCCCTTCTCAGCGATAACCGGGAGCGGCGTGCCGACGGTACCGGGTGCGTTTGTCACCGAGAGTCCTGCCTCATTGACATAGAGGTTATGGTGATTGAATAAGTCGAATGCTTCGGCACGGAATTCGAGATCGGTGGACTCCGTCAATTTGAATTTCTTTCCGACCGATGCATCCGCATTCCACGCGCCGGGCCCGCGGAATTCATTCCTGCTCGTCATGTTTTTGGGGAAAGGCCCGAAATCGTTTATTCCGAGGGTCGAGTTGAACGGAGCCAGGTCGTTTGCGGCGGGGATGGTCATCACCTTGAATTGATTCACCGCCACATTTACCGGAGTACCGGCTTTTGTTTGCGTGATTGGGGATTCAGGCACGATTCTGGGGACTCCCGAGTAGCCGTTTAGGTTGTAAGAGAAGTCGTAGACCGAGAAAGGCGTTCCGCTGCGTGCTGTGAAGATGCCCGATGCGGCCCACCCTCCCAATGCCTCCGCCATCAAACCGTGCCCGTGTTTGAACCAAGGAGATTGCCAAATGGGCGAGAAGACCAACCGGTTCGTGACGTCAAAATCGGAGCTGCCTTTATCAAGGCCCGGGTTCAGCGGATCCAGGTATCCAAGGTTGCCGATGTAACCTGAACCTCCTTGCGAACTGTCGGAAAACGTTGAACTCAGATCATCCAACGAATGACCCCAGGTGTAATTCGCAATGATGTCGAGACCGCTGTGGCGAACGTCTTGCGCCTGATACTTGACATTGAGGGAGTCGAAGGTGCTCTGACCGGCGCTTCCTCGGACGTTGATAGCGGAATACTGATCGTTCGGCCGAGTGAGGCACTCAGTCGTTGTACCGGGGCAGTCGACCGGAGCTCCCAGATACGCCTGGGCGCCGCCAACCGGATTGCCCGCGGTGATGTCGTAGAGGTGCACCCCATGTGCTCCGCTGTATGCCAACTCGACGAAGGAATTCCTGGCCAATTGCCGCTGAAGCGCGAGGCTCCAGAATTGAGTTTGCGCGACATTGATGTTCTGGTTCACGTTTCGTAGCTCGGTGGGCGGGAGTGGAACTGGAGGGCCAGGAGCGCCGAGCGGGCCTACGTCGCTGTTAGTCACTTGCGTGTTGAGGATATCCAGGACGCCGAAGTTCGGCACATTCTCAATCGTGTTGAAGGTGACATTTCCAAAGTTTCGTTCGTAACTGATCCCGAAACCGCCGCGAACGCTTGAAGTGCCGTTGCCGAAGACGTCATAGGCAAATCCGACTCTGGGAGATGCGGTGCCCCACCTTGGAGACCACAACTTCCCAATGGAGCTCTCAGGCGCTATGTGCACTTGGCCGCTTGCAATCTGTTCAAAGAAACTGGAACCCGAGCCGTAATAGAAGTTCGAGTCGAGATTCTGATGATTATTGTGCTGCACGCCATAGTGCTCGTAGCGAACGCCGTAGTTCAGGGTCAACCGCGGAGTTGCCTTGAAGCTATCCTGTGCGTACGCCGCCCAATCGTTGTAACGATAGCTTCGCGCGAAGACTGGCGCGGTCGCAGGTGGCGTTACTTCGCATTCCGGTGTCGCGTTCAGGCTTCCGTCGGGGTTTTCCGTGCAGGGGAGTTTGCCTTGGGGATTGACTGCGCCTTGGTAGTACTCAAGATTCCCGGCGAGCATTTGCTGGAGCGCAGGCTGCACGCCGTTTTGCAGAAACTCGGCCGCCTGTGCAAGAGCGCCATAAGCGATGTTCATCTGAATATAGGTAAACTGGCCGCCGAAGCGCATGGAATGCCTGCCTTTGGTCCAGGACAGGTCTTGCTCCAGTTGGATCGTGTTCTGAGGGCCGCCGTATGGTAAGCCGCCGGCACCGGGCGCCATGAAGTTTTCGAGCCCAGGGAAAGTGACCTGAAGACCTCCCGCGGTTGCACCTCCAAACATCAAATTGGGAACGTTCTGTTGGGCGGCATCATAGTTGTCGGGTGCTGAAAAGCGGCTGAAGCTGAGCTTGCTGCTGCTGAACAATGCGGGGCTGAGGCTATGGCTGATGGAATACAGATAGGTATTGTTGGAAATCGTTTGACCAACGTCGTATTGCGGATATGGGCTGTAGAACACCGTGCCATTGACAAGGTCTTGCCTCTCCTGCCCGAACCGGAAAAACATCTGCGTGCTGGAACTCAGGTTATAGTCGACTCGTGCGAGCGACCGGTAAGAATTTTGAGGAAAGTCACCGCCGGCGTCGGCACTTGCGAGGAAGTTAACCTGGCCAAAGATCGGAGTAGAGGCCGGTACGCCGGGGAGCGTCACTTGGAGGTCGGACTGGGCCAGCGTGCTGGTAATTGGGTATGGAGTCTTTCCATATTGGCTGAAGTAAGACTGAACACTTCTCGCCGTGTAAGACAGAAACTGTGGAGTTGGAATCAGCTCCGACTCTGCGGCGGCACTTCGAACACGCGTCCATTCAGTGCTCGCAAAGAAGAATAGTCTGTCTTTCTTGAGTGGGCCGCCAACATCAAATCCGAACTGGTTTCGGGTATATATCCCCTTGGGAATCTGCGATACAACATTTTGATAGGTGTTTGCGGTATATGCAGACAGCCGATTGAATTCCCAACCGGAACCGTGGAACCGATTTGTTCCCTGCTTCGTCGTCAGGTTGACGATTCCTCCCGACGCACGGCCGTATTCCGCCGCAAAATTGTTGGTGACTATGTTGTATTCCTGTACGGCGTCAATCGGGACCTGTTCGCCAACGGCAAATGTGAAGACGCTGATATTCTCCACTCCATCCAGCAGAATCTCGGTCCCGGTCTGCCTTTGCCCGTTGATTGCATAACCAACTCCCCGGCTGGAGAGGTTCTGGCCGCTGTTTACATCATTGGTTGTGCTGTCTCCATTGCTGACGTTACCCGATAGAACCACAAAGTCATAAGGGTTTCTGGTCAAGCTGGGGAGTTGGGCTAGTTGGCGAGTATCGATGAATTGAGACAGCTCCTGAGTCTGCGTATTGACCGTGGCCCCGCCTTCGGCGAGCACCTGCACCTCAGTAATACTTGCGCTCACAGACAGTCTTGGGTCGAGGGTGATGTGCCCGCCGACAGTTACCTCAACGTTTGCGGAGAATGGCTTGAACTGTTCCGCCGTCACAGTAACGCTATACGTACCGGGTTCTAGACCTACTATCGTGAAGGCGCCAGTGTCGGACGAACGAGCTGAGCGTTCAGCATTGCTGGCGGCGTTCTTAAGCGCAATGACCGCGCCGGAAAGCGCCGCTCCCGATTGGTCGCTTACTGTGCCGGCTATCTGCCCTTTGTCTACCTGAGCACCGATCCAGGGGCACAAGAGAAGCGTGAGGATAAGCGCTCTCACCGCATTGCGGCGCAATGCCGCATCGCCCACCTTCATATCGACAGATGTGGGCAGGTTGATGGCAGGCAATCGGGGAATCAAACTGAATAGTCCCATCGTTCTCCTCCAGGGGCCGTTCGGGCCAACAATCGGTAGTCGCCACCCGGCTAATCTGATGTGAGTAAGACCAGACTGCCCTGCGGCTGTGCAACCTGAAGAGCATCCTTCGAGCCAAGTCGATCGCAGAATGAAGCTGAGTGACGGAGTTCAAGTGGCAGGGATGGATGGTTCGAAGCGAGGGAGAAAACGCATTATTGATATCTCGAGCGCATTGCAACGGTCAACCCGTGTTTCCAGTAAATGAAAATGCGATGGCGGGGTATCTATGAAGTTTTATATTCTTTCCGAAAAGCTGAGCATCGGTGACGTTGCTCGCCGGATTCGCCAACACTCAACTGGCCAACGCAGTTGAGGAACACGGACCTTGGCTAGCAAGTGAACGCACTGCTAGCGCAAGGCACCGGGAAGACTGAGGGGCCGGCCCTTAACAGCGGCTAACTCCAGGAACGGCGCGACTCATTCCGCACGAAGAGCTTCGATCGGATTTATTTGGGCTGCACGCAATAGAGGGACGGCAACGCCCATGGCGATCATGGCGATGACGATGATCACAGCTCCGAACGATGACGCGGGATCGATCGCGCTCATGTGGAACATCAACCCACGAACCGTGCGCGTGCAAAGCGCCCCGAGCACGATCCCCACGGTTAGGCCGCTGATCCCAAACCTGGCAGCTTGTTTCACAACGAGCTTTAGAATGTCGCTTCGCTGGGCTCCAACCGCCAGGCGAATCCCGATCTCTTGTGTCCTTTGGGCCACCGCGTAGGAAACCACTCCACTCACTCCGATGCCCGTCAAGGCCAGTGCAGCAAATGCGAATATGTTGAGCAGGATCGCTGTCATCCTCTGGCGCGCAATTGAATTGGAGAGGACCTGGTCAACCGTCTGGAGGTGGTAAACCGGTTGCTCAGGGTCGATCGAATGAACAGCATTCTGCACTACGGGCACGATAGACTGCGGGTCGTCGTTGACGCGTACAAGGAGCACTTCATGCAGGCCATACCCGGCAGTAAAGATCTCCGGGGGCGGGTCCGATTCGATTCCGATGTCGTGAGCACTTGAGACGATCCCGATAATAGGGACTGCTGCTGGATGAGGGCTGAGAACACCGATTACAATCTGGGCACCAACAGGGTCTCTTCCACGCAAGAATTGCTCCGCGAAACTGCGATTGACAACGAAGACGTTCGAGCGGTCCGACAGCTCAGTTTGGGTAAAGATTCGCCCTTGTTCGAGCCGCAAACCCATGGTCGTGAAAAAGCCGGGATTGACAACGCGGATTTGAGCCACGGGAAAAGCTCCCGCTGCGACAGGAGGGGCGCCCTGGATCAGGAATCGCGTCATCGACCTGGAAGGATTGAGGGGAATCTCATTCGAGGCCGCGACAGAGACCACGCCTGGAGCACGCGATATCCTGTCGATGAGTTGCTCATAGAACTGATCTGTCGCCGGAGCTCCCAGCTGGAATTTTGGACCTGGCAAAGTGATCTCGAACGATAACAGCCGCTCGGTTTGGTATCCCGGAGCGACTGATAATAACTTCCCGAAGCTCCTGGCGAACAGCATGCCCAGAAACAACACTACGACTGCAATAGCGATTTCAGCGGAAAGCAAGAAGTTTCGGCCGCGGCCCGAATGCCTGGTCACGGTGCGCCCGGCAGTCCGCAAGGTCTGCGAGAAGTTTGGCGTCGTCTCCAATGCAGGCAGAATTCCGAAAACACCGGCGGTCAACAGACACACTCCCACTGTCAGAGCAAGGACCGGAAAACTCAGTCGTACAGAGTGGACAAGCGCGGCGTCGATCCCCGGTAGGTGGGAAAGGAAGAAGCGCAACATGGGAAGCAGCGCCCAGCCGAGCCCGGTTCCAATCGCACCTCCAAGAAGACATATACACAGGCTCAGGGCCAGCTGTTGCGAGATCAACCTTCCCCGAGTACCGCCTAGAGACCTTCGAATCGCAATCTGGCGCTGATTTGCCGAAGCACGAACCAGCAGAAGATTAGCGACATTTACGCACGCGATCAGCAGGACCACTACCACAGCCCCCATCACGCACAACATGGCGGTGCGGAACGATCCGACGAGCCGGTCGCGCAATGGCACAACCTCAACTCCCATATCACGATTGGTGGCCGGATAGGAACTCGACAGTCGTCCCGCGATAGTCCTTAAGTCCGAGGTGGCTTGAGCCAGTGTAATACCGGTACGCAGCCTTCCGAGTACCTCAACCGAATGCCAGACCCGCGACGCCTGAGTCGGCTGATCCAGCAACGATAGGGGCAACCATACGTCCCCGTCCGCGGGGAAGCTCGACTCAGTCGGAATCACTCCCACAACGGTATATTGCGCCCCATTCAATTTGATGCTGCTGCCTACAACACTAGGATCTCTCCCAAAGTAGAGTCGCCAAGCATCTTCGCTCAATACCGCGACATGATCGGATCCCGGCGAGTCATCATGAGGGGTCAGTGTGCGACCGGCCAGGGGCGTCACTCCCAGAAGAGAGAAGAAGTTCCCCGACGCAAGCACGCGGCGTACTTGCTCTGAGTGGCCGGCTCTGTAGAGGGATTCGGTGTTTGGATTGGCGTCGGCGAATGCGGCGATCTGCTCAAAGCTCTTCTGCTGATTTTGCCAGTCCAGATAATCGGGATAGGTTACCGGAAGCGCGCCGTGGGCCCGGGGGTGAGTCTCGGCAATCGCCACAACGCGGCTCGCATCCGCAAAGGGAAGAGATTCCAACAGCACCGCATAAACGACGCTGAAGATCGCGGTGTTTGCGCCGATGCCCAGTGCGAGGGTTCCGAGAGCTGCGATCGTGAATCCGCGAGAGTTTAACAGTTGCCGGATCGCGTACTTCAAATCGCGCAGAAAGATCTCCATGTCCAGCTCTCCCCCCTTGAAAATATAGCGATTCTAACTCGCTCCGCATCTTTGACGGCTTGAATTCACAATTCTTGCTCGGCGAGTGATTCCATTCGGCAAATCAGGCGCACTTCATCACATTTCTGCGTATGAATTGCCGCCGCTTGCCACTCCAAAGGGGCAGGCGACATCAATCCCGGCAAGCAGTTCATTTGTGACGAAGTGCGGTTTTGTGCAGGCGAATGTGTCCTTTTCTGAGATTGGGTATCATTCTGCCGGGGTCCTAGCAATTGCAATGCATCGCATGGCTGATAACCTGTCGTTAAAGCACCAGTCAAATCGATATCGAGATGCGCGTCCTTCATCAGGCACGGAAGCGTAGCACCGCTTATCGGCATCTGCCGAACATCACAATTCCCCTCTTCCGGGTGAGTTCACTCTGAAGATCCTGAATCCGTTTGGATGTATCGAAACATATCAACACACATGGCCGTCGCTCTGGCGATTTCCGCGGACCTCATTGATCCCCTGGTTGACCTCAATCTAAAGGGACGGAGAAATCGGAATGGAAGAGAACTCGGCTACTTCGACACCAATAGATGTGGAATCGCCAAAGCGCGCGCATCTCGTTCTCATGCACCCGGTCATTTACATCGGCACCTGGGCAGTGTTGGGCACCCTGTTCGCCATGCAGGATTGGCTAAATCTGCGCCGCTGGGGATACCGCATCGGGGTCGTGATCGAACTTGAAGCCTGGGGAATGGAGTTCGTGATTTGGGGCGCGTTGAGCTGGCTTTTGTGGCGACTAATCGGACCATTTATTCAAAACGCCAGCCTCGGAGGCGTATTGAGCAGGATCCTTCCCTTAAGCGTGGCCACAAGTGCGGCTAAAGAAATACTGTTTGTGCTGATATTTCCTGGCCTTCCTCTAAATCGGCCTCGCATGCCTTATTGGACGCGGCTGCGTTTCCACTTATACGCCGACATCGTGGATGACATGGTGGTCTTCTGGTGCTCATTCCTGCTCTTCAGAGGGCTGGGGTATTACCAGAGGTCAAGGGAAAGCGAAAACACGGCCGCACAATTGGAGGTTCAGCTTGCAAATGCACGACTCTCGGCCTTGCGTATGCAATTGAACCCGCACTTTTTATTCAATGCCATGAACAGCATATCCAGTCTGATGCGAACGGATGTCGACGCGGCCGACGAAATGCTCGAACAACTGAGCAGTCTGTTGCGTATTAGCCTCGAACGTGGATCTGTTCAATTGATCCCGCTCCGTGATGAGATCGAGTTCATCGAGGTCTACCTTTCTATGCAGGACAGGCGCTATTCAGACCGCGTGCGACGCGAGATATCGGTCGATCCTTTACTGCATGATGTTCTCGTTCCAGCGATGATTCTTCAACCGATCGTGGAAAATGCCTATTCGCACGGGCTGTCCAAGATAGAGAAAGGCGGGGAGCTTTTCATTCAAGCGCGCGAGGCGAAGAAGAGCGTGGCCTTCACAATAACAAATAGCGGAGTTGGCTTAGGGAACGGATTGGGGATCTCGAATGGACATGGGCTTGGAATCGCAAACATCAGGAGCCGTCTCCAGCTGCACTACGGAAACGATTGGTCATTTGAATTGGCCCAGACTGACCGCACTCATGTCACCGTCACGATGACGCTGCCAATCCAGTTGGAGGATGCTCCCAAATCCCTTGCTACACAATTTGGTGTCGAATGATTCAAGCGATCCTGGCAGACGACGAAGTCCTGGCACGCCAAAAGCTGCGCAAGCTGCTCCGCGAAGAGTTCGACATCGAGGTCGTTGGGGAGTGCGCATCTGCTTCAGAAACGATCGAGTTGATGCGCACCACGAAGGCTGAACTGCTGTTTCTTGATATAAAAATGCCAGGGATGGACGGCTTCGATGTGATCGGCGCTCTTTCCTCTGAAATAGACCTGCCTATGCCCTCGATCGTCTTCACAACGGCTTACGACCAATACGCACTGCGCGCGTTTGAAGTCCACGCTGTGGATTATCTCCTGAAGCCATTTACTCCAGAGCGATTGCACTCGGCAATTCAACGCGTCCGCGAACGCGCTGTCGCGCGGAATTCTCCAGAGGGCCCCAACACTCGAAATACTCCGGGCCCCGACGCAGCGACACGCATTGTCTTCAAATCCCGAGGGCGCATCCTTTTTCTACCCGTGGCGGACATCAGATGGGTCGGAGCGGAAGAGAACTACGTACGCCTTTGCACAGGCACGGAGACCCACTTGTTACGCGAAACGATATCCCACCTCGAGGCCAGGCTTGACCCGAAGGCTTTTTTGCGGGTCCACCGTTCCTTCATTGTGAACCTTAACTATGTAAAGGAAGTTCGCGCGGAACAGGACGGCGAGTCAGTTGTCATGATGACCGATGGGCAGAAGATCGCTATGAGCCGCGGCTACAAATCGCGAATCCTCGAGTCGATTCATAAGTAACAGGTTCCACAATCTTGGATATAACAATCTGGCGATTGCGACGTTTCCGCGTCTTGATCCGACGGTCATCACACTGAAGCGACGGTTCACCGCGTTGCAATGCTGTTCATCCCTCAATCCATAAATCTGAAATGAGGTCCGGCGATTATCCAATCCTTGCGAGCGAATTGCCACTGATCGAGTTCCCGCCGAATTGTGCGGTGCGATCCACCCCACTAGGTCACAACTGCCAATCAAATCTGGCCCGCTCGTCACTAATATCGTTTGACGTCCTAGATTGGAAAGCCGCTTGCACGCTATTTCGCAAGATGAGTCAGACCTTGACATCACGGCAGAAAGCCCACAACGACCTCAGCAGGCGATACATCACGGAACCCGACTTAGGAAGGTCATTAGATTCGCGGACTATTAACCTGGAATTCAGCTTGGCTGCGGATACCCGGCGGATCTTCGAAGCATTGACCGTTCCAGAGTACATGGAGCTCTGGATATCTCTGCCCGGCGACCACCCGGATTGTTGCACGCGGGCCAATCGCCGCACGGATGGCTTCGTCTGTGAGCATCTCTGCGGAGGCCGGTCAAAGGTGACAATCTCCGGGGCTTATTCGGTGTTCCTGCGACGGAAGCTCGTCTTTTCCTGGACGATCTCTGGACTATCAAGCACTGCGGCCAGTCTTGCGGATCTTCGGCTATGTGGCGATTTTGAGAGGAGCATTCTTCGCCTGCGGCATTTCGGATTTACTTCCGATGAGGATTACTCGTGGCATACGGCGCTATGGACCGCATCGCTCACGCGGCTCTCTGGGTTATTGGGTGGCCCAGCGAACGGCCCCAGGCCACATGGTTCCCGCGGGCGCCAACGGAGGCCCGTAAATAGTATCGTGTGACCAGAGATCCCCGGGGCTTGCGCTACTCAAAACAACGAAGCCGGAATTAGATTCCCCGCATGGGATCCAGATTGAGGAGTTGCGAGAGCGATAGCCGCCAAGCTCGTCTTGCCTTTATGGTTCTTGTATATCAT
>Ga0210394_10008133_pt1 | contig 10881 bp, 16 predicted proteins | sample IncBWC12MmetaG_FD_160121 | JGI IMG/M metagenome (GOLD analysis project Ga0210394, IMG submission 160121) | Forest soil microbial communities from Barre Woods Harvard Forest LTER site, Petersham, Massachusetts, United States - Inc-BW-C-12-M | ecosystem: Environmental > Terrestrial > Soil >... | reverse complement strand
CGTTGGAAAGCACGCTGCCGAACACCCGGCCGGGAATCGCCTGAAGGAAATTCAGATCGAAAAAGCCGAGATGAATGGCGAGAAAGCCGAACGAGAGCCCGACCGCGGCCAGCGTGAAGGCGACGGGAAAGCCGATCAGCATGGCCAATACCAGGCCGCCGAACATCAGCGGCGGCATGGCTTGCAGCGTAATCATTGTGTCGGCCTCTCGTATTTCGCATCGATCGTGAGCTCGCCCTGCAGCGCGGCGATGCGTTTGATCACCTCCGAGACGCCTTGCAGCGCGAGCATGACGAAGCCGACCGGGATCACGATTTTGATGGGCCAGCGGATCAGGCCGCCGGCATTGCCGGACATCTCGCCGACCGCATAAGCCTGAAGGAAGAATGGCCAGGACAGATAGGCGAGCAGCAGGCAGGCCGGTATCAGGAAGAACAGCGTACCGATCAGGTCGAGCCAGATCTGACCGCGCTCGGTGAGAAACAGATAGAAGATTTCGACGCGGACGTGCTCGTTGCGCTTGAAGGTGTAGGACGCGCCGAACATGACCAGGATCGCGAACATGTACCACTGCAACTCGAGCCAGCCGTTCGAACTGTAACCGAAGGCGTAGCGGATCATGGCGTTGGCGGCGCTCACGATGCAGGCGGCCAGCACCAGAAAATTGCAGATGTAGCCGATCTTTTCGTTCATCACGTCGATTGCCGTGCTCAACGCCAGCAATGGACGCATCGCGCTTTCCCCGGCGGTCATCAAACTTCGCCCGGCGTCTTGGCGGAGTTCAGGATAAGCCTGCAGCTCGAGTCCGGCAGCGATCGCAACGACAATACTCCCCCCTGACTACGCTTCAGCCATCTTCACGCGCCATTCCGGCGCAGTGGCTTTAGAAGCGCGAAAGCATCAAAACCGGCCGCACCATTTCAGCGCCATGCGGCGTCGTCAATTGGAAAATGGGCAAATGGACGGGAGATCAAGCGGTTGCAGGGCAACGCAAAAAGACGCGGTTCAACCGCCGGTAACGCTCATATGCCGGCTAACGCTGGGCCGGTTGTGTCTGCGGTCGATGATGAAATCGTGGCCTTTCGGCTTCGATCCAATGGCGCGGTCGATTGCCGCAGCCAAAAGCGCGTCATCGGCGGAAGCACGAAGCGGTTTGCGTAAGTCCGAGGCGTCCTCATGTCCGAGGCAAGTATGCAGCGTTCCGGTACAGGTGATCCGCACGCGGTTGCAGGCCTCGCAGAAGTTATGCGTCATCGGCGTAATGAAGCCGATCTTGCCGCCGGTCTCCTCGACGCGAACATAGCGCGCAGGCCCGCCTGTCGTCTCGTCGAGATCGGTCAAGGTGTATTGCTTGGAAAGGCGGCCGCGGACGAGGGACAGCGGCACATATTGATCGATCCGTCCCGCGCCGATCTCGCCCATCGGCATGACCTCGATCAGCGTCAATGCCATGCCAAGGCCGTGTGCCCACTCCATCAGCGAGGGGATCTCCTCCTCGTTCAATCCTTTTAGCGCCACCGCGTTGATCTTGACGGCAAGCCCTGCGGCGCGCGCGGCCTCGATGCCGGCAAGCACCTTGTCGAGATCGCCCCAACGGGTGATGGCGCGGAATTTGGCGGGATCGAGCGTGTCGAGCGATATGTTGATGCGGCGCACGCCGCAGTCTTTTAGTTCCTCGGCGAAGCGGGCGAGCTGCGAACCATTGGTCGTCAGCGTCAACTCGCCAAGCGCACCGGTCGCAAGGTGGCGCGAGAGCGAACGCACGAGCGACATCACGTTGCGCCGTACCAGCGGCTCGCCTCCGGTCAACCGCAGCTTTCGCACGCCCTTGGCGATAAACGCCGAGCAGAGCCGGTCGAGTTCTTCCAGCGTCAGCAGGTCCGCCTTGGGCAGAAAGGTCATGTCCTCGGACATGCAATAGAAGCAGCGCAGGTCGCAGCGATCCGTGACCGACACGCGCAGATAGCTGATCGTCCGGCCGAACGGATCGGTCATCGGGCGCGACAGCGATGCAGGCGGAGATAGAGTTACAGTCATCTAATGCCTTCGGGCTTACAGCCCCTAGAATACAGTCGGGCTTACGGCCACGAGCAGGAACTCAACCCAATCTATGCACGTTGGGTACCCCTTACAATCCGGCAATTTCCTTGACTGCGGACCGCCTTGTGCGGCGCAAGCAATCAGCGCGAGGCGGCCGGTGCCGCGGCCGTGCTTTTCGGCTTTTTCGGCCGCACCGGCTTGACCGGCTTCGGCGGCTCGATGGGCTGTAGCGTCGCGACCACCGGGTTGGGTTCGATCCTCGACGTCCCCGGCGCCATAAAGCCGGCGGGGCTGCCGGTGACCACTGCGGGCACCGTGACCGGCAGGAAGCCTTCCAGGGTGTAAGTCACCGCGAAATTGCCGTCGGGAAGCGGCGTGTTGACCGAGCAGGGGGTTTTGCAGCTCGGCCCGAACGAGGTGCGGGCCTCGGCTCCCGGCGGCGTCGATTCAAGCTGAATCTCGAACAGCGGCGGATTGGGCCTGCCCGTGCATCCAGCCAGACAGAAACCTGCCAGCGCGACCGCGACGAGCTTGATCGGAGAAGATGCAAACCGGCGTTCCGAAACGATCATGCTCAAAGGCTAGCGCGTTGAGGTGGTTTGAGCGGGGTCGGGGAACGCTGATCCGGCGGGGGCTGCCGCGCTATCCCGCGGCTTCTTCCGCTTCGGGCGCATCGGCTTTGCTGGCGCCGGCGGAGCGATGGGCCGAAGTTCCGCGATCACCGGGTTGGGGTCGACCTTTGTCGTTCCCGACGAGAAAAGGCTGCCTTCGGTGCGGACGATCTGCACCGGGACCGAGGCCGGCTGGAAACCCGGCATCGCGTAATTCACCAGGAAGCTGGTCATGCCGTCGGGCGGCGTCACGCTGACCGAGCAGGGCGTCTTGCAGCCGGGTCCTAGCGAGGCGCGTGCCTCTGCACCGCGCGGCGTCGATTCAAGCTGGAGCTGAATGGGGACCGGCGCCGACTTGAAAGAGCTGAAGTAATCGCCCGAAGAAAAGGACGAGCAACCGGCAAGACCTATTGCCGCTGCGGCAATCGCGATAACACGACGCATGATCGACCCGTCACTCATTCCACCTGTGCGGCCACTGCCACATTCCCCAAACTGCGACCATAAGAGCCTCGGCAGAGCCACGCAACGGGTGTGGTTAATTGTTGGTTAACATCCGCCAGCAGAAACAAAAAGATACATATGGCCAACATCTTAAGGGGCGCGGCGAGACCAACCCATGAGGCTTTCGACAGCCGCTTTCAGCTCGCTCATGTGGTGGATGACCCGGTCCGGTTTGAGGTCGGCGATGGGAACATCGGTATAGCCGAACGAGACGCCAATCACCGGAGTTCCGGCGCGCCGGGCAACCCCGATATCCGGGCCGGCGTCCCCCACCATGACGGTGGAAGATAGTTCCCCGCCCGCGCGGGCCACGGTCTGGCGCAAAATGCCGGGATTCGGTTTGGAAATCCCAAAGGTGTCGGCGCCGCAGATGGCGGAAAACCGCGAACTCAAATTCAGCTGGTCCAACAGGCGCTTCGACAGCCATTCCAACTTATTGGTGCAAACCGCAAAGCGGCATCCGAGGTCGGTGAGATCGTCCAGCGCGCGCTCCAGGCCATCGAAGGGGCGCGAGGCGTCGGCGATGTGCTCGGCATAGTAGTCGATGAAGTCGTCGGTCAGGCGGGCGAGATCGGCAGGGCTCACTTCCCGGCCGTCGACTTCCAGGCCGCGCTCGATCAGCTTTCGCGCGCCGGCGCCGATCAAGTTGCGCGCGGAATGGAGGGGCACGGGCGGAAGACCCTCGCGGCCGAGAATGAAGTTGAGGGCGTTGATCAGGTCGGGCGCGGTATCGACCAGCGTGCCATCCAGATCGAAGACGACGGTGCGGTGGGGGGTCATGCCAGACCGCTAAAGGGGGACGGCCAATCATGCAAGGGGGGCTTTTTAGGCTGGAACAGCGCTGTTCCTCGCGGCAAAACGACGCTAGATAGTCGCGCCCGGCCGACTCAAGCGGCAGCCAGGTTGAGAGCGTGAAAGTGAGCAGTTTCAGGTGAACTTGCAAGTGAACTTGGATGAACTGAAACGTCAGGCGGCGGCGCGCGCGCTCGAATTCGTGCAAAGCGGCATGAAGCTCGGTCTCGGCACCGGCTCGACCGCGAAGCACTTCGTCGAACTGCTGGGCGCGCGGGTGCGCGGCGGGCTGGAGGTGATCGGTGTACCGACGTCGGAGGCCACGCGCGACGACGCCGTCCGCTGCGGTATTCGCCTCACGACGCTGGACGAGATCGACCGGCTCGACCTCACCGTCGACGGCGCCGACGAGATCGATCCCTCACTCAACCTGATCAAGGGCGGCGGCGGCGCTCTTCTCCGCGAGAAGATCGTGGCGGCCGCCTCCGAGCGCATGATCGTCATTGCGGACGAGACCAAATGGGTCGAGGCGCTCGGGCGCTTTCCGCTGCCGATCGAGGTCGTTCCGTTCGGTCTAAGTGCGACGCGGCGGGCAATCGAAAGGGCGTTCGCCGATTGCGGCGTTTCCGGCCAGATAGTGCTCCGACAAAGCCGCGACGGTCACGTTTTTGTCACCGACGGCGGCCACTGGATCGTGGACGCTCATCTGGAGCGCATATCGAATGCGCCGCATCTTGCGCAATCGCTTCGCTCCATTCCGGGTGTCGTCGAGCATGGGCTATTCATCGGCCTGGCCAGCACCGCGATGCTGGCCGGCTCCCAGGGAATTCGTGTCGTTGAGCGGCCATAATGGCTGCGATTGAGGAGAAATCAAAAATGAAGCGCTCATCGGGAATTTTGCTCGCCGCCGGCGTTGCACTGGGTCTGGCATTTTCGGCATTGCCGGCCAGCGCGCAACAACCCGCAGCCCCGCCGGCCAAGCCCGTCCCGGCCTCGGCGATGGCGGCGGCGAGAGATTTGATGGCAGCCAGGAGCCTTGGACAGGTTTATGCCAATGCCGTGCCGAACATTATTCAGCGCGTTAAAGACCAGCTTTTGGCGAACAATCTGAGCTATCAGAAGGACCTCAACGAGGTTGCGCTCGCGGAGGCGCAGGCGATGGCCGGCCGCGAGAAGGAAATCGGCGAGCAGATGGCCAAGATGTATGCCACCGATTTCACCGAGCAGGAGTTGAAGGACTTGACCACGTTCTACAAGTCGACGCTCGGTCAGAAGGTGCTGGCGCAGGAACCGAAAACCGAGCAGGCCATCGGGGTCTATCTGAACCAATGGGCGCAGACCTTTTCCCAATCGGTCATCAGTGATTTCCGCGCGGAAATGAATAAGCGCGGCAAGCCGCTCAGCTAGGGCGTCGTGATTTTTTTGCCTGGCTTCTCCTTCACCTCTCCCATAGGGAGAGGTCGGCGCATTGCGCCGCCTGAGGGGTTAGGCTCCCACGACAGACCGTAACCCCTCACCCCAACCCTCTCCCAATGGGAGAGGGGGCACACTTCCTTCGCGCGGACAGCATACCTACGTTATCCCGAGCCAATCTTAGTTTCGACCGGGAGCCACATGGCCGAATTCGATACCGATCTGTTCGTCATTGGAGGAGGGTCGGGCGGCGTTCGCGCGGCCCGCATCGCCGCGAACCACGGCGCGCGGGTGACGATCGCGGAGGAATATCGGATGGGCGGCACCTGCGTGATCCGCGGGTGCGTGCCGAAAAAGCTCCTGGTCTATGCCTCGCATTTCCATCAGGAGTTCGAGGATGCGACCGGTTTCGGCTGGAGCGTTCCGCCGGTCACCTTCGACTGGCCGACCCTGATCGCCAACAAGGACAGGGAGATCGCCCGCCTTGAGGCGGCCTATACCGCCAACGTCGAGAAATCCGGCGCGCGCGTGCTTAAAGTACGCGCCGTGCTGGAGGACGCGCACACGATCCGGCTCGCAAGTGGCGAAACCTTGCGCTCAAAATACGTGTTGATCGCGACCGGCGGCGCGCCGAACCACGGCGCCGCCATCCCCGGCATCGAACACGTGATTTCCTCCAACGAGGTCTTCCACCTGCCGCATCTCCCCCGGCGCATCCTGATCCAGGGCGGCGGCTATATCGCGCTGGAATTCGCCTGCATCTTTGCAGGCTTCGGCTCGGACGTGACGGTGGTCTATCGCGGCGACAATGTCTTGCGCGGGTTTGACGAGGACGTGCGCACGCATGTGCGCGGCGAAATGGAAAAGCGAGGCATTACGATTTTGACCGGCTGTACGGTCGCAAAGGTCGACAAGCACGCCAAGGATTTCACCTCGCATCTGTCGAACGGTTCGAGCATTGCGTCGGATCAGGTGATGTTCGCGGTCGGCCGGCATCCCAACATCAGGGGTCTCGGGCTCGATAAAGCCGGCGTCGCCCTCAATCCGGAGAACGGCGGGATTTCGGTCGACGCCTTTTCGAAGACATCAGCGCCGAACATCTACGCGATCGGCGACGTCACCCACCGCGTCAACCTGACGCCGGTCGCGATCCGTGAAGGCCACGCCTTTGCCGACACGGTGTTCGGCAAACGCGAGGTGAGGGTCGATCACGCCGATATCCCAACGGCCGTGTTCTGCCAGCCTGAAGTGGGCACCGTCGGGCTGACCGAAGACCAGGCGCTGGCCCAATTCAGCCATGTCGATATCTTCAAGGCCACGTTCCGCCCGATGAAGGCGACGCTCGCCGGCCGCGACACAAGAATGCTGATGAAGCTCGTTGTCGACGGGTCGTCCGATCGCGTGGTCGGCTGTCACATCGTGGGGGACGGTGCGGCCGAAATGGTGCAGATCCTCGGCATCGCCGTGAAACTGAAAGCAACCAAAGCCGATTTCGATGCGACCATGGCGCTGCATCCGACCGCGGCCGAAGAACTCGTGACCATGCGCACCCCCACCGCGCGGCATGTCCGCGCGGCGGCGGAGTAGCGGGCGTTCTCAGTCACGCCGGGAAAGGAGGGACCTTGCCGGCTAAAATCCCATACTACGGGACATGGCTCGGCCCATACTTTGAATGCCATCAAACAGCTTGCCTTGGTTGTATTCGGCGTCACAGAAATAGATGACGGCGAGAGCGACCAGAATTGCCAGGAAAATTCGCATTCATTTTCCCTTCGTCTGAAAAAAACAAGCCAACGCACCAGCAAAAATTAGTTGCTGATGCCGACGGAGTAATGGGCTTCCGCCTGTTCGATCGGGCCAAGGTATTTGTCCGTCAAATAGACGGCGGCGATCGAGAGCGTGAATGCAAGCAGGGCGGCCACCGCCGTCGGGATAACGAATTCAAACGTAATTATTTTGCAGGTCATCGCGGCTCCTCGCTTTGACCTACCCCGCGCGCGAAGATGCCACCGTCCGCTGAGTCGGGGAAGCGCGCGAAGGGGCGCTCTTCAAGCCGCCTGTGGACAGGCTTGCAAAGTAAAAGAGGCCCGTCATTCGCGACGGGCGCCAAGTCTAGGGAGAAACGCCGTGTGTGACGGCATCACGACGTTAGGCCGATTCGCATCCTGAAAGATGTGCCCCAATTCACACAATGGCCGGCAAAGTTTTTAGGCAACAGGGACAAGGTGTTCCGCCTCCGCCCCGGCAGTGACCCCCGCTGGCGGGGCCGGGGCTGCGATCGAAACGGATTTTAAACCATACGCGGCTATGGTCTTCGAGCATGAGGACTCGGCCGGGCGACGCTGAAAAGGCAAGGCTGGCGCTTCAACGGCGCCAACCGCTCCTTGCGGCCTGGTTGGACGCCCTGGACCGGTTCGACAACCCGATGCGCCGCCGCGCGGCGAGGTTTCGGGAGAATAGCCACCTCCGTCGGGACGTCGAGGCGATCCGCAGCCCCCGCATACGCAACTTGAGCTCCGACCTTGCCGGACCGGCGCCAGGTCGACCGCACATTTTGGGCGGCGGCTGAAGCGGCGCCTCAGGCTGCGGCCGGCTCAAATCGCCTTTCGACGTGGAACGACTTCGCGGTGACGAGCCAGGATCCGCCGATCAGGTGGAGCGACAGGTAGTCCACGTACAAAATCGCGTCGATGCGGACGCGAACCTTGACGATTGCCTGCGACGAAGAGGCAAAATCGACCAGCAGAATTTCCTGCAGCCTCGGGGCGCCCCTCGATTTCGGCGACGGGTTCGAAGCCAATTGCTCACGGTACTCACCGGCCGGCAGGACGCGAAGCGACCCGTCGCGCAGGCCGTGCAGTCGCGCGCTCGCCGCGAACACACGATCGAACCGGTTCACGTCGGAATCGAACATCATCTCAAAGTACTCCTCGATCGTTGCGAGAAGGGCGGGGGGAATGAGGGCGTCGGTCATGAAGGGGCTCCCGGTTCGGTTCAACTTCCGGGCTTGAGCCTCTCACCGATGGCAGGGGCATGTCCTTGCAAAGTGTGCTATCAAGATGGCCCCGGACGCAATGAACAGCCCTTTCAAGGGAACAGAGTTAGCATTCATGCCAAAGACGGAGTTGGATGCCATCGACCGCCGCATCGTGGCCGAGCTTCAGGCGGACGCCCGTCTGACCAATGTTGAACTCGCGGACCGGGCCGGGCTGTCTCCCTCGCCGTGCCTTCGCCGCGTCAAGCGTCTGGAGCGCGAAGGGGTGATCGATGGCTATCGGGCCGTGCTTCGGCGCGATCGGGTCGGTCTTGGGTTTTCGGTCTTTGTCGGCGTCAGGATCGACGGACACGCCAACGAGCGTGCACTCGCATTCGAGGACACGGTCTGTGCGATGCCCGAAGTGATCGCGTGTCACCTGGTCTCCGGCGACGCCGACTATTTCCTTGAGGTCGTCGTGCCTGACCTCGAATACTACCGGAGCTTCCTCGTCGGCAAGCTGCTTAACTTGCCGATCGTCCGCGAGGTGAGAAGCAACATTGCGATCCAGACCCGGAAGGCCGGCGCACCTTTGCCGCTCGGCCACCTGAGGTGACCGCGTAACGCGAAGGCCGGGACGTCACATGGCTTCGCGGCCCCGCGCGATGAATATCCAGGCCATCAGGGCCGCGCCGACGATCATGGCGATCGAGCCAATGGCGGCAAGCGGGATACTGCCGCGCGTCACCAGGAAATAACTTCCGATGATGAGGACGGCGACGCTGATCGCCGAGATCCAGAACTGTGCCAGAGCCAATGGTGACTTCTTCATGGCCGGCCACAGCCGGTAAAGCACGCCGTAAAGCGCGAGCGTCACGAAGCCGGACAGCATCATCGCAACATGCACCGTCAGCAGCGTGTGGTCCTCCGCAATGCCCATGTAGAGCCCGAGCAGCATCCCGGCGACGGCCCACAAAAGTGCAATGGCAACGTAAGCCCGATCGATCTCAAGCATTTTCCACCCCCCGTTTGATTTGGTTGCGATGCTAGGTTACTCGTTGCCGCACTTCAACACGCCGTTCGTACGCACACGCGGAGAACGCCCAGGAGGGGCGACTTTTTATGAGTGGTTCGCCTCAGCTTAGACCAAGGGCTTCAGTTCAGATTTGAAACCAATAGGCGAACGCGCGAACGCTGGAGATTTGGCAACTCAACAGTTTCGGGGCTGGTGGCGACAGCCTGCTTTGTTCTCGCCTGCTCGATGGAGGGAGAACGCCTGGCCGTGCCGGACCAAGTTAATATTCCCAGCGCAACGGCAATCGTCGTCCAAATGACGAATTTGAAGGTGGCAGTTTTATGGGTCATCGCGAAATCCTCGCTTTGACCTACCCCAAGTGCAAGATGCCACCTTCGGCTGAGTCGGGGAATCCGAAAAAAGCGCGGAACGACATTGATGCTACTAGCGGCGGCGTTGGCCCTTGGGACCTCCGGGCATGATGCTTATCAAGAATTGCCTGGCTTCAGCGAGACCGGCTGGGGCGGTCCTGGGCCCAAATCTGCCCGACGTGCGGGCGCTTCTAGCGGGAGCGCCGGCCGACGGCTACACCGATCAGAAAAGCCAGGAACAACGAGCCGAGAGGAGCTTCCCTCGCCACGTTGCTCAGCACGCTGAGAGGCATTCCCGGCTGCTTCGCTGCCGCTATCGCCGCCTTTGCCTGACCAATCGCGCTTTTCAACGCATCGATCGCTTCCGTCGTCCTCGATTTTGGCTCGAAGAGCGGATCCAGGCCGTCGTAGATCTGCGGCGACAGCGGAATCTCATCGTTCACGGTTTTGATCTCCAATGCCCGCGGCTCCAATTCAGGAGTAGAATCGCGACCGCGGCTGGTGGCGGCGCGCTGGACGCGTCATGAACAGCGCCAGCGCGAAACCGATGGCGCCGGCAGTCACGAGCGAGCCAAGCGGGTTCTCCCGAACTTTCCTGGCGATCGCCTCAGAACCATCACGCAGCGCATCGCCGCGGTTATTGTAGGCGTCCTTGGCATAGTCGGCCGCGGTGCCCGCGTCATCTCGCGCCGCATCCTTGGCCTGGCCATACAGGTCCTGAACCTTGCCGGCCATCTCGTGTGCACGGCCTTTGGCCTGGGTCTCGGCATCGCCGGCCACGTTACCAAAAGCGTTTTCTGTCTTTCCGGCAAAATCCTTTGCCGAACCTGCAATGCGATCTTCGTTCATGGGGTGACCTCAAAAGGCGCTAGGGGACTTCATTGGGAAGCTAACGGGCGACCTCGGTAACGGTTCCTCCGACCGCGGCGGAAGAATTCGTGACGATGCGCACGCCTGGCGCGACATATCCGAGCGGTGGCCCCCATTTGCCCGACGGGCAAATCACCTGCGCGCTGCGGCCCTCTTTCCTTTCGTTGTCCAGCGCTTTTTCCGAAAATATTTCGCTTTCGCCGTCGGGTTAGGGATTCGAGCCGTCCCGGCCCGATAAAAGGGGCGCTTCGCGGTCGTCACGAAACGTTGGGCAGGGATGCGGTGGAGGTA
>Ga0210394_10008132_pt1 | contig 10883 bp, 6 predicted proteins | sample IncBWC12MmetaG_FD_160121 | JGI IMG/M metagenome (GOLD analysis project Ga0210394, IMG submission 160121) | Forest soil microbial communities from Barre Woods Harvard Forest LTER site, Petersham, Massachusetts, United States - Inc-BW-C-12-M | ecosystem: Environmental > Terrestrial > Soil >... | reverse complement strand
CGTTGATGCAATCTTCTCGGTGAAATATAGATGCCATATGAAGCGGAGTCACTCCCCATCGAGTACGTGCATTCGTTGCTTGAGGGTTTCTCTTGATCATTGAAGCAACTGTTCCGCTGAGACCAAGTTGGCATGCTAGATGGAGTGGGGTATATTTGTATTTACCCTGTATATTATTGAGATCTATATTTTCATGAGTAATGAGTTCTTTTATTATACGTGCATCATTATTGTTCTTGTGTGTTGCGAGATAAAAAAATGATTTTCCATTGTCGTTGGTATAATTGACATCTGCTCCTGCCAATAAAGCTTCTTTGACTTGTTCCACGTTGTTGTTTTCTATTCCTGCAAGACATAATTGTGTTGCCAGTGAAGGTTTATTATTATTTTTTTCTTGTGAATTCATGGATTGTGATGAGTGGGTGGTGAGGAGAAAAAGGGTGATTAAAAATATATGTTTCATGAAGCGCTCCGTAATATAAATTGTTGTAATTGTGTATATAATACATCATTTTGGAATGAATGGCAGTAATGAAATGTTAAAAAAAGCAATCTGAAAACAAACAGTTGCTTGAGCAGCAGCAGATTTCATACACTCATCAGAAAAGGATGCCAATGAAAAATAAAAATTTTTCTTTTTATACCAACATTTCGGTCAATGATACGCTTGCAGATCTACAAACATCTGCCACAGGTTTAACGCAGGCAGAGGTTGAAAAACGGCTGAGCACGTATGGTCTCAATGAAATTAAAGAAGTTGATATTACTTGGATGCAGATATTAAAAGGGCAATTGCTCAGTCCATTTATGTGCATTTTTTTTGTTATTGCCCTTGCGTATGTATTAACAGGACAATTAGCAGAAAGCGTTATTATTTTTGTTATTATCATTATGAATGTTGGCATTGGTTTTTTTCAGGAGTATCGCAGTAATTCATCAATGCAGTTATTAAAAAAATGCCTTATGTCACAAGTGACGGTTAAGCGCGATAACAGTGAACTGAATGTTCCTCTCAACCAACTTGTCCCGGGTGATATTATTGTGCTCTACGCAGGTGATATTGTTCCGGCTGATTGTCGATTTATTGAAGTTGATAATCTTGCTATTGATGAATCAAGTATGACGGGCGAATCAATTGCTGTTACTAAAAAAAGTGACGCAATGCCACAAGCAGTAACTGATATGTATCGTGCGGAAAATATGGGATTCACCGGAACAACGGTAACGCAAGGCAAAGGGATGGGGGTAGTTATTGCAACGGGAAGCGCGACTGCATTGGGAACCATTGCGGCATTGACCAATAAAACAGTAACCAAAAGTAATCTTGAAAAAGGTTCTCTGTCTATTACACGTATGACATTGTACCTTGTTTTTTTTAGTTTATTGATTATTGCGCTGGTGCATATTGTGATGGATAAAGGACATTTTACCTACATAGATCTTTTTCTTTTTGCGGCAGCACTTGCCATTACGGCAATTCCTGAAGGGTTGCCGATGGTTATCACATTTTGTTTATCACAGGGTGCTGCAAAACTTAAAAAAAATAATGTGATTGTTAAACGCCTTTCAGCAATTGGTGATTTGGGATCAATTGAAGTTTTTTGTACGGACAAAACAGGAACGTTGACGGAAAATTCTCTCAGTGTCGAAACAATGTATGGTGATAATCCTGATGCAACATTGATGTACGCAGTTCTTTCGTGCCCCGCTCAAGCAGCGAGCAAAGAAAGTGCAACAAAGGGGTTTGATTTGGCGTTGCAAAAAAAATTGACTGATGACCATACGGCGCAATTGGCGCAACATACGGTAGTAAAAGAGTTTCCCTTTACGCCACAAAAAAGACAATGTATGGCGTTAGTGCATAAAGAGGGGGTGCATACGCTTATCGCTAAAGGTTCTCCGGAAATAATTATTGAAAAAGCTACATTTTTAAGTGAACAAGAAAAAAATACCATTCATGCATGGATAGAAACGGAAGAAACAAAAGGTAACCGTGTTCTTGCCGTTGCAACTAAAAATAGTGCGGTATATAATCAGGATGCATATGATATTGAGGCTGATGATCATGATTATGAAACGATAGGATTGATTGCATTCAAAGATCCGCTCAAAGCGACTGCGTTGACGACGGTAAAAAAAGCAGAATCGCTTGGTATCAAGATAAAAATATTGAGTGGTGATAGTAAAAATGTATGCTACACCATTGCACAGCAGTTGGGGTTGGAAACAGAACTTGATAATGTGGTTCTTGGTGCAGATTTTGAAAAAGCTACGCAGGAAGAAAAAGAGTTTTTGGTTAACAATCGCTCTATTTTTGCGCGGGTCAATCCTGAACAAAAGTATGAAATTATCAGTCAGTTACAAAAAAAATATTCTGTTGGGTACATGGGTGATGGGATTAATGATGCTCCTGCGCTTAAAATTGCGCATGTCAGTTTTGCGGTTAATGATGCAGCTCCCGTTGCACGAGAAGCGGCTGAAATTATACTTCTGCGTAAAAGTTTAAGTAGTGTTATTTTGGGTATTGAACAAGGAAGAAAAACCATTGTTAATACGTTGAAATATACAAAAATGACAAATGCACCGAGCTTTGGTCATTTTTATGCACTTGCTATTGCCTCAATGCTTCTCAATTATCCACCAATGCTGCCAATGCAACTTTTGTTTTTGAATTTGCTGACCGATTTACCTATGATTGCAATTTCTACTGATAATGTGAGTGATGAAGAGGTGCAAAGACCATTAACGTATGATATGACTGATGCGACTATTCTTATTGTGCTGTTTGGTCTGATTATGTTTGTTGCTGATATGACCATATTTTTAGTATTTAGATCACATTTTCCTGAGACATTGCAAACGAGTTGGTTTATCACGAGTACCATCTCAGAAGTTGTTTTTATATTTTTATTCCGTACGCAACTTCTGTTTTTTAGAGCGCATCGTCCGTCAACATTGTTGATTGGACTTTCTCTTTTTGTTGTGGCAACAGCAATTATTTTACCCTTCACCGCTCTTGGGCATAAACTATTTTTCTTTACTGCACCGCAATGGGTACATGCACCATGGTTGGTTGGTGTAGTCTTATTTAATTTGGTGATCGCTGAAGGGGTTAAATTGACCTACTATTATTTTAAGAAACGTTATGGAAAATAAAATTTTTTGATTTATCTTCTAGTCCATTTGCACTCTAAGTTTTTTGACACCTCACCCGGTTCATCCTGAGTGTTTTTGCCTTGCATTTCTCACCCCGTTCGTCCTGAGTGTTTTTGCCTTGCAAAAATGTACCCGCCGTCGCTAAAGCTATGGCGGACTCCGCCTGCCGAAGCCTTGGCGACGGCTGGTCGAAGGATGCGATATAAAAGGGATTTTTTGAATTTTATTTAATAAAAATTTTTATATTTTATCGATCAAAATTTTCTTATTGTTGCATCCTTCGATACATTTTTGAGGACAAAAACACTCAGGACGAACGGGGTGAGGAATGCAAGGCAAAAACACTTTAGGACGAACGGGATGAGGAATGCAAGGCAAAAACACTCAGGACGAACCGGATGAGGAGCTTGAATCTTGAATAGATTGTTGAGCTCCAATAATTCGTGCTGATGCATGTTCTTCAAATCCCAGCGTAATTAATATATCAATAAAATCCATAGGCTTGAGGCCAATTTCAGCAGCTTGATGGAATAAGCATGTTGCCGGCGTGAGGCCAGGCAATGTGTTATTTTCCAGTATTACAACACGTTCTTTGCCGGTAGGGCTTTGCGTACTATTTTGATAAAAGCAGTCAATGCGTGAATATCCTTTGCATTGCAATGTTGTAAATACATTTTCCATGGTACGTTGCACAAATTCTAAAGCTGGTTGTGGAAGTGGAGCGGGTGTTTGATTTTCACCAGCACCAGGTAAAAATTTTTCTTCAATGGAGAGTATGCCGCTCAGTGAAACTGCTTGGCTTGGTGGTAATGCGCGTGGATGTTCGTTGCCAATAACGCCAACGGTCAGCTCCATACCGGTGATGCACTCTTCTATCAACACAACATCTTTTTCCTGTAATACCGCGTTGATTGCGGCGATAAGTTCGTCATTATTTGTTGCTTTTTGCACCATTACGCTGCAACCATCATCATGTGGTTTGACGATAAGGGGGTACGGCCCCACTTCATTAAGGCTGCTTAATTTTTCACTAAGTTGTGCCCATTTTTGTTTTGTTACCAGCATGTTACGTGGAACGTCAAAGCCATGCAGCGCAAGAAGTTGATTAGCTTTATGTTTATTCATACACAAAGCGCTGGCGAGCACTGATGATCCGTTATATGGTATGCTGAGCATTTCAAGAGCACCTTGTACTGAGCCATTTTCACCTTCACCGCCATGCAGGCCAATAAAAACAAAGTCGGCAATGGCTGGTAAATCATTCCATTTAATGCGTTGCGATGGCGTGAGCAGTTCGACAATTTCTGCGGTGGAATTACGTACCAGTTGTGATTGCGTTAAAATGTATAGTTCTAATGTGTCGCTCACAAACACAGGGATTGGATCATATTTGTGTGGTGAAAGTTTATAAAACACATTGCGACCAGAATCGAGTGATGTTTCTTTTTCATTTGATTTGCCGCCGAGAAGAATTGCGACGCGAATTTTTTGCGTATGCATAGTGAGTGATTCCAATTTTTCGTGAGTAATAATAGCTTCGAGCATGTTGTACTGATGCAGTTCTGTTTCAATAATATGATTAATCAGATGAGAAGGACTCATATTAATTTCCGCTGCTTGATTGAAAATATAACTGGATGGTGCCATGCCAGAAAATGTGTTTGGATCTATGATGACAATATTGCCATCATCTGCAACAAACCCATCGATACGGCTCATGGTACTGAATTCCAATGCGCGTGTTACGGCAATACATGTTTCTTGAATGCGAGCAGTAGTTTCAGCGCTGCAGCGTGCAGGGGTGCGCTTTATGCCTCTACCAGGCATATATTTTTGTTCATAATCAAAGAAACCTACTGTTGCATCAGAAATACTTTCTGTTGGTGGTAATGCAAAAAATTCACCTGTTTTATAGTCAGTTAATGTGATGCAGGTGAATTCCATACCAATAATTTTTTCTTCAATAAGTACACGTTTTTTTTCTTCTGGTTTGATGTAACATGCTTTTTTAAGCGCGTGCTCAAGGTTGTTTTTGTTGGCAACAGATACACCAAGACTTGATCCTTCATTGTACGGTTTCACGATATATTCAGTATCTGTCCCTATGGCAGTAAGTTTTTCAAAAATAGTATTTTTGTGCTGCGCAAAATTATCCACTTCATGCGGTTCAACAGCAACAAAGCGCGGTGTTGCAATTCCTGCATGATTGAGGAATGTTTTGAGTAAAATTTTATCGGTACGCAATGCGCTCGCAAGAATACCTGAGCCATGATACGGAATGCCAAGTATGGTCAAAAAACCTTGTAAGCTACCATCTTCAGCATAGCGGCCATGTTGTGCAATGTAGATAAAATCAACATGTTGTTTAAGATCATCCCATGCAATAAGTTCCGCTTCATGCTCAAGACGATGTTCAAAATCAGTTGTTTTGCCGCGATGTAAAAAATGCCAGGGAAGCAGATATATTTTTGAACCAGTTTGGAACAATGGAATAATGATGTACCGTGCAGTATCCAAGTGGTCACAAATGGTTCTGCCAGAATTAAAAGAAACCTCTTTTTCAAGTGATTTGCCGCCCATAAGGACGCCAATGCGTAGTTTTTGCATGAATGTAAAGCCTTAATTGTTTTTAGCTAATAAATTAAAGATGGTAGCTGATTGCAGTTCACGTTTTGTACAAATATCAAACTGCGTTATTATTCTACCGATTTGTCTCATGCTGGTAAAGGTAAATATGCTCATTGTGCGGGTATGAATGTATTCAAATATGGTTCTTCTAAAAGTTCTTCTTCGTTTTCCGTAAAAGTGAGATGCCCATAAACTCTTCGATTATCAATATATTGAGGAATATGTTGTTTGCGTGCGGAATCACTAAAAATAACATATTCATATCGTGCAGATTCATCATCGTAGGTAATCTTATCAAGTACTTCACGACGAACAAAATAGGTGCAATGAACAACAGGAACTTCAATGAGACCTTTTATGCTTTGATCGAGTATGTTGTAGTACAATACTGATGGAATATAGTAGCCATTGTGATCAATTGCTTCATGATAGTTGGAATAGTAGGTGCTTGAATGTTTGCCGGAACAGCGCAATAGTGGCGCTATTATTGGCATTCTTGTATACATCATCGTTTCTATGACATCGGAGTAAATAAAATTGTCACAATCTGCTACAAAATAATGAGAGTTGTGCGCGAGTGCCCAATCAACAGACTCTTGTCTGATAATACCGAGGACTTTAAGGCGCGTGTAATTCCATTCATGTTGACCATATTGCTGTACTGGTACCGTAATATCTGTGTCATCAAAATAAATTTTTGCATAATTTTTTCCTACACGTGCAATCCATTCACGTAAAATGTGTGCGGTGTTATCAGTATTATTGTTGGTGCGGATATAAAGATATGTTTTGTGCGCGGGCCATGTTTGATGTTCAATGCAAGAAAGATAAACCGGTAATGTATGAGCTTTGTTTTTAGCGAGTATGGCTATGGTGATGAATTCGTCAGAATCGTTATGTAGAGATGCTTGATATGTTGAAGATGTATAATTATTAAAAAAAAATAGTAGAAGAATAAGTTGTTTTTTTGTTACGACATTCATTGTTTTTCCTTTTTAGTTTGAACTAATCTGAAATAATATAAAAAATGATCTACATATTGGCAACCAGATACGCAGATGGTATGATCGTGATAAGGAAATTATAGATATCGTTAGGGTAGGGAAACAGTTGTGGCAAAAAATGATGTGCTTGGAAATCTTGTGTGGCTTGATCTTGAAATGACCGGCTTGTTGATTGCAACGGATGTAATTTTAGAAATAGCTACGGTTATTACCGACGGTAATTTGCAGGTTATTGCGCAAGGCCCCTCTTTTGTTATTCATCAACCAGAAGAAAAATTGATTGCTATGGGCAAGTGGTGTCAAGATCATCACGGTAAAACGGGATTGACTGAGGCGGTTCGCCAATCAACAACAACATTGCAACACGCTGAAACGGAAACATTGGCATTTATTAAGCAGCATTGTCCTGCAAATACCGGAGTTCTTGCAGGGAACTCTGTGTGGCAGGACCGTGTTTTTTTGGATAAGTATATGCCAACTATTGGTTCATATCTTCATTATCGCATTATTGATGTTACGAGTGTTAAAGAGATTGTGCGGCGATGGTATCCGGAAGATAAAAAAACAGAGTATCAAAAATCGGATAGGCACCGCGCATTGAGTGATGTGTATGAGTCTATCGCAGAGCTTAAGCATTTTCGCATGAATTTTTTCCGTTAGATTTTTTTATACCAATGGATTTGGGGTAAAATAAATTGAACTCGCGTAATTTTTTCTATTAATTTTTTTACACAATGTGATGATGTCAGCAAAATTCTCCCCTTTAATATAAATTTTACGACTATGCACCGATTTTATTTTTGAAACGGGAGGTTTAGCAGGGCCAAGAATGGTAATTGGTAGTGATAGATTTTTGATATGCATATACAAAAAATCAAAGAGATGATGCGTGTCGTCTGTAAGTTTTTTTTCATTTAAATGTTTCAATTCTAATTCTGCAAGACGAACTGCTGGTGGATAGTGTAATTCAGTACGCATGCTCATTTCAGTTGCATAGAATTGAAGATAATCAATCTCATTTAAATGGTTGAACAACGCATGATCTGCCATTGTCTGAATAATCACGGTGCTTTGTTCATGATTTCTGCCAGCGCGTCCTGATACTTGAATCAGTTGTTGCAGCGCAGTTTCAGCGGCGTTATACACGGGAAACCCTAAATGTAAGTCAGCCCACAACACACCAACCAAGGTAACATGCGGGAAGTGAAATCCTTTGGTGATTGTTTGTGTTCCAACCAAAATATTAATAGTGTTATTTGTCATATCAGCAATGGTCTGTTGCCAGACCTTTTTTTTTGTACTGGTATCCAAATCAGCCCGTGCAATGGTTGCATGCGGGAACATTTTTTGTAAAATAGTAACCACTTTTTGCGTACCAATCCCTTTTTTTAAAAAATCATGAGCAGCACCTTTGCAGCCTGGACAGGTAGAAGGTAACGTATGTGATATGCCACAATAATGACAAACAAGACGATCATCTTCATGCAATGTCAAACTTACTGAGCAGTTGGTGCATGCAAAAATAAAGGTGCAATTTTTGCATTGTACAAAAAAGCTGAAACCACGACGATTGATAAAAATAATGGTCTGCTCTTGTTTTGCTAATCTGTCATGAAGCGCGGTTTCAAGTTCTTTGCTGATCCAAAACTGTTTTCTATTTTTGTTTTCTGTTAAAGAAACAATGTGTACTGTTGGCAGTGTCCCGGAAAATCTTTTTTTGAGTTGAAAAAACGCCCATTTTTTTGTTTTAACGTTGTACAGTGTGCTGATTGATGGTGTTGCAGATCCCAATAAAATAGGAATTTGCGCCTCTTGAGCACGCATAATTGCAGCTTCTTTACTGTTTATTTTTGGATGTTTTTTTTCTTGATACCCAACTTCATGTTCTTCATCAACAACAATAATGCCAAGGTTTGGAATTGGCAGCAGTACGGGTAAGTGCACGCCAATTAAAATCATGGCAGTTTTATTGGTAAGATTGGTCCACACACTGTTTTTTTCTTTGGGAGTCTTGCCTGAATGGAATCCGTAAATGGGCATATCGGGTAGCTCTTGTTTGAGGCGATTTTCAAAAGCTATTGCTAGCGTCACTTCCGGCAGCAGTAGTAAACTTGTTTTGTTTTTGCTTAATGCATCAAGGAACAGACGTTTGTAGACTTCTGTTTTTCCCGATCCAGTCACGCCGTGCAAAAGCACGGGTAAGTATATGTTTTGCTCTTTATGTGACACAATATAATCGTATACTTTTTGTTGTTCGTCAGTGAGTATTACGTTGCTATCTGTTGAATGTACTTTTTCCTCTTGCCCGCTCAAGAGTAATTCACTCTCTTTTTTGTTGATGAGAAAATGGTGAATGCGTTTAATAAAGTGCAGCGCATCGATTTGATAATATTCGCTCAGTTTTTTTAAAAAGCTTAAATAATGTTCATCTGCTGGTAGCGGCTCAAGGCCGTGAATATTTTTGAGGTCAAAAGTAAGATGATATGGCTTTGTTGTATGCTCATCAATGACGAGCGCTGGGATGATGCGGTTGCGCACGGGGACTTGCACGATAAGGCCAGACAAAGGACCGTAGTTACGGTCTGTTGGCACTGAGTACCATAGCGGCTCGGGTAATCCATTTAAAAGTCTGACACGAATAAACATGATTTAAGAGTACAAAAAAATGGTTATATTTGTAAGTGAAAACAGTTGGTTTGTCTTATTTTGTTTATTGTGGTACAATAATGCTGTTGAGTATTACAGTTTGTATAATTAAAGATGGAAAAAATTATGATGTATCTGTTGATGATGATTTTTATGTTATATGGTTTTATTGCACCGGTATGTGCCGGTGAAATGCTCGCGATTCCGGTAAGTAAAAAAATCAATATTTCAGTTCGTCTCGATGAGGCAAATCCAAGGTTAGTGTATATTAGTTCAAAAGACATTGAGCAAATTGAAAAATTTAATATTAAAACTTGGAAAAATGAACCATTTTTTTATGTGAAAGTTTGTAATTGGAAAATAGAAAATAACAATGAAATGGTTACTAACATAGTTAATGAATTAGAAGGCATTAATATGTACCTTCCTTTCAGATATTTTGTGAAAAATAATGACAACTATAAATCATTAGGATCACAACTCTTTTCATCTTTAAGGACTGTGAACAAAGATTTAGTTGAAGTTGTTATAAATTTAAATTCAGATATTACTGAATATTGGCCAAAAAGCCATATGGAATGTTTTCGTTTCCGTCCGCATTGCTATCCAGAAGATAAAGAAGAACTACTTGCAGCAGGAATTATAAGTGAGAAAAATGGAAAAATAGTTCATGGTCCAAATGGTTGTTTTCCGCAAGAATCGTTAAAACAGATACAGAATGGGCAAGAGAAATCATCATATCGCTCATTTTTTAGCTTTAAAAATCTTTGTCGTATTTCAATTCCCATAATTGTTCTCTATGCTCTTTACAAAAAATTTTATACTGCAGCAAGTTAAAAATTAAGGATGAAAAATTATGATATATTTGTTGATGACGATGTTTATGTTATGCGGTTTTATTGCACCGGTATGTGCTGGTGAAAAAATTGCGATTCCGGTAAGTGAAAAAATCAATATTTCAGTTTGTTTCTATAACATACCTCCAAAGTTATTGTATCTTAATTCAAAAGACATTGAGCAAATTGAAAAATTTAATATTCAAACTACGAAAAAAGAACCATTTGTTCACATGGAAGTTTGTAATTATGAAATAGAAAATAAAAACGAAAATGAATCAAGAGATATTGATATACATATTCCTTTCAAAGATATACATATCCCTTTCAAATATTTTGTGAAAGATAGTGAAAACTATAAATCATTAGGATCACAACTCTTTTCATTTTCAAGAACGGTGAATGAAGATGTAGTTGAATTTACTATAAATTTCGGTTCAGCTATTGCTGAATTGTATTATCCAAAAAATCAGATCAAGTTTTTTTGTAACCATCCGAATTTCTATGAAAAAGATACAGAAGAGCTACTTGCAGCAGGAATTATAAGAAGTGATAAAAATGGAAAAATATTTCATGGTCCAAAGGGTTATTTTAGGCCAGAAGAATTGTTAAA
>Ga0210394_10008128_pt1 | contig 10884 bp, 7 predicted proteins | sample IncBWC12MmetaG_FD_160121 | JGI IMG/M metagenome (GOLD analysis project Ga0210394, IMG submission 160121) | Forest soil microbial communities from Barre Woods Harvard Forest LTER site, Petersham, Massachusetts, United States - Inc-BW-C-12-M | ecosystem: Environmental > Terrestrial > Soil >... | reverse complement strand
ACGCTTATGCAAGGGGAGGACTCGAATTCTTCCGCTACGTCGAGGACGGAAGAATGGCCTACGCTGGAAGCGTAAAAGACGACACAAAGCAAATCCTAGTCAAAGATATTTGAAATTTTGACCCCACCGGTCGCCTGTCCGATGATCTTGTTGTCAGACGAGAGCATAGGGAGGCGACCGATGGAGACGTTCACAAAGCTGTTTGGCAGCCTGCTGCTATTTGTATATCACTGTTTTGACCGGATGATGATCAACGGTTATCTAAGCGGATTATCCCGGCCCGAACAAGTGGTCCATTTCGTCCGGGCGGTCCTTGGTCTTCCGATCGTGAGCAAGGAAGTTCTCAGCCAGCGCACCAACGATTATCAGAACTGGGTGGAGTCCTATGCCCGCAACCACGGGATCCCGATAGAATGGGCCGGGAAAGGCGTTCGCAAAGAGGAATACGTTTTGCCTGTGCAGCGCCGCATGGAGAAAAGGAAGGCGTTCGGCGTCTACTTCGTTTTCAAGAGCATGGAACAGGGCCGCACCTTCCGCATCACCGTGCCGAAGTATCCCACGCAGGATCCCGACTACCGCATCCTGGCGCATCAAACCAGCCGCTTCACTCATTACTACTTCTATGTCCTGGATCAGGTGCTTGGGCCGATCGTCATCCGCATCGCATCGTTCTTCCCCTTCCACGCCACCTACTGGCTCAACGGTCACTCGTTCATAGAACAAGAATTGAAGCGGAACAACGTCGGCTTTCAGAAGAACGACAACGCTTTCCTGGCCGTGGACGATGTTGCGGCGTTGCAAGCGGCTGCCGACCGGCTCAGCCCCCAAATCATCCGTAAACAACTCGATTACTGGACGCTCATCCTCGGCCCCAAGTTCTCCAACAAGGAACGCGCCCAGATGAGCCTATCGCGCTTCTACTCCATCGCGCAGATCGAATACTGCCGGAATTTCATCTTCAAACGCCACTTTCCCATTCACAACATCTTCGAGCGCAGTTGCGAGATCGGCCTGTGGCGCCTGACCGCCAACCGCATCAGCGAAATCTTCGGCGTCCGGCTGAACAAGAGGCTGAAGGGAAAGCTGGCCACGGTCATCGATCAGATCGAGCACGGCCATCACGTTCTCAGGGCATACTGGAAACACGCATTCCTGAAACAGTATGAGAAGTTCTTGCGTTTCCTGCGCAATGAACTAGTCTCCAACAACCTTCACGACTTCGGACTGAAGAAAGGACTCGATCACCTGGACGACGTCCGCAAAAGGTTCCAGATCATCACCGACCGTTTCGCCGGCTTCCAAGCCCAGTGCCTCAACGTTCACGTGGATTTTCCTCTGCTCCAGAGGATCGCTCTGCCCATCACCATCGGCACCGTCCGTTTTCCCGGCATCAAGATCCATGACCCGAGGGTCATCCGGCTGCTCGAGGTCATGCTGCATAACGGCAGTACCATCGGCGGATGGACGGCCAACCAGATTCACCAGGCAGTCCTCACCACCTTCCAGCTCTCTCCGAACCAATACGGACTCAACCAGCTCCGCTATGACCTCCGCAAGCTAAAAGGACACGGCTTGATTGAGCGCGATGGCGCCCGCTACGCGTACCGCTTGACCGCCAAAGGCGTTGACGTCGCCCTCCTCTTCCTCTTCTTCCACAAGCGCCTTTGCGGACCCCTCGCCCACAGCCGATTCCATCACCAACCCGACCCGGCCAGCAAACCCAACAGCAAACTCGAAGCCGCCTATCACAAAGCAGACCAAGCCATTGAGAACATCGTTAACCTGTTAAAAGCTGCCTGATGTTATCGCCCATTTGTTGAAGTATTTTGGTTTACGAATGAAGATTCAAGAATCTAAGGCGCAAGAGCCAGGGTCCTAATGGCGTAAATCGAAGGAACTGGATCAATCGACGATATCGAAATTCTTCAATCCACAGATCGAAGCCAAGAAGTTTGTGTATTACGCACTGCTGGCGGACTGGTATCGCACGGACAAATCGCCTCCTTTGCAGCTACGCTGAGTCTCCTTACATTGACTGACAAAAGAATGAATCGGAAGCATCATTTCGGCATCCCGCCCACACGGTGGAGGCGCAGTCGCAAGCCAGGGAATAAAATTCCGGGCCGCGCATTCTATCTAGCGACGACAGCGCAGCGATACTCCTTCTTGGTTCAAACGGGGCGGGCTGTCTCAGGATGTCGAACCCAGACCGTCCCGCCTGGAGTTTGAGTCCAGCCTTCTATCAGCACGGCGTCGATGGGAGAGACTGATCAGGAAGAACATGAAACCGGACTCCAACTCAACCAGCACAACAGATAGAAACTGATGCTTGTTCTTGCGACAATCCGGAGATTGAAAACAATGAACTCGAAGCACGAGTCCACACCTTCGGAAGATTGATTTCGATTCCGAGCGAACGCTCTCTCCAGAACGTCTTTGATGATGCAAGTCCAAGTCTCGTGTCTTCCCGACGTTTACTACGCACCATGCAACGATACGACAGACTGCCTGCGCTACGACATGTCAGGTCATTCCCCAAAGACCACCATTGCCGATCGTCCAGCGGATGGCCTTAGAGTCTCGTCCGTTTAAGAATTAGCCTGCCAACTAACCCTTGACATAGAGGGAATCTTCAAAGATCGAGCTACCGTTTGGCGCGTTTGCATGTGGAAGAGGGAGGGGCTACTTGGAGAAATGGAAGCTGAGGACGACCGTCGGTAAGATCAGCACTAGCGACACGTTTTGTTTCCTGTCAGGAGTAGATCCAAGTGCGGATTTCAGTCCTAATGAGAAATCTAAGTGGTCAATGTTGGCCGACATGCTTGACTGCGCGCGCGCTGAGATTGCCCTCGTCGTTATGCTGTTGTGGGTCCTTATCGTGGTGCTGTGCAGTCCTGCTTTGCTTGCCGAGTCAGCTAACTCAGATTTCAAACGAGGCGAATCCGCCGAGGCGCGTGAGGACTACGATACCGCGTACGACCTGTATCAGAAAGCTGTTGCCAAGGATTCAAGAGACCTGATTTACAAGACGGCCCTTTATCGGGTCAAGGTCTCTGCCTCCGCCATGCACATGGGCAGAGGCCGCAAGTTGGTGCAAGGAGGTGACGAGGAAGGTGCTTTGAGCGAGTTTATCCACGCCGCCGCGATCGACCCAGGAAACGAGGCTGCGCAGCAGGAAATCGCAAAGATCCGCAAGGGTCGCGGCGAAACGCCACCGCAGGGGGAGGCCAGACTCCCGATAAGTGGGGCTCAGGAACGGAAGCTGAAGACGATGGGCGCGCCTGTTGAACTCAAGCCCTTGTCGAACGAGCCGCTGACCATGCACTATTCCGAGGATACGAAGGTAGTGTACCAGGCCATCGGAAAGGCCGCTGGCATCAACGTCCTGTTTGACCCCGATTACACATCCAAACACGTCCAAGTGGATCTTAATAACTCTTCGTTGCTGAATGCATTGCATGTCATCGGCGCAATGTCTAACACTTTCTGGCGCCCAATGAACGAGAACACGATTTTTGTTGCCCAGAACAGCCGCCAGAAGCGCGCCGAACTGGATGAGGCCGCAGTGCAAACGTTTTATCTGAGCAACGCCTGGCAGCAGAACGATCTGAACGATATCCAGACTGCCATTCGCAATGTCCTTACCGGTGTCAAGATTTACGGTATTTCGAGCCAGAACGCCCTGGTTATCCGCGGCACGCCAGATGAGCTGCTGCTGGCACAGAAGATGATCAATGACCTGGACAAGCCGCGCCCCGAGGTAGAGGTCGATATCGCCGTTCTCGAAGTAAGCAAGAACTGGCAGCGGACGCTCGGCATTGCCTGGCCCGGCAGTGTGGGCCTTGCCCTGCAACCTCCATGCACATCCTCTGGGACCTGTTCAACTTCTACTTCGACAACCACGACGGCCACAAACAATGGAACCACTCCCTCGCTCTATGATCTGGCCCACCTCAAAGCGACGGACTTTGCGGTCACCGTCGGCTCGACCACTGCAAACCTGCTGTTGACCGATTCGTCCACCAAGATTCTGCAGAATCCACGCATTCGAGCCACCGACGCGCAGAAAGCTACTTTGACCATCGGCGAGAAGATCCCGGTTGCAACCGGCTCGTATCAGACTGGCGCAGCGACTGCGCTGGTTAGCTCGCTCGTCAACACGCAGTTCCAGTACCAGGATGTGGGCGTGAAGATCGAAATGACTCCGAGCGTTCATTACGACAACGATGTAACTCTGAAGATCAGGATCGAGGTTTCCTCGGACGCCAATCAGGTGACTATCAGCGGAGTGACAGAACCCATCATTGCCCAAAATGTCGTGGAGCAAGTAATCCGGCTGCGCGAAGGCGAGGCAAGCATTCTGGGCGGCATTCAGACAAAACAAGACCAGTTGAGTTGGGCCGGTATTCCCGGCCTGAGTTCAATACCCATTCTCAAATATCTGTTTGGTTCGAAGGATCATCAGATTATTGACAATGAACTCGTCTTTCTTGTTGTCCCGCACGTCGTTCGTACACAGACTCTTGACCCGGAGAATCTACAAACCGTCGATACCGGCACCGGCCAGGCGGTTGAGTTGCGCTACGTTGACGCCACGGATGCTGACGGCTCCAGTTCGGCGCCGGCTTCCGCACCGCCTGTGCGGCCCGCTCCGGAGGCGCGCGCCACTGTCGGCGTAGCTCCCGGCCAAGGCGCTATGGCTGCAGTACCGGCGGCGCTGGCACAGTTGAGCGCGGCGGTTGATGCCAAAGGACAAGCCGTTACCACGCTCCTCCCTCCACTCCCCTCCACACCTTCAGGCTCTCCGTCATCTCCGCAAACAGATCAACCCGGAATCGTGAATCTCATGTTCAGTCCGCCAGGTGGCCCGATAGTCGCGGGCGCAATCTTCCAGGTCCCCGTAGTGCTGGCCGGGGGAAAGGATATCGACTCGGTTCCCTTGCAGATTCAATATGACCCCGCAAAACTCTCGCTGCTCGATGTCACGAACGGAGATTTGCTCAGCCGAGACAACCAGGCCGTGGAGCTGGTTCACCTCGACGACGGACCCGGCTCCATTTCCATCAATGCGGCTCGCCCGCCGGGACTGGCCGGCGTCAGTGGTGCGGGCGTTGTCTGCGTCCTCAGTTTCCAGGCCAAGACGGCAGGAGAGACACGGCTCCACCTAACCCGGGCTGTCGCCATCAACAGCACCGGGCAGCAGTTGCTGTCCAAAGGCTCACAGGTCGCCATCGAGGTGCACTAAACGGCACACCGACAAGAGTTGCGACAGCAATATGGTTCGTACTGATTGGGAGCGGTCGTTCGACCGCTCGCGCAGTTCACCCGGCACCACGGCCCAGACACCGCGCCGCAAGCACCTGAATGGCTCGCGACCCCTGCGAGCAAAAGCACCACAGCCAAATCCTGCAAAACATCGACAATTGTTTACGCAACCCCCGCTGAGCCGAGCCTCACTGGTATGCGATTGCGCTGCTCGTTCTGTTTGGTCCAAGTCTTGAAAATGGCAATCTACACACATATTTGACCCGTAAGGAATACTCGGAATTGCGCCACGCACTGTGTTGCCTGAACTGCAGGTTTGAATCTGAATTCGCACCTTATCTTCCGGACTCCATTGGCAAACCGCTGTATGTTCTGATGGTGAACGATTGCCCCAGCTCAGAAGCGGCTGATTGATATCTCTTGGACCGGCGGCGTCGCTTGTCTGCTTGGTGGAAACTCAATGCATTTCAGGTGGCCCCTCGAGCCGGTAGCTAAGGGCATCACGCACCAAAACATGCACCAGCCACCTGCAGAGGAGATGGATAAGAAGGATTGCTAGAAGAGTGTTCAGGCTAATTTATTGAACTTGAAAGTTTTACGTTGATGCCGGGAAGGGGTCGACCTCCCATGACTTGCATGGGTCGGCGGATTTGGATGTTTCACGGGGCTTACGTTTTGGGATTTTGCTCTAAGTTGTTGATTATAATGGTGCCGGGAACGAGAATCGAACTCGTATGCCAATGAAGGCGGCGGGTTTTGAGTCCAATCCTTGGAATATTGCAGCAAGCTGCACGCCAACGCACGGATTCGCATAACATACACATAATAAAAGACCTGCGCGCCATTTCGGTTTTGCAGGATGTCGCAGTAAATGGCAGTAACGTCGGAGGCGAACATGCACCAGAACATGCACTGAATCTCGGCGCCCCGATTGGCTTCGAACCCCGAAATGCTGATCCCAAGTTATGCCGACAACGGAGAGGTTTCGGAGCTTAAACCTCTCGCCCACAATGATATAGAGAACCCGCAGACCGCACAGAAGGCGCGCTAAGGCTAAGATTGTTGCAACTCGATGCTTTACTTTCAAGGACTTGCAGGAACGTGCGTGATACTCATGTCATATTCGCGTCACACTTTGGCTCGAGTCTGAACGAGCGATCGACCTCTGCCGCGACGGTCTTCCCGTTTCAGGTTTTTCAACGACTTACAAACCCGTGGGGAACGCCTAGACTAAAACTACGAAAGTCGTGCAAGACCTCATTTTTTTTGTGGATCGGACGCCCCATTGTATTGGTGTCTTGCAAGTCGAGCGTTTCTGGTTCTGCATCGCGAGTCTTCGGGTTAAGGCTTCGCCAGGCGGTTGATCGACTCCTGCTGAGCGATACTAGCCTTAAGACGGCCTTTGTCGAGACGGCTCAAACGACGTCGGGCCCGGAACAACCGCGACTTGACGGTGGCGTTAGAGATTTCGAGAGTCTGACCTACTTCTTGAAGAGTCAGTTCATTCAGGATGATAAGATCAGCGGTTGCACGAAGAGTCGGCGGAAGAGCGCCGATTGACTTGACAAGCCGCCCAAATCTCTCGGCGAACAAGACGTGACTCAATTGATCCGGCCGAACATCAGGCGGATCGAGCAATGCGAGATCGCCGCTGCCATGTGCCGAAACCTCGAACTTTATCTCCGGCCTACTTCTTCTCCTTCTTAAGAGCATCAGAGAGCAATTTCTTGCGATGCTGTTAAGCCAGGTGCTGAATTGTGCCTCCCCTTGGAATTGATGTAAATGAGAGAATGCGCGCAGGAAGGAATCCTGGGCAGCGTCTTCGGCATCGTGCTGATTGCGCACGATGCGAAGACAAGTGCGGAACACCTGGCTCCAATGCAACCTCACAAGATCTGAGAAATCAGCATTGTGGACTGAGGAGCCGCGGTGCTCGGGGGCCCCCGTGTCGACTGCTTTCTCAGGAATCATGCAGCATTTCATGATTGAATGATTCCTCGGCATTCGGCTTCACTTGATTCGACGCTTCCCTTTGTCGATCCACGTTCGGATATGGAGAGGACAATTGTCGAGCTTGATGCCATGCGCCTCACAATCAGCCAGAAATGTCACGGCGTCCTGATTGACAAGCGTCACGTCCCGCAAATTGAATATCAGTTGCTGCCCAGATCTCTCTAAGGCAAGCAGTTGCTCAAGCTCTGGGATTTCTCCTTCTTCAATCCGGCCACTGAGGGTGAATAGCACTTGACCGTTTTCTGTTCTCTCGATCCTGAGCATCCAAGTTCCCTCTGCTTAAAAAACGCTAGCGGTCGCGGTGAATTGAACCCTTGTAGTTTTGGGTTTGATGGGCGGCGTGCCGGGCCGAAGGCGCTGGCGCGCGGGGAGTCGTACATCCACTCCTCGCGCGCGCAGCTCATCGACGACGAGGCGACCCGCGTGTCGAGTTCTACCGATCACGAGAATCTTCATCGGAAGTTCTCCCATGCGACCGGAGCGTGTTCGCACCCGCTCCGGGATGTTCGTTACTTTGGTGCCGCCGTGTCGCGGTCGTACATCATCTGAAGCCCGGGCGTTCCTCCGGCAGCGAGGAAGGCCTCGATCATCAGCTGCACGGTGTCGCCGCGGTTCCAGTCGCGCTGCAGCTCGCAGATGAGGGCGGTGACGCTGGTCATGCGGCCTCCCGCCTGCTCGATCCGCCGCAGCGCCATTTCGTGCGCCTCGGGCGAGGTGCCACCCACGGCATCGGCGACGACGTAGACTTCATATCCCTCGTTCAGCATGTCGAGAGTCGGCATGATAAGACAGGCTTCTGTCCACAGGGCCGTGATGATGACCTTCTTGCGTTTCATACCCTCGACCGCCTTCCGGAACTCCACGTCCTCCCATGCGTTGATCGAGGTCCGGTCATACGTCGGGTACTCCTCGAGAACCTTCCGCAGCGGCGGGATGGCCGGCTTGTTCCACCCGGTCTTGACATTCACCGTCGAGTGGACGATCGGCAGCCGGTAGCCGACACCGGTCTTCGCCAGCGCCACGATGTGGTTCACGAGCAGGTTGCGATCCATCGAGGCGATCGAATTCACTTGCAGTGGCTGATAGTCGATGATTACCAGCCCGGAGTTCTGGGGTGTCAACAAATCGTCTGTCTCAGGATCGCGAATCGGTCCGCTTGCCATGTAAGCTACCTCCATTTGCATGGTTGAAATGCAATCCGACAGCCAATGGTAAGTTGCTGAGTGGAAAGAGTGTGGTCGAATCAAAAACGTCCGACATGTCGACATTGACGAAATGCCGCACATTTCTCACTAATGCCTAGCTGTTTTCTCAACATCGATGGCGGCCTTTATAGGCTTAAGAGGGGTTGACCAGGGCTTCAAAGATGAAATGGATACATGTCGTTGACGAATTCCTGGCCGTCGTCAAAATCGATATGTAAGACCGAGATTGAGGAACACAATTTCTTTCGACGGAGGAGACTCCTGCAAGAACGGCCCTGTAAGGAAGCCGGCGAGGTTCAACGCTGCCAAGAAATGCTCGCTTATCGCCCAACGAACCTCGAGATTCGGCTGGCTCCCGACGTAGCGAGCGTTCGTGAGGCTCCCTGGGCGTAGCTGCGCGTTTCCAAATGTATAGAGCGCATCTTTTGTGCTTTCGCGCCAGAACCATATCCACTCGAAAGTTCCGGTTAGGTTCAGAGCGGGATGGAGGACAAATTGAGGTTGGAGTGACAACAAGTTAGCCGGCCCGATCAGTGCGAACTTTGGCCCGAAGTAAGCTCCTCGTGGAAAGAATGCATTGAACGTTCCGAGCGTCGTCGTCTGGCCGTTATCTCCACTAATTGCATCCGCCTGAAAGCCGAAACGTGAACGCCACATTGGACCCGGAAGCGTGCATCCGATATTCCCACCAGCGCCCCAAGCGCGTATCGAACGACTGCCGAAAGTGCCCCACTGGAACCCTGTCTCAACGTTATAGTCGAAGCCGGCCCTGGGCGGTTCACCGGGCAGTCGATTGAAATGCCTTCCGCCAATCATGCGCCGGTGTTCTCGTGCAGACTGGTTGTCGTAAGCGGCCAATTTTGAGTCGTAGTCAAGGAAGTAGACATCGGACATAATCTGTGAATTCCAGCGCACGTTTGAGGCGTACGCCCCCCAAAAACTAATTGCGGGACTAGGTACGTCATCCCAGGCGCCTGGGTTTGTCTCAACCGGCCTGACAGCGATCAAATCGATGCGCCCCTTCGGTTTGTCATACCCTATTCGGACACCATCGAAGGCGCTTCTTACATTGACGCCCTCGTTGTCATCGAGAAGGCGCCCTGTTCCCAGTACAACCTCCTGGCGTCCAACAATGACATCCCAGCCCGGATGCGGATTGTGCAGATTGCCTGCAAATTCGACGAAACCTTCATGCCCATCTGCAATATCTTTGTCGATGCCCGGCCGCGGACCGGCCTTCTTGCCGCCCACCCCATCAAACGCCAGCGTTACAAAAATGCGGGCGTGATCTCCGAAGTGGAGGTCCGCACTGGGCATTAATCGTTCAAAAACGTAGCCTGTCAAGTCTTGCGGCCCCGCGCCCCAGGCGTTGTTGTTGAGGTACTGAAATTCAGTCCGACTCTCGAGCGCGAGAGTCAGGTAGTTGGTACCGGAGTCGTTCAGTGGAATGAACTTCAAACGGTCGTAGGAATCAACCCTCAGGGTTGAATCCCGCAGAAAGCTCCAGTCTTCAAACCTTGGGAAGGGGATGAGCGGAGGCCGTACTCCGGGTTGTGGGGCATCGGGTGGCGAGGGGTCGGGAGTCTGTGCTTGGAGCAGGCTCGGTCGAAAAACGATAAGAACGAATAACAGCAAGGCCAGTCGTAACCGCATCGCGAAATTCCACGTCCTATCAACCTGGGTGGCAAAATCTAGAATGTCTCTTTATAGCAATTCCGTCCGCTGACGCCCAAACCCACCTTCGATCATCAATGTGTCTACGCTCCCCTCTGTTCAAGGGGATTTACTCGATAGTGTCCAGAGTCCATTCATTGTCTATTTGAAGCCTCTGCTCGATGCCTCTTTAGGCCAAAAGGCCGCCATCGATGTTAAGGAGCGCACCAGTGACGTAAGAAGCTTCGGGGCTCGCAAGGAACACCACGCCCGCAGCAATTTCCTCGGGGCGACCATATCGCCCGAGCGGCACTGTCGCAATCCATGCGGGAGCCCGATCGCTGTTCTGGGGATTCATATCCGTATCCACGAAGCCCGCTTGCAGGGTATTTACCGTGATGTTGCGTGCAGCCAAGTCTCTGGCGGCGACACGATTGAAGGCACCCACGGCAGCCTTCGTTGCGGAATAGTCGGCTGCGCCGTTGAAGCCTGTACGCGTTCCTGCAGTAGAACCAATGGCGATGATGCGCCCATGATCGGGCAGAACCTTCGCCGCAGCTCGAGTCGTTGCGAACACGCCATCCACATTGATCTTGTTCTGGCGTTCGATGGCAGCGTCGTCTACATCTCCACCGACGGGAGCCATAACGAAGACTGCCGCGTTGTTGACCAAAATGTCTAGCTTGCCAAACTTTTCGACCACCTTAGCAACCAGCCCTTCGGCTTCGGAAACATTCCCCTGATCTGC
>Ga0210394_10008124_pt1 | contig 10889 bp, 10 predicted proteins | sample IncBWC12MmetaG_FD_160121 | JGI IMG/M metagenome (GOLD analysis project Ga0210394, IMG submission 160121) | Forest soil microbial communities from Barre Woods Harvard Forest LTER site, Petersham, Massachusetts, United States - Inc-BW-C-12-M | ecosystem: Environmental > Terrestrial > Soil >... | reverse complement strand
CGCGGTGCCAGCTTGGCGTCCTTGACCGTGCCCGGGGCGCCGGCGCGATAGAGCTGCATGCCGCCGACACCGAGCAGCGGCAGGATCGCCACCGCGAGCACGATGATGCCCATGCCGCCGAGCCAGCTGAGCGCGTGACGCCACATGTTGATCGAGTGCGGCAGCGTATCGATGCCGTTGAGTTGCGTGGCGCCCGTGGTCGAGAGGCCGGACATGCTTTCGAAGTAGGCGTGCGTGAAACTGATGTCCGGCAGATCCATCAGCAGCGGAATCGCCGCCACGGCCGCAATCGTGACCCAGCCGACCGTGACCAGCAGATAGGCATCGCGCGGCTTGAGATCGTACTGGTAACGATGCGTTGCCACGCGCAGCAGCACACCGCCGCCGATGCTGACCGCGGCGCCGATCAGGAAGCCGCGCAACGAACCGATCTCGCCATAGAAGAGGCCCGTCAGGATCGGCAGCAGGAAGTACAGCGCGAACCAGGTCAGCAGCGAGCCGAAGATATTCAGTACCCCGAGCAGCGAGCGCATCGCGCAGTCCTAGGCATCGCTCTGGAACAGCCGCGACACCGCGTCGATGTGGCGGCGATCGGACAGGAAGATGATCACGTGATCCTCCGCTTCGATCGTGGTGTCGTGATGCGCCATGATCACGCGCTCGCCGCGCACGATGGCGACCACGCTCGCGCCCGACGGCAGGTCGATCCGCTCGAGCGTGCGGCCGATGACGCGCGAGCGGCCCTGCGTGCCATGCACGACGGCCTCGATCGCTTCGGCGGCGCCGCGCCTGAGTGAGTGCACGCGCACCACGTCGCCGCGCCGTACGTGCGCCAGCAGCGTGCCGATCGTGATCGTCTGCGGCGAGATCACGATGTCGATGCTGTGATTCTCCATGAGCTGGCCATAGGAGGGTCGGTTGATGAGGGCCATGACGCGGCGCGCGCCGAGCCGCTTGGCGAGCATGGCCGAGAGCACGTTGGCTTCCTCGGAATTCGTGAGTGCCGCGAACACATCGGTGCTGTCGATGTTCTCCTCGACCAGCAGCTCCTCGTCGGCGGCATCGCCATTGAGCACGATGGTGTTCTCGAGGATCTCGGAAATGCGGCGCGCACGGCGCGGGTCGCGCTCGATCAGCTTGACCTGATTGCTCTTCTCGAGCGTGCGCGCCAGGCGCAGCCCGATGTTGCCGCCGCCCGCGATCACGAGCCGCCGCACCGGATCCTCGCTGCGCCGCAGTTCCGCGAGCACGCGCCGCAGATCGTCCTGGGCCGCCACGAAGAAGATCTCGTCGTTCTCTTCGATGACGGTGTCGCCGATCGCGGGCACCAGCCGGTCGTTGCGGTAGATGGCGGCTACGCGCGCTTCGGTGTCGGGCAGGTGCTCCTTGAGCGCGCGCAGCTCGCGTCCGACCAGCAGGCCGTCGCGACGCGCGCGCACACCGACCAGCTGCACGCGCCCATCGGCGAAGTCGACCACCTGCAGCGCGCCCGGGTACGACAGCAGCCGCGCGATATATTCGGTGACCAGCTGTTCGGGGCTGATCCAGACATCGACCGCGAGCGCGCCCTCGGTGAACAGCTGTTCGCGCTGCGTGTATTCCGGCGCGCGGATACGCGCGATCTTGGTCGGCGTGCGGTAGAGCGCGTGCGCGATCTCGCAGGCGACGATGTTGACCTCATCACTGTTGGTGAGCGCCACGAGGATGTCGGTGTCGGCGATGCCGGCGGCTTCGAGCACGGTGGGGTAGGCGCCGTTGCCAGCCACCGCGCGCACGTCGAGACGATCCTGCAGGTCGCGCAGGACATCCTCGTTGGTGTCGACGATCGTGACTTCGTTGGCGGGCTCGCGCGACAGATGATATGCGGCCGTGCGCCCGACCTGACCGGCACCCAGAATCAGGATCTTCATCAGCCCTGCGCTCCCTGGCTGCTACATCACTTCAAGGTTCGCGTACTGCAGCATGAGCCATTTCGAGCCCTGGCGCTCGAAGTTGACCTGCACGCGGGCGTGCGGACCCTGGCCCTCGATGTTCAGGATCGTGCCCTCGCCGAACTTGCCATGGCGCACGCGCGTACCGAGCCGCATGCCCCCGAGCACTTCCGTCAATGGCGTCTGCCACAGTCCGTCGCCCCGATGCCGACCCGGCCGGTCAGCGGCGCGCTGCTGGTCCCAGCCGCCCAACGGCGCGGGCATGTGCGACAGCCGGATGCGCGGACGCACTTCCTCGATCATGGCCGCCGGTACGTCCTGGAGGAAGCGCGACGGCGCGTTGTGACTATCAATGCCATGCAGCCGGCGCTGTTCGGCATAGGTAAAGTAAAGCTGCTTCATGGCACGCGTCATGCCGACGTAGCAGAGCCGCCGCTCCTCCTCGAGCCCTTCGAGATCGTTGATCGAGCGCGTGTGCGGGAACAGACCGTCTTCCATGCCGCTCATGAAAACCAGTGGAAACTCCAGTCCCTTGGCGGTGTGCAGGGTCATCATCTGCACGCAGTCGTCCGACACCGCACCCTGGCCTTCGCCCGACTCGAGCACGGCGTGCGCCAGGAAACTCTGCAATGGCGTGCCTTCGCCGTCCGGCTCGTAGCCGCGCGCCGCGCTGACCAGTTCCTCGAGGTTCTCCACCCGGGCCTCGCCGCGATCGGCCTTGTCCTTCTGGTGATGCGCGATCAGGCCGCTCTGCTGGATCACGTGATCGACCTGCTCGTGCAGCGGCAGACCTGGCATGGCTTCGCCGAGCCGCTCGATCAGCCGCAGGAAGCCGCGCAACGCACCCGCCGAGCGGCCCGAGGCGGTCTCGGCCGAGACGGCCGCGGCGGCGGCCCGCCAGAGTGAGCTGCCGGCAGCCCGCGCCGCTTCGCGGATCGCATCGACGCTGCGCGTGCCGATGCCGCGGGGCGGCAGGTTCACGACGCGCTCGAACGAGGCGTCGTCGTCGCGATTGACGAGCAGGCGCAGGTACGCGAGCGCGTCCTTGATCTCGGCGCGCTCGAAGAAGCGCAATCCGCCGTAGACCCGGTAGGGCACGCGGGCGCTGATCAGTGCTTCCTCGAAGCTGCGTGATTGCGCATTCGAGCGATAGAGGATCGCGGTCTCGCGCCGCAGGCCGCCGCGCTGCGTCCACTCGAGGACGCGTGTAACCACGAAATCAGCCTCGTCGCGCTCGTTGAACGCGGCATAGAGCTTGACCGGATCACCGCGCGCGCCGCTGGTCCAGAGCGTCTTGCCGAGCCGGCTCGAATTGTTGGCGATCAGCGCGTTGGCGGCTTCGAGAATGGCGGCGGTGGAGCGGTAGTTCTGCTCCAGGCGCAGCAGCGTGGCGTGCGGGAAGTCCTCGCGGAATTTCTGCAGGTTCTCGACCCGCGCGCCGCGCCAGCGATAAATTGATTGGTCGTCGTCCGCAACAACATACGGCGCGCCGTCGGAGCCGACCAGCAGCCGGATCCAGGCGTACTGGAGGGCATTGGTGTCCTGGAACTCATCGACGAGCACGTGGCGGAAGCGACCGCGGTAGTGACGCAGCAGCTCCGTGTTGTCTCGCCAGAGTTCGTACGCGCGCAGCAGCAGCTCGGCGAAATCGATCACGCCCGAGCGCGCGCAGGATTGCTCGTACTGCGCGTAGAGCTTGAGCATCTGCGCTTCGGTGGCATCCTGGCCGGCCTTGAGGTGCTGCGGCCGCCGGCCCTCGTCCTTGTGCTTGTTGATGAAGTACTGCACCTCGCGCGGGACCCAGCGGTTCTCATCCAGCTCCTGCGACTTGAGCAGCTTCTTGATCAGCCGCAGCTGATCCTCGGCGTCGAGGATCTGGAAGCTCTGTGCGAGTCCGGCTTCGCGCCAGTGCTGCCGCAGCAGGCGGTGTGCGAGGCCGTGAAAGGTGCCGAGCCAGAGAGCGCCGCCCGGTACGCCGAGCAGCTGCTCGACCCGGCCGCGCATTTCGGCGGCGGCCTTGTTGGTGAAGGTGACCGCCAGCACGCTGTGCGGCGAGACGCCCTCGGTCTGGATCAGCCAGGCGATCCGGTGCGTGAGCACGCGCGTCTTGCCGCTGCCGGCGCCGGCCAGCACCAGCACCGGGCCCACCGGGGCGGTAACGGCGGCGCGCTGCGCCGCGTTCAGCGGGTTGAGGATGGGTGAGAGGTCCATGCGGGCCGCGGATTCTACCTCACCAGCGGTTACGCAGATCCCGCAGCGCCAGGAACACCGCGCGCGGCGTGACCTCGGTCAGCATCGCCGGCCGCGCCCGCTTTACGCCAGCGATGATTTCGGGTTGATCGAGCCGGAAAAAGACATTCACCCGTTTTTCGTCGCTCAAGGACAGCACCGGCATCTGGGTGGCCGATAGGCCCGTGACGCGCTGCGCCAGCTCGCGCGCGGCCTGGTTCGAGGGCTCGCGATCGAGCGTGAATCCGAGGTTGCGCAGCAGGTATTCGTGCCCCGGGAAAACGCGCGTCGCCGCCGGCAGCCGCGACAGACAATCGGTGAAGCTCTGATAGAGCAGATCGGGATCGCCACCGTGAATGCAGTTGCCGACGCCGGCATTGAACAGCGTATCGCCCGAGAACAGTGCCGGTGGCGCACCCCCCGAGGCACCGTCGGTACCGTCGGCGAACAGGCACAGATGCGCACGTGTGTGCCCGGGCGTGTCCAGACAGCGCAATTGTACGGTCTTTCCCACACGCACCAGATCGCCGCCCGTCATTGGCTGCGTGATGCCGCCGATGCGCTCGGCGGCGGCGGCATGGGCCAGCACGGCTGCACCGGTCTGGCGCGCCAGCGGCACGTTGCCCCCGGTGTGATCGCCGTGCTCATGCGTGTTGAATATCTGGCGGATGTTCCACCTGAGCTCCTGCGCACGTTTGAGACATGCCTGCCAGTTCAACGGATCGATCGCCAGGGCCTCGCGGGTCTCGCTGCAGGCGACCAGGTAATGAAAATTGCGGCCCTCGTTGTCCGCCCACACGCGCTCGATCAGCATCACAGGCTCCTCAAATCCGGCCGCGGCAGCAGCCCGACACGCCATAATAAGCCCATGACGCACATCGCCCTGACTGCCTGACGAATGCCGGGTTACGTCGTCGCGATCGTGCTGTTCGCGGCCCTGCTACATGCGCTCTGGAACGCGCTGCTCAAGAACAGCGGCGACAAGCGCCTCACGACCGTCATGCTCACGGGCGCGGCCGCGCTGATGGCGGCCGTGATCCTGCCGTTGCTGCCGGCGCCGGCGCGCGACAGCTGGCCGTTCCTGGCGGGCTCGAGCTGCGTCGAAATCACCTACTTCGTGCTGCTGGCGGCCGCGTACCGCAGCGGCGATATGAGTCATGCCTACCCCATCATGCGCGGTACGGCACCGCTGCTCGTCGCCAGCGTCAGCGCGTCATTGATCGGCGAGACCCTGTCCTCGGGCGAATGGCTCGGCATTGCGCTGATCTGCTTGGGGGTCCTGGCACTGGCGCTGCATGGCGGCGGCCTGGGGCATCACCGCACTGCGACCGTGCTCGCGCTCGCGAACGCCGTTTCGATCGCGACCTACACGCTGATCGATGGCCTGGGCGTACGGCGTTCGCACGCGCCGGTGGCGTATACGCTCTGGTTGTACCTGATCACCGGCGGCCTGACGCTCGGCTGGACACTGCTGCATCGACCGACGGAGTTTCTGGCCTATCTGCGCGGCCGGCAGGCCGTGGGCGCGGTCGCGGCTGCCGGCATGATGAGCTCGTACGGACTCGCGCTCTGGGCCATGACCACGGCGCCGGTGGCGCTGGTAGCGGCACTGCGCGAGACCTCGATCGTGTTCGCGACCTTGATGTCGGCGGTGCTGCTCAAGGAACGCGTGACACCACAACGCCTGCTCGCGACCGCGCTGATCGTTGCCGGCGCGATTGACTTACGGCTTGCTTGAGACTGGTGTCAGATCCGAGTCGTCGGCAGGTAGTGATCGAGCAGCAGCGCCAGGAACAACCACATCAGGTAGGTAATCGAGAAGCGGAACATGCGCATGGGTAGATCGTCGCGGCGGGTAACCTTGAGCACGATTGCCTGCCCCAGAAAGCGCGCGTTGAGCGCGATCGCCGCGATCAGGTAGATGAGCCCGCTCATGCCGATCATGTACGGCAGCAGCGTCACGACGCACAGGATCACGGTGTAGAGCAGCACGTGCAGGCGCGTGAACTCCACGCCATGCGTGACCGGGAGCATCGGGATTTCGGCGCGCGAGTAGTCGTGACGGCGCGCGATTGCGAGCGCCCAGAAGTGCGGCGGCGTCCAGGCGAAGATGATCAGGAACAGCAGCAGCGCCTGCGCGCTGACGTGATTGGTGACCGCGACCCAGCCCAGAACCGGGGGCGCAGCGCCGGCAGCGCCACCGATCACGATGTTCTGCGGCGTCGCATGCTTGAGCCAGACCGTATAGACCACCGCATAGACAATCAGCGAAGCAAAGGTCAGCACCGCGGTCAGTACGTTCACGAAAGCGACCAGGATGCTCATCGAAGCCACGCCGAGCACCAGCGCGAAGCGCAGTGCCTGCGTCAGCGACAGGTGGCCCGAGGGCAGCGGCCGGTTACGCGTGCGTCCCATGCGGGCATCGAGCTGCCGGTCGAGCGCGTGGTTCACGGCGGCGGCGGCTGCCGCCGCCAGCGCAATACCGAGATTGCCGAACACCAGCGCATCGAGCGGCGGCAGCCCCGGCGTCGCGAGCAGCGTCCCGATGATTGCCGTCAGCACGATCAGCGCCACGACGCGCGGCTTGGTCAGCTCGAGATAGTCGCGCCAGGTGGCGTGCGTGCCTAAGGTTCGGGCGTCAGTCCGGCTCATGATGCGACAGCATACAGGGCATGGTTCAGCCCCAGGGCCGCCAACAATAACAGGGCGGCGCCCGCATTGTGAGCGGTCGCAAGCTCGAGTGGAAAGCCGCGCAGGACCATACCGATACCAATGGACAGCTGCAGCACCAGCGCCGCGAGCACGCCGGTCGCGGCCAATAGGGCCGCGCCACGGACCCGTGCCCGGAACGCCGCCAGCGCAGCCACCAGCAGCGCCGCAGTCAGCAGCGCAGCGCCCATGCGATGGGTGAGCTGGATCGCGACCAGCGCCAGCGAGGCGAAGCCGCGGCCTTCATTGATGGAAATGTCGCGCGCAGGCTGGAAGCCGGCGTGAAAATCCGCCGCCGGCCACCAGCTTCCCTGGCAGGTGGGAACATCCGGGCAGGCCAGAGCCGCATAGTTGCTGCTGGTCCAGCCACCGAGCGCGATCTGCAGCACCAGCACCCCTAATCCGAACACCGCCAGAGCGCGCGCCAGCCGCAGCTTGGGGCCAGGCAGGTCGATCGCGGGCATAGAAAACCGGCGCGGCGGAATACGACGCACGCGCAGCAACCCGAGCACCAGCCACCACAGCAGTGACAGCGTCGTCAGGCCGAGCAACAGGTGCGTGGTCACGATCGCAGGCTTGAGTCGCCAGGTCACGGTCAGCATGCCAAGAGCCGCCTGCACGATCACGATCGCGGGCAGCGCGAGGCTCAGGGTCAGCGGCACCAGGCGCTGGCGCCGCCAGGCCAGCGATAATCCGGCGAGCAGCAGAATCAGCAGCACCAGCGTAGCGGCCGCATAGCGATGCACCATCTCGCGCCAGGCCTTGCCGAGCACGAGCGGCCGTCCGCTCTGCTGCGCGACGGCGGCGGTGGCACCGTCCTGGCCGACGTCCGCCGCGGCGCCGATCGGTGACAAATGCCCGTAGCAGCCGGGCCAATCCGGACAGCCAAGTCCGGCATCGTTGAGCCGCACATAGGCGCCGAGCACGACCACGCCCAGGCACAGCAAACAAGTGCTCAAGGCAAGGGCGCGCAGCGGCCCGGCGTGCGAGGTAAACATAAGAAGGGGCTAGCCGATGTGCGAGAGACTCAACAGCTTCTGGAGATCGTCGTGCAGCCCTTTGGGAGTCGCGTGCGCATCGTAGCGCATCATGAGATTGCCCTTCGGATCGATGACGAACACGCTGTAGGCGCGATGATCGGCCGGGAATTGCGCCAGCAGCGCCGCCGCCTGAGCGTCGTCGGGACTGTCGAGATTCACCGTGATCAATTGCGGATGCTCGCGCTCGATGTAGGCGTCGTCGCAGCAGGCCGTGGTCACCAGGAAAACCTGCTGCACGCGCGGCATCAGCTGCGCCAGCCCGAGGTGAGTCTGGCGAATGAAGTACAGGGTGCTGCGGCAGTCGGCGTCGCAGTTGCCCGCGCCGACATAGACCAGCGACCACTTGCCGCGCAACATCGCCGCCGTGCCCGTGGTCGGCAGCGGCCGCGACGGCTGGATCAGTGTGCCGTGATTGGTCTGGCCTGCCGGACGCCAGTGCGCGCCGTAGTAGAGATAAAAAGAAAGCAGCAGCGGCGCAAAGAACAGCAGCACCAGCACCGGGAGCGTCAGTCGCGATTTCATTGCCGCTGCCAATTCAACCGCGCATAGAGTCCGAGCGCCAGCGCGGCGAATCCCCACCACTGCACCGCGTAGGCAATGTGCCGTTCCGGCCCAATGCCGCTGATGTGCCAGTCGCGCAGGTAGCCATGCGGCTCGTCGGCGTTGAGCAGCAACTGCTGCGCTTCGAGCGGTTGTCCCAGTGCCGAGGACAGATCGGACATGGTCGGGAAGCTCGTGAGCTTGGGCCATTGCAGTCCTGCGGGCGGCGGCAGGCGGCCGAGCGCAATCCCGGGGACCGGCAGCGCATCGAGCCTGCCGGCTGCGGCGACGCCTGCGTCGTCGATCGCGACCGCGGGCGGTTCCCGGCGGCTTTGCGTCAGCGGCAGCCACCCCCGATTGACCAGCAGCACGCGACCGTCGCCGAGCCGTAGTGGCGTCAGTACCTGATAGCCCGGTTGGCCGTCGTGCGACATGTTCTCCAGCAGGAACTGATGCGCGCCATCGTAGTTGCCGTGCACGCGCACCGGCGTGTAACGCGCTAGCGCCGCGGTTCCACGGTCACCGAGTTCCTGGGCGGCGGCGTTGCCGGCGTTGAATGCGGCCGCGAGCGCGCGCTTGCCCTCGGCCCGGTGCCACTGCCAACGCCCGAGCTGGACGAAACACACCACCGCCACGACGGTCAGCAGCGTCATGAGCCATGAGGCCGACCAGCGGCCGCGGTAGAAGGTGAGCGTCAGCGCCAAGGGACGGCATTTTGCCGTCGCGGCGCGGTCGAGTACAGCAGGGAGCCTTTATAATCGCGCGCATGGATTGGATCCGGCTGTTGATTCTGGCGATGCTGGCCGCGATCGTGATCAGCCTCGGGACCGCGCTCTATCACCTGGGGTCGGGCAAGGGCGATTCGAACAAGCTGCTGCGCGCGCTGACGGTGCGCATCACCTTGTCGGTGATCCTGTTCGTGCTGCTCATGATTGCCTGGCGCGCCGGCCTGATCTCACCCCGTGGCCTCCAACCCTAGCGCGCTCACGCATCGCGCTGGCGCGCAAGCCGACGGTGCGGCCTACCGCAGCACCGGCCTCGTATTCGCGGCCCTCGGCGCGCTCGGCTTCTCGTTCAAGGCGATTCTGGTCAAGTCGGCCTATCGGTACGGCGCCGATCCGGAGACGCTGCTGTGCCTGCGCATGGGCTACGCATTGCCGGTGCTGCTGCTGATGGGCTGGTCGCTGCAGCGGCGCGAGCCCATGGCTCTGTCGCGCGGCGACTGGTGGGAGCTGCTGTTGCTGGGTGTGCTGGGTTACTACCTGGCGAGTTATCTGGACTTCCTCGGTCTGCATTACATCTCGGCCGCGCTCGAGCGCATCGTGCTGTTCGTCTATCCGACGCTGGTCGTCATGCTGTCGGCGGTTTTTCTCGACCAGCCGCTCACGCGCCGAACGGCCCTGCTGCTACTGGCTTCCTACAGCGGCGTGGCGCTCGCAGTCGCGCCCGACGTGCGGCTCGGCGCTGGCAATACATTGGTCGGCGGGATGCTCGTACTCGGCAGCGCGTTGAGCTTCGCCATCTACATCATGCGCAGCGGCCAGGCCGTGCTGCGCCTCGGATCCACTCGCGTGACCGCCTACGCCACGGCGATCGCGTGTGTGCTGTGTGTGCTGCAATTCATCCTGCTGCGGCCGCTGGCGGCGTTGATATTGCCGTGGCAGGTGCATGCGTTGTCGATGGCGATGGCGCTGTTCTCGACCGTGCTGCCGATCTGGCTGGTGACCGAGGCGATCCGTCGGCTCGGCGCGCCCACGGCGTCGATGTTCGGGTCGCTCGGTCCGATCTTCACGATCCTGCTCGCCTGGGGATTGCTGCACGAGCCGCTGGACGCCCTGCAGCTCGTGGGCGCGGCAATCGTGATCGTCGCGGTCTCGCGACTCACGCGCCGTTAAGCGCTGATGGCAGGCGGTAACCGCTGCCAGTAGGGAGCACGCACGTGGCCCAGCTGCCGCGCCCGCATTAAGACCGCGATTCCGAGCAAGCCGCAGAAAATGATCGCCACGACGGAAGACTCGGCGCCGAATTCGCCACCCGAGAGCCAAACGGGGCCCGTCAGCGTGCCCTGCAGCAGGCCATGCGATGCGTTACCCGAGACCGCCACGCCGAAGAGGCCGCCCTGAGTGAAATTCCAGCCGGCATGCAGGCCGATCGGCAACCACAGCCGTCGTGTCAGCATGTACGCCGCGGCCAGCATGATCCCGGCTTCAATCGTGATCGCAGTGCCCGCCAGCAATGTGGCGTGCGGATTTCCGAGGTGCGCGGCGCCGAAGAAAACGGCGGTGATCACCAGCGCCCAGTAGGAACCGAGCGAATCCTCGGCAATACGGAACAGCACGCCGCGCACCAGCAGTTCCTCGGACACGCCGGTGAGCAACCCACTGACGAGCGGCTTGAAGATGATCGATGCGTGATTGTAGCCAACGATGTGGTAGGCCCC
>Ga0210394_10008123_pt1 | contig 10890 bp, 15 predicted proteins | sample IncBWC12MmetaG_FD_160121 | JGI IMG/M metagenome (GOLD analysis project Ga0210394, IMG submission 160121) | Forest soil microbial communities from Barre Woods Harvard Forest LTER site, Petersham, Massachusetts, United States - Inc-BW-C-12-M | ecosystem: Environmental > Terrestrial > Soil >... | reverse complement strand
AACGACGACTGCTGGACCGGCGTCGACTTCGCCACGCGCGAGGAGGCCTTCGCCGCGTTCCGGAACCCGTGGACCCACGTGAACGCGACCTACTTCCGCCCGGCGGACGTCGCTTGGATCGAGGTCGACGGCCCCGACCTCCACGAGAAGCGCCGGAACCCCGCCTACCGCCCGTCGCGCCGCACGGACGACGGCTGGCGCCAAGAGTGCGCGATGCAGGCCGGCATGGGCATGGGCGTCGAGGCCTACAACGACGCGATGGGGTACTGACCGAGGTACCGCGCTTCGCCGAGGCCCGTCACCCGCAAGGGTGCGCGGGCCTTTGGCGTGGTGGCACGCAGCCTGCACAACGGTGAAGACATGAACGCCAAGCGTAACGCGCGCCCCTTCCACGGCCACAACCGACAGACCTGCTACTGCTGCGATGCGGTGCCGGTTGGGTTCGCCGATCGCACTCACGACGCGGAGCGCGGCTTCGTGTTGGCCTGCGCTCGCCACGCAGACTCCACGATCGCAACGTACGACGCGTGCATCTACTGTAACGGGCCCGTTCGCAAGGGTGGGCTCGACATCGATGGCGACTTCGCCCACGTCAAGTGCCACAAGGCGGAGTGCGCGACGTGAGGCACCATGCTCCGCGCGAGGCCTGCCACCCGCAAGGGTGCGCGGGCCTTTGGCGCCACGGGAGGTCACGTTCATGAAGCTCGACGTTCTTCTCAACGCGTACAGCGCGCTCGTCAGCGACGCGCAGATTCTCGTCACGCGCATGAACGATGAAGACTGGCGGGTCGCCATCGTGGTTGGCGACGGAGACGACCAGCAGACGATCGCGCAAGGACACGGCGCCACCACCGAAGAGGCCGCAGAAGACCTATGGAACCTCGTCGTGAAGCGACTTGCCGAGCAGAAGCTTCTTGCTGCTATCCCGCAGGAACAAGAGTGGAGCCGCGAACAGTCTGAGCTCATGGCCAAGGTCGAGAAGTTGTTCCCTCAGCTCGCGACCTCCTGGGAGCCCTGGGTTCATCCGGTTCGGTCGAAGGGGCCGCGCAACTCGATCTCAACGCTCGTCTTGCGCGAGCTCAGGACCGACGACTTCGTTTCCAAGCTCCGCAAGGCCGGCCTCGCGGCTCACATGTCCGATCCCTGCGATGGCAAGCACAGCCGTCTCACGGTCGGCATTCGCGCGTAACTGCTCGTGCGGTAAAAACCGCACAGGAGGCTCGTTTCCTCGTACAGGACGAAATCGACATGACCCGTGTCGATTTTTCCTGGACAAGCCAGCGGCCTATCAGTAGGGTCGGTTCCTGTGATTCGGGGCGCTTCCGAGAGTTCCGTGCGGCGCCCGACGAAGGAAACGACCGAAGCTCCTACCAAGGACAAGCGGAAAGCGGATAGGGCCGCCACGAGACTCGCTCGCTGGTCGAAGGAGTCGCCGATCCGGTTCGCGATGGCCCAACGGGGCTACGTCGGGTCGGGCGCGGTGACCTACCTTCGGCACGCGCTCGGGCTCAGTCGGACGCGCGCCTACGAGCTCCTTCGTGGGGCCGTCCAGCCTGACGAAGCTCAGATCAAGGTGCTCGCGCCGATGCTCGGGAAGCAGGCCGCCAAGAAGCTCCTCGTCCGCGTGAAGGACGACTTCGATCGGCGAACGATCTCCTACGCGGAGGCAATCATCAGGGAGCGGGGCGACACCCCGCTCGCGGACGCACTCAAGGCGTTCGCGGCGGAACGGATGCCGACGTAGGCGTCCCCAAGAAAGTGTAGGGGAGAGCCGGGTCCGTCGCATGTGGCGGTGGCTTGTGCTCGCCCTTTCAAGGAAGCAAGTGGAGGCCATCATGGCAGGCAAAGAGGCAGGTTCGAAGGACAAGATCGAGATGCTCGGCGGTCGCAACGTCGTCGTCCCGGGAGACGGCGGCCCGCACTACTGGCAGGACACGACCGAGATCGTGACGCCGGACGAGCGACGCTTCTTCGATTCGATGGGCTCGGCTGCATCGCTCGACTTCAAGGCCGAGCAGAAGCAGAACCCGGACATCGTCTTCTACACGTACGAAGCGGCCGTGAAGGAGAATGAGCGCCCGGAGCTCAACCCGATCCGCGGCATCGTGCTCGACATCTTCCAGCGCCCCGACAACTTCGCGGGCGCCGACGACGACGAGCAGTCGAAGATGGCGGAGGGCGACAAGCGCCTCCGAATCGCGTCGTGGTGGCTGCTCACCGCCGAGACCTACGTGAAGACGCTCGGCAAGAAGGTGCGCAAGGCGCGTCCGGGCGAGAAGGTCTGGGTCGACTTGAACCAGGCGACCATGAATATCGTTCGCATCGCGGCGCCGAGCAAGGACAAGGACGGCAAGCTCATCAAGTGCGTCGAGGCCGCCATCGACCCGAAGCTGAAGGAGACCTTCCAGGCGACCCTCGGCACCGGCAAGCAGGAGACCCGTCAGGCGTGGCGCGTTGGCGTCTACGGCGGCTGGTCCGGCGGACCCTCGTTCCGCAAGTTCAACTCCGCCGAGGAGATCCAGAAGAAGCTCGGATCCCTCACCACGCTTCCGTCGTCCTTCCTCTCCGACACGGAGATCGCGAGCGCGATCGGCCTCACGCTGCCCACCGTGTCCGCCGTGCCCGCCCTCCCCGGCTGAAGCCGTCCGAGCAGTAGAGACCGTCCCACTCTGCTGCTCCCCGCCCCGAGACGGGCGGCGTCGATCCCATCGTCGGCGCCGCCCGTTTCCCTTTTCAGGAGACACCGTGGCCGACATTCGCGACAAGTGGTCCGACTCTATCGACGCCGCCTTTCCGACGCGCAGCGGCTCGCATGAAGAGTGGGCGACGGCCATGGAGATGGTCGGGAACCGGCACACCAAGGACGATCTCGTCGAGCTCGTGAATTGGCTGCTGGTGGAGAAGCGTCTTGTCGCAGGCCTAGAGCGCGACGTGGCTAAGCTCAACAGCGAAGCCATGCGCGCAGGGATCCGCGCTCGTGGGGCCGAGCGCGAGCGTGACGAGGCGCTGGCGAAGTTGCACCCAAAGGCTTCACCGAAGGCTTCACCGAGCCGTAACGGCGGTAGCGCCGTGGAAGAAGGTCTCGCGAAGCTCCGCGACGAGCATCAACGGCTCGGGCAGTTCTTGCAGGACTGCGACGGACAAGCCGCCAACGTCGCCGCCATCGGCGCGTGCGTCGAGCGAATGGCCACCGTCGTCGGTGCGCCGCCAAGCCCGGTGAAGCAGGTTCGCGCCTGCGTCTCGGTCCTCGCGCTCGATGGACTGCGCAAGCGCGTGCTGCTCGGTCGCTACAACGGGAGGAACGTCGCGCACCGCGGCTTCTGGATGACGCCCGCGGGTGGCATCGAGTTCGGCGAACGCTGGATCGATGCGCTCGCGCGCGAGTTCCTTGAAGAGACGGGCGCCCATCTCGTTACCGGATTGGTCGCCGCTGATCATCAGCAGATCTTCGAGGACGTCGAGCAGGGTATCCTCCTCATCTTCGTCGAGGCCCGCTTCCTCTCGACGGAGACCATGATCCTGCGCGGCGGGAGCGATCTTCAGGACCCGAGCTGGTTCAACCTCAACGATCTCCCGTCGCCGCTCTCACCCATCACCGTCCAAGCCCTTCGTCGCTTCCGAGTCTGATGATGCGCACTACACGCAGCGTCAGCTATGGTCACGTAAGGCTCCACCGAAACGACGGTTCGCACGAGCGTAAGCTGTCGTAAGATGTGCGTTCCACGACCACGAGAGGTTTGGATGAGCGACGTCGATGCTGGAGGGCATGCAGGAACGGACGAAGTGCTCGCGCTCATCGCCGAGCACCTGGAGCTCGCCGACAAACTCCGCGCGGAAGGCCAAGACGTCGAAGCGGACACGCTCGTCGCTGCGGCGGAGGAGCTTGCGAGCGATCTCGCGTCCCGGATGACGGAGGCCGAAGCGAGCGCCGTCTTCGGTTCTCCAGGCAGCTCTGCGAGCTTGCCCTCCGGGATGTCGTCGGGGATCCCGTCGGGAAGCTCTGGCTTCTCCTCCGGCCATCCTTCGGGATGGCCTTCGGGCTTCCCGGCCCGCGGTGCGATGCCGGCTCGCGACCCTTCGCTACCGCTAAGCCCCTGGTCGATTGACGCCGCCCGGGCCGCCCAGGCAAGCGGTTCGAGCGGCGACGCAAGCGGTTCCCCCAGTGGCGGCTTTCCAAGCGGTGTCCTGAAGGATCGTGTTCGCGGCTTCACGCCGAGCTCGATGCTGGAGCCGACGCGGCACCGATTCGATCATGATGGTCCTCGCGAGCCGTTCGGCATGCCGCGGTTCGGCGGCAACGACGAGCCGCACCCGTCTGGCGACGACGAGGATCCGTTCCGTGCCGAGCAGCTCGCGCACGCGCGCGCCGAGCTCGAACGCTTCAAGCGGGGCGCGAGCGGTTCAAGCGGCGGCTCAAGCGGCGCGAGCGGGGCCGTGTCGAGCGGCGACGTCTCTAGCGGCGCTCCAAGCGGCACCGACCTGCCCGATCTTGACGTCGAGGTGCTCATCGCAGACGTGCCCTCCGACGCGCCCTCTGGTGCCGTGCCTTCTGGCGATGTTCCTTCTGGCGCTGTTCCATCGGACGTCCCAAGCAGCTTCCCGCGCCACGATGGACCACCACCGGGTCTCTTCAGGCGCTGAGCCTCTTCCAAGGAGTCGTATGAAGCAGCCTGCGGTCGGTGAAGATGGCTTCGCGCTTCCTGGTTTCGCCGTGGATGTTCGAATCCGCGCCGTCCCTGACAGCGACCGAGACATGCTCGGCCGGCTCGTGCGCGAAGAGTGGATCAAGTGGGCGAAGGAGCAGCCAAACCCGAAGCCCTCATGGCTCGTCCCGTGGGAAGAGTTGAGCGAGCCGGATCGAGAAGTTGATCGGCGCATCGGAGTGCGACTCGCCGGATTCGGCGCGCTCCGATACCTCGATATTGGATAGGACCCTCCGTGTTCTCCTCCGCCCCCTCCTCTGCCCTCTGTGGTGTCCGGGTCCGGATCCGAATCCGGATCCGGGTCTGGGTCCCGGTTGAAGGGAGGGTCGTGTGTTCCTGAGCGGCACGTTCGGGCTCAGCGAGGGCGTTTCGCTCTACCCGACGGACGATCTCAAAACCGAATACTGGTCGACCTACCGGCGCGTGACCGACCTCAAGTTCCAGGTCGACGTCGTGCGGGAGGCGCTCGAACGCGTCGCGGACACGTTCTACACCGAACTCGATCCGAGCCCGTCCTCGGCCGGGACCGCCCTCTCGATCGCCGTCGATCCGACGTTGGTCACCTTCGACATGCTCCGCACGGCGCTCCACCTGCACCTCGAACGGGCCGGTGTCCCGAGCGCCTCGCTTTCGACGACGCTCGACAAGATCCAACGCCACCAGCAGCAGATCATCCAGCGCGGCGGCAACATCACCAAGGTCGAGATGACCTTCTTCTTGCCCGTCGAAGGCTACACGATGTCGCCCTTCGGCTCGATCCGATCGGAGGTCGCCGAGGAAGCCAAGGCGCACGCGCAGCGCGCCGCCGAAGAGGCGAAACGGACCGAGCGCGAGATCAAGGCGACCGAAAAGCAGGAGCGGGTCGCCGAGCTCCAGGAGCGAGCCTCCAAGGACAAGACCATCGTCGAAGCAAAAGCGGAAGTCGAGCGGCTCCGCGCGCGCATCGCCGAGCTCGAAACGAAGAAGGCAGCGAAGGACGAAGAGGTCCGCGTCGCCGAGACGTTCCAGGAGCTCCAGGAAGAGGTCGCCGTGCGCGCGACCGCCGACGCGCGCGAGGCAATCCACGTCAGCCTCGAACGCGCCGAGGAGAAGCTCGCCGAGCGCGCGCCCGAGCGCGCGGCCGTTACGCAGGACGAGATCGCAAGCGACATCAGTCACGACGTCGCCGTCGAAGTGGTGGAGCGCAAGGTCGAGAAGAAAGAGAAGTTCACCGAGGCCAAACGCTGGAAGCGAGCCGAGGCGAAGCGCAAGAAAGAAGAGAAAGAAGAGCGGCTCGCCAAGGGGACCCAGGGCGCCTACGGCGGCCAGGGCCGCCAAGGAAGGGCGGAACAGCCGAAGACGAAGCCGGCCAAACCTACGAAGCGTCCGACGAAGCCTGTCCGCGTGCCGTGGAACAAGAAGACGAAGGATCGTACGGGTCGGTGGCGCGACACGAGCGGACGCTTTACGTCGCCGCCGAAGAAGCTGCCGAAGAAGGCACCGAAGAGGGTAACGAAGAAGACGTCGAAGAAGCCGAGCTCGAAGAAGACGTCGAAGAAGGTGAAGTCGAAGAAGGCGACGAAGAAAACCAGGAGGTAGCTGATGGAAGCAGCGGTAACTCTCAAGGTGAAGCAGGACGAGTTCAGGTTCATCATGGACCTACTCGAAGCCGTCCAGCGCGCTGCGGGCGTGCACATGGAGGACGTTGCGGCGGCCTCTCTCATCGGGCAGCTCGCTGCGGCGGAGGGCCAAATCAAGGAGCGCTCCAAGGCGCTCGACTTCGATCACCAAGATCGCCCATGGCTGGATGAGCTCGGTGACCTCCTCAAGGAGGCCCACGACGTCGTGGAGAGCCTCGATCTCAACAACAAGAGCATTGATGACGCGTGGGAGCACACGGCGAACCTCCTCACACGCGAAGAGACAATGTTCCGCGAGGTGTTCTACAAAATCCGGCGCGCCTACCTGGCCGCCGGAAGGCCAACCGCCCGAGGCGACAGCTTCATGTGGACCGTGAGCGGCACGTCGTTCCATCCGCTCAACCCCAAGGCGAGCGAGGTGAACCTCAGCGACGTTGCCCACGCGCTCTCCAACATCTGCCGGTTCGGGGGCCACGCCCCGGTCTTCTATTGCGTAGCGCAGCACGCTGTTCTTGCTTCTCAGCTCGTCGAAGAGCTCGGTGGGAGCACGGAAGAAGCCTACGCGGCGCTTCACCATGATGACGCTGAGGCGTACCTCGGGGACATGATCCGGCCGCTCAAGCACCACCTGCCGGAGTACAGGGAAGCGGAGAAGGCTGTCGAGGCCGTCATCGCCCAGAGGTTCGACGTTCGCGTCCCCTTCGATGCGCCTATCGTCAAGCGCGCAGACAACGTCATGCTCGCGACGGAGGCCGTGCGCATCTGCCGGGCGGACATCTCAACCTGGTCGCTTCACGTCCTACCGCTCGACCGACCCATCGTCCCGTGGTCGTCGACCTTCGCGAAGGAAGCCTTCCTAGGACGCGATCGTGAGCTCGAAATTCGGCGGAGGTTCGAACGAACAGAAGGCGTGAAGTTCGTCCGGACGGAGCCGCCGACTCTCGACGAGCCGTCTCCCGAAGACACGAAGGAGGAGGCGCGCGCACGGGCAGAATGGCACGAGGAGATCGCGGCCGAGGAGCGCCGCATCATGACGGCGAGCCGCGGATGATGACCCTGCTCGCCTCCCTCGGGGAGATCGCCGCCTTCCGCCTGCGCGTCCTCGCCAAGGCGATCGGCGCGAAGGACGAGACCGCCGAGCGTGAGGCCGCGCGCAAGGCGCTCGACGGCATCACGAACGCGCTTTCGGCCAAGGCGGGTCCCAGTGGTCTACCGGCAAAGGTCGTCCTCCATGCGCGCGGCATCGCGCAGCAGCAGGCCCTGTGCATCAAAGAAGGTGCGCTTGTCGAGGCCGACGTCCTCGCGTGGGCGAGCAACTGGACCACGTGGGTGGCCGCGGTCGACACCTTCCACGAGCGCCTGCGCGCGGCGGCCGAGTCGACGCTAAGCAAGCGTTAAGCAGGAACGTCGCATGGACTGGGACCCCTTCGACGACGTCGACCGGAACGAGGACGACGATCCTGCCGTCCTCCGTCAGCGGGCCATCGAGCGCGCGCGAACGCTCGACCCGCGCGTCGTCATCTGCCTCGGCTGTCGCCAGACGTGCGAGGACTGGATCACCCGGCAGGGCCTCACCGGGGAAGGCTACTGCCGAACGTGCATGACGGAACGGAACCGGGAACGCGCGAACGCCCGCGCGTTCATGGTGCACTTCAAGAAGGCGCTCGAAGGACTCTGGAAGCTCCGCAAGGAGCGCGACGAGAGAGTGGCGAAGGAAATCGCCGACGTGCCGTTTTAGCGGCCTGAAAACTCTTGCATCCGCCGGCCGTCAGCCTTACCGTCCGATTCTGACGGCACGTCCAGACGGTTGAAGAGACCTAGGCGGCCTACGGCCGTCGCCTCCCGAAGGACGCGCAACGAAAGACGAAGAAGGGGACCATGGCAAGTTCAACGGGAATTCAGATCGGCGCCACCAAGAGGCGCGATGCTTTCGAGCTCCGCCCCGAAGATATCACCATCGAGCAGGAGGGCCCGACGCACGCGGACCACGGTGCGCACATGGCGCGCGTATCGCTCCACAACCCGAAGTTCAAGCGCCTCCTCGACTCGATGCGCGCCATCGGGTGGGAGACCGGATCCGTCGCCTTCGTCCATCGCAAGAAAGGCGTACTCGGCTGCTTCGCGGCTGACGGTAAGCGTCGCATCACGGCTTCGCGGATCGTAAACAAGGAGCGGCGTGCGGCCGGGCGTAGCGACGACGACCTCATCACGGTCCTCGCGATCCTAACGGACGAAGGCGACACCGCCGAGAGCATCGCCAACTCGAACCGCGAAGACGATCCCATCCTCGTTCGCGCGCGCAGGTATCTCAAGGCAAAGCGCTCGCTCAGCGATGTCGAGGCCGCGGCGCAGAACGGCCTCACCGTGAAGGAAGCTCACCAAGCGGTCCAGCTCCTCAGCGCCGACCCCGAGATGCAGGATCTCCTGAACGGCAAGGTGATCCCGGTCGACGTCGCCATTCGGATGCTCAAGAAGGGAGCTGCCGCGGTCCGCGAGCAGCTCAACGCCGCCCGCGACGAGTCCGGGTCGGTCGACCCGGCGAAGCTTCGCGGTGCCGCCCGCAAGGTCTCGCAAGAGGCCATCGAGGCAGGCAAGACGAATGGTGTCGTCCAGGACGAGGCCGAGGTCGCGAGCGCGCTCGACGCGCTCGACCAGGAGTGGGACGCCGAGGTGACGCCAAACCCGAGCGACAGCGCCGTGGATGTTCCGGCGGCCGAGGCGCTGAACGGTGCCGCGAACGGAGCTCCGACCGGCGTCCCGCGCGGCAAGGCCAAGGCCATCAAGAACGCCAAGATCGCCGCCGCCAAGAAGAAACTCCGCCTCATGCCGAGGCAAAAGTTCATCGAAGTGCTCAAGGTCCTGAAGAAGGAGAAGGCCGATTCGAAGATCATCGCCTTCTGCGAGTTCCTCCTCGGCAAGAAGAGCGCGCTCAACGATCACCCGAAGCTTCGCAACCTTCTCGTCCCGGAGGAATCATGAAGACGCACGGTTACGAATCCGACCTCGCGGCACTCCGCGCGATCATTACCCTCTACTCCGAGGCCGCCATCGACGCAGGGCGCTGGGTCACGGGCAAGATGGCGACGCGCTCCGGGCGCCACAATGACCTCACCACAGCGAAGGGCTGGCTCGAAGGCATCTGGGCGATCTCGGACACCGACCAGGACATGCGGAGCATCTTCGAGGTCGAAGTGGCCGCGCTTCAACGATCGACGTCGGTCCGTAGCATGGGGCCGGCCATGACGAAGTGGATGGCCATGGTCGTCGACGACGTGAAGGCTCGCCTGGGAGGCGACATGGGACGGCCGCTACCGGACTCGCCGAGCACATGAACCTCAACGACGTCAAGAAGCTGTTTCCGCCCTACGAAATCGACGACTTCGAGCACGTACTCGGTCACGTCTCCAAGGCCGCAGGTAAGCTCCACGGAATCGTCGGCGACGCAGACCACATCAAGTCCAGCTTCAACGTTCCAGGCCACGCGGCCTCGGCGTGGTCGTGTGCTCGAATCGAGCTGGAGAGCTTTCGTGAAGCCGAGAAGTGGCACGGCAAGCCGGCGAGTGTTTACATCGCCGATCTGATCATCTTTGCCGCGAAGCTCGCTGCGCTCTGTCCGAGCGGAGCGATCGACCTGGAGAAGGCTGTCGCAGATCGAGTGGCCGAAGGGCGCAACTATCTGAGACCGAAAGCGTAGAGCGCCATGTCCGCGACCGAAAAAGACTGGAAGCCGGAGCCGCTCCCGCCGCGACCACCGCCAGAGAAGCCTTCCCCGATTCTTGATCCGGCCCTCGCCGAGGAGGCGTTCGTCGATGCCATCAGCGCCCTGCGCGCGCTCGCGGCCATGCGCGACCGGATGGAGGAGGAGAAAGGCTCCATCCAGCTCGACGAGATGACCGAGATCTACCGCGAGGTCTTCCGCGCGTTCGGCGAGGTGAGGCGGCTGCCGCTCACCGCCGAAGAGCAGGCCGCCTGGTGCACGCAGCGAGACGCGATGACGGTCTACAGCGGCACGCGCATGCGTCAGGCAGCGCGCGAGTGGACGGCGATCGGCCAGGCGGTCGTCGAACGCATGAAGGAAGGGAAGCGGACGTGAACTACACCGAAGCCGCCAAGAGACTCGCCGCCGCGCTCAAGACGAAGCTCGCACCCGAAGAGTTCGCGCTCCTCTTCGACATGCTCAGCGACGACGAGTCGGACGTGACGCTCTATCGCGCTCTCGATGGTGCCGGAGGGTCGGACAGCGCAAATGTAGTCGCCGCCTATGCTGCCTACCTGCACGACGAAGCGCATCATGGCGGCGTCGAGCGCATCCAGGCCGAACGAGAGCGACAGGTCGCAGAGGGCTACACGCCCGAGCACGACGACGAGCACGACGGCGGCGAGATGGCCCTGGCCGCCGCGTGCTACGCGGCTTCGGCCGCGCGCGAGCGCATCTACGTGCGCGAGAACTTCGCCGACCAGGTGAGCTTCACCGACCCCTTCCCGTGGTCGAAGGGAGGGCGCGGGTCGACGTGCGAAGACGAGCGCCCGTACAACGGCAACGTCCTCAAGGACCCGACCGACGAAGA
>Ga0210394_10008122_pt1 | contig 10891 bp, 6 predicted proteins | sample IncBWC12MmetaG_FD_160121 | JGI IMG/M metagenome (GOLD analysis project Ga0210394, IMG submission 160121) | Forest soil microbial communities from Barre Woods Harvard Forest LTER site, Petersham, Massachusetts, United States - Inc-BW-C-12-M | ecosystem: Environmental > Terrestrial > Soil >... | reverse complement strand
CGACCAGATCTGCTCGAGGAGCTGTTGGCCGTCGGGCGGCACGGCGGCGGCGTATTCAGCATGGAACAGCTCGCAGAATCCATCGACCACCGAGAGCGGCTGCCGCAGGTCGTGCGAGACGGAGTATGAGAAGGACTCGAGGTCGCGGTTCGCCTGCTCGAGCTCCCGGGTGCGCTCCGCGACGCGTTGCGCGAGCGCCTGGTTCTCGAGGCGCAGGCGGCGCAGGTCCAGCGCCCGCGTGAGCACCGCGAGGAGCTGCGTCACGTTGAAGGGCTTCATGACGTAGTCGACGGCGCCGGCCTTCAGCGCCTCGACCGCGGTCGCGACCGTTGCGTGCCCCGTCATGACGATGCACGCCAGGTCGGGGTCCTGTTCCCGGCAGGTCCGCAGCAGCATGATGCCGTCGATCTCCGGCATCATGAGATCGGTGAGCAGCGCGTCGAAGGGCTCATCCCGCAGCGCCGCGAGGGCCTCGCGCCCGCTCGCGAAGCCGCGCGTCACGTAGCCCTCCGTGCCGAGGATGTCGCACAGCGCGGCCCGCTGCGCCGCCTCGTCGTCGACGATCAGGAGCCGCACGGGGGCCGGCGTGTTCATGCCGATGCCTCGGCAGCCGGGGATGCGGCGGCGGGCACGAGCTCGGCGAGGGTCGCGCGCACCTCGGCCATGCGCGGCGGCTTGGCGAGCACCCGGTCGACGTGCGGCGGGATGTCGTTCTCGGCGAGCAGCCGCTTACCCCAGCCGGTGAGCAGGATCACGGGCGTGCGGCTCGAGGCGGCTTTGATGGCGGCGGCCACCTTGCGGCCGTCCACGTAGGGCATGCCGAGGTCGGTGATGACCACCTCGAAGGGCTTGCCGCTCCTCATGGCGGCGGTGAACGTGTCGATACCCTTCTGGCCTCCGTCCGCCACGCCTACCTCGTGGCCGTCCTCCGTGAGCACGTCGCGCAGCGATTTGATGAGCATCGGATCGTCGTCGACCAGCAGGATCCGCATGCAGCCGAGCGCGGCCGGGCGCGGCTGCTCCTCCGCGGACGGCGCGAACGCCTCGGCCACCGCGAACAGCAGGCGCATCGTCGTACCGACCCGCACCGTGCTCTCGATCTCGAGCTCGGCGCTGTGGCGCTGGATCATGCCGTACACCATCGCCAGCCCGAGGCCGGTGCCGCGCTCGCCCTTGGTCGTGTAGAAGGGCTCGAGGCAGCGGCGCCGGGTCTCTTCGTCCATGCCGATGCCGGTGTCCGTCACCTCGATGCAGACCCGGCGCGGGATCGCTCCCGGCTCGCGCGCCGTGCCGCCGATCAGACGCGTGCGCAGCGTCAGCGTGCCGCCCTCCGGCATGGCATCGACCGCATTGAAGATGAGATTGGTGAGCGCATCGCGGATCTCGACCTCCGCGCCCATGATGGCCGGCAGATCGTCGGCGAGCTCGGTCTTGAGCTGGATGACGACGCCGCGCTGCTGCGGCTGGTCGCTCCAGCGGGCGCGGGTCAGGTTCACGACCTGATCGACCAGGCGGTTGCAACCGACGCGCGCCAGCACCAGCTCGGCGTCCCGCGGCCGGTAGAACTCGCGCATTCGCGCCACGGTCTCGGCGACGTCCTCGATCGCGGTCTGGATGGTCGTGAGGTTGCGCCGGGCGCGCTCACTCAGGTTCGGCTCGCGCTCGAGGAGCGAGGAGGTGTAGATCGCCGCCGGCGACATGGCGTTGTTGATGTCGTGGGCGATGCCGCTTGCCATCTCGCCGAGCGCGCGCAACCGCTCCTGTTGCAGGATGGCCTGCTGCGACTGGCGCAGGTCGTCGTAGGCGCGCTGCAGATTGTCGTACAGCTGTGCCTGGCTGGAGGCGAGCGCCACGTGCTCGCTCAGCTGGCGCAGGAATTCGCAGTCGGCGCTGCTGAAGGAGTCGACGCCGCGCCGCGCTGCCACCAGCACGCCGAAGACCTTCTTTTCCGCGAGCAGCGGCGCGATCACGAGCGCGCGGAAGTCGGCGCTCGCAAAGCGCTGCGGGAACGGGAAGGGCAGCGCTCGGGTGTCCGGCTCGTAGACGAGCTCGCCGGCGACGCAGCGGGCGAGCCCGTTCTGGTCGATCGGGATGCTCTGCTGCTCGGCGAGGACCAGGGCGGGAGCGAGCGCGGTGCTGGCGGGCCCGAGGACGGTGAGAGTGAGTGAGGTCGCGTTCGGCTCATGGACCAGCATGGCCGCAAACTCGGCCGGCAGGTCGTCCTCGACGTGACGCAGCACTACGCGGTAGAGGCTGGGGAGATCGTGGCGTTCGCCGGTCGCACGCGTGATCCGGTGCAAGAGGCTCAACCGCCCCAGCTGGCTGTGGAGCTTGCCCTGATCCGTGGCGATACGCGTCAGCATGTGGTTGAAGGCAAGCGTGAGCTGTGCGAACTCCTGCACCTCGGAGTCAGCGGCGCGCACCGTGTAGTCGCGTTGCTCGGAGACCTGCTGGGCCGTGGCGGCGAGCGCGAGGATCGGCTCCGAGACCACCTTCTGCAGGCGTCTCGAGATGAGGAAAGCTGCCAGGAACGAGAACAGCGTGAAGATCAGGCCGAGGGCCACGAACAGCTGGAAGTGCTCGGTGATCTCGCCGAGGTCTGCCTCGAGGTAGAGGCTCCCGAGACGGCGGCCGTCCTGCACCACCGGCTGTACGCCGCGGAGCTTGCCGTCTTCGAAGCGATAGCCGTCGGCGAGGTGCCCGGTTGTCGGGGGATCTTTGCCGGGGCCGTCGGGATAGGAGGCGATGAGTTGTCCGTTGGTGAGGGTGAGCCGCGCGGACAGCACGTGCGGCTGCGCCTTGAAGGCGGAGAGCGCCTCGCGCGCGTCTTCCGGGTTATCGAAGGCGAGGGCGGCGGTGCTGTTCGCGGCGATCGCCTTGCCGAGGATCTCGAGGTTGCGCAGCGTCAGCTGGCGGAAGGTCCAGTACTCGTAAGCGAAGAACGCCGCGGAGGTCAGCACCAGGATCGCCGCGCAGGTCAGCAGGATGACCTTCATCAGCGTGCTGCGGATCGGCTGCGTGCGGTTCGCCATGCCTCTAGCTCCCTGCGCCCACGATCTCGGCGGGCCGCAACAGCTTCGAGCTGATCGTGAGGTTGTTGGCCTTGGCAGCCGCGAGGTCGATGCGCAGCCGGATGCGGCTCTCCTCCTTGAGGAGCGCGATGACCACGCCGCGGGGCGCCGGGCCCTCGGTGACGGTCAGGACGCTGCGACCCTTCAGACTTTCGAGAATCTCAGGAAGGTGCGCCAGTTCGGCGGCCGGGATGAACAGGATCTGGCAATTGCGCAACCGCGTGGCGTCCGCGTAGCGCTCGACGGCGAGCGGGTGCCCGCCGACGGCCTCGCCGCGCACGACCTCGTCGAGGCTGTTACCGAAGGGATCCTTGCCGAGCACGCCGATCACGAACGGCGCGCGGTCGGCGGTCAGTGCGCCGGGCGGCCACTCAACGAAGTGCGCGAAGTTGAAGAGGAACACGGCCTTGAGCTGATACTCGGCCACCGGTGCGACCGCGCCCATGAGTCCCCACAGAGTGAGGAGCAATGCGAGGCCGAGCGCCCGGGGGCGGGTCGCGAGGTGCTTCAGTATCCCCACGTGATTCGGGCGAACACGCTGCGCACGATCTCCTCGCGCGTCGGGGACGGGTAACCGTATTCCGGATGGTGGTCGTGGAGCAGGTTCTGTCCGGTCACCGAAAGCTCGAGCGTGCGGCTGACCTTCCACGCGAGCCGCGAATCGAGCCCGAAGTAGCTCGGCACGATGCCCACCACGGCTCCGCCCGTCGGCCCGTTGTTGATCCACACGGTGTCGACCCAGCGCAGCGCCGCATCCAGCGTGACACCCCGCGGCAGATCCATGCTCGAGCGCAGCACCACTTGCTGCTGCGGATCGGCGGTCTCGTTGGTGGCGCCGGTAGCGTCCGTGGCCCCGGCCTTCACGTGGATGTTCTCGCGCAGCAGGTCGTAGCCGAGGTGCAGCCGCCACCACTCGCGCATCTGGTAGGAGGCGCTGAGCTCCAGGCCGTAGGTGTCGCCCTCCAGGTTGTTCTCGAACACCACCGGGTAGGGAAAGACGTAGGTGGCGGTGGTGGGAGTCAGGCTGGTACTGCGCAGGTTCTGATAGTCGTTATAGAAAGTGGACAGCGATCCCGTGAGCTTGGATCCGAGCACGGCCCGATAGCCGGCCTCGTAGGCGATCAGCGTCTCGGGCTTGAAGTCGGGATTGCCCGTGAGATAGGCGCTTGGGAACTGATACGGGGGCGGTGCGTCGACGAGACCGCTCGGTACCACGAGGTCGTGGTCATAGCGCGAGGGCGTGCGCACCGCACGGGACACGGCCGCCCAGACGAGTTGCTCGGAGCTCAGGTTCCAGCGAATGCGGACGCTCGGCTCCGTTTCGAAACCGGAGTAGTCGTTGTGCTCGAGCTTGGAGCCGATCGTGAGGGACACGCTGGTCGCGAGCAGGATCTCGTCCTGGAGGAAGCCGCTGTAGAGCGCCTGATCGAGGGCCGCCGGCGTGAAGCGCACTACCGAGGGATCGAAGTCCGCCTCATGCGTGGCGCGATACTCGAGACCCCAGGTGAGGCGCTGGCGCGCGCCCCAGAGGAAGGAATCCTGGAAGTCCAGGTCGGTGGTGTCCAGGTTATCGGTCAGCGATGCGGCGGGGAAGCCGGTGTAGTACTGCGCCGGCGGGCTCGCGGCGAACGGTTGCGAAAGAAAGGTATGGTCGTAGTAGACCTGGAGGCTGAGGGAGTTGCCGCCGGAGGCGCTGTGCGTCCATCGTCCGAGCACGTTGCCGCCCGATTGCCCGGCGTCGCCGATGGCGCCGTCCTCCTCGGTCCCGTTGTAGAGGTCCCCCTGCAGAGTCCAGCGATCCTCCGCGGAGGCCTCGCCATCCACGCGAAATCCGCCGCGTGCCATATGCCAGGCATCCTGCGCATTGCCGCCAGCGCTCGTCACCTCGTCGCCATAGTCGGTGTATTTGCCGTACACGCGCAGTGCAGCGGTGCCGAGCCGGGTGCCGTAGCGCAAGTCTTCCTGCTCGCGCAGCTGCTCGCCGCCCGCCCCACTCGCATACAGCCCCTGCGTATCGGCGGCCGACTTGGTGACGATGTTGATGACGCCGTTCACGGCGTTGGCGCCCCACAACGTGCCGCCCGGGCCGCTGATGACCTCGATCCGATCGATGTCCTCGAGGGGGCAGTCCTGCACGTTCCACAACACGCCGCCGTAGAGCGGTGTGTAGACCACGCGTCCGTCGATCAGTACCAGGAGCTTGTTGGCGAGGTTGGCGTTGAAGCCGCGGGCGCTGATCGCCCAGTCGTGGGCATTGATCTGCGCGACCTCGAGGTTGTCAGCGAGCCGCAGTGCCTCGGGGAGGCTGGTGGCACCCGAGCGGTGGATGTCCTCGGCTGTGATGACCTGAATGGCGGCGGGCGCCTGCAGCAGTCGCTGCGGCCCGCGGGCGACGGAGGTCACCTCGACGTTCATCAGCTCGTCGAGGCTGAGCTGCTTCAGCTCTCCGGTGGAGGCGGTCGCGGTGCTCTGGGCGGCGGTCTCGGGGGCGTGGGCGGCGAGCATGCAGGTGAGGAGAGGGATTGCGAGGTTGCGCCAATCCCTGGCTATGCTGCTCGAGCCCGCGCATTGCTGCGCAGTCCCGGGCTTGGAGTCTGCTCTGGCAAACACCGCGCCTCCATTTCCGCGTGCCAGTCCTTGGAAAGAGAACCAGCTTGCGCCCTCGGAAAATACGGCTGCCGCGGCGCAGCTACCGCTGATTACGTCACATTCTCGCCAATGGGCCGTGCGGGCCCCGGGGCGGCGGGCTGCGCACGCGACCTAGCAAAGAAAGCGGAACTCGCGTCGAACGCCCTTCACACCCACGCGAGTCGTGCGCCGCGCGCTCGCGGCACGGTGCAAAACTGTGATTGCTCTCGCGGATGATCGTGCGGCGCGGAGTTTGAATCGACCCGGAGCTGCACAAGCAGGACGCCCGCATGGAAATGCTCAGCCGTGCTCGATTCCCGAACGGCTCACGGCGGCCTCGGCCTTACCGGGAAGGATTTCCGGTAAGGCCCTTTCTTCACGCCCCCGGGCCCCGCAGCTGCCTGATGCGCATGAGTGCGGCGCTGGCCCTGGCATTCGCGGCGACGATCTCATCGAAAGCGGCCGCCGTGATACCCCCCGCGCTAACGATCCGCAGGGTCTGCGTCACCGCCTCGTAGTAATCGGCCCAAAGCCGCAATTCCTCGGCGCCTTGGTCCCCTGCCGCCTGGTCTGTTAACGGCTCCGTCCGTATAGCCACGGGTCGAGTGTCGGCGACCGCGAGAGCGCGCGCACCCGGTGAAACCCCGGGGTACCTGCCGGAAAACTCCCGGGGCCAACAAGAATTTACCAAGCCTGGGGGGGTGGCGTGATAGCTTGCGCTACACGCCTCGAGTGCTGCTCCGATGGAGCGAGGGACTGTGAGCGATGCGGCGTCTGCTCTGGTGGCAACTCCCGATTTTACTGGCCGCCGCGGCGACGGCCAACGCACAGGTCCCAAATCCGGCGCCGAGCGCACCACCGGAGAATAAGCCGCAGGTTACGGTCACTGCGCCACGCGACGTGCAGGACCTGCCGCAGTTAAAGTCCGACGAGTTCGTCAATTGCATGCGGATGATTGGAGCCGGAGACGTCGACTATGTGCAGGCGAATCTCTGCCAGCATGAGCTCGGAGCGCAAAAACGCGTCGTGGTGGAAGCGTGCGTGAATAGCGACGGGACGACCGCGCTCCCCAGGATCATTCAGGCATGCACGGAGTCGCTGGACCACGATATCTACGAGGGCAACGCGCGCTTTTTTCTGTATGCGGACCGGGCGGCGGCCTATTTTGCCGCAGGCGACAAGCAGCACGCGGTCGACGACTACAACGAAGCCCTCAAACTGGCTTCCAACAACTCCTACGTCTACTACAACCGCGGCGTCTTCTACGCGGCACAGTCCGATGGCGATGCGGCCCTGCGGGACTTCAACACGTCCATAGGGATCAACGCCAAATTTGTCCCGGCGCTCCGCCAGCGCGCCAGAATCTATCTCTCGCGCGGCAATTTCACCGACGCGCGCGAGGACTACTCGAAGGCTATTAATCTTGAGCCCAAGACCGCCGCGTTGTGGAGTGAACGGGGCTACATATCCCTGCGGCTGCGCGACTATGAAAGTGCGGTGAAGGACGAGGCCGAGGCGATTCGCCTCGACCCTAAGCTGGCGCGAGCCTACTACCTGCGCGGCGCAGCCGCGGCGTTCGGAGGCCTCGGCGATTCGGCGCTCAACGACATCAAGACCGCGGTGGACCTCGATCCTTCGCTCGCCACCTACATCAAGACCCAGGGCAAGACCGCCTCACTCGGGCTGCCGCCTTTCTGAGCACCGCATGCTGGAAGTGTGCGTGGATGACATCGACGGCTTTCGGGAGGCCCTGGCGGGCGGCGCAGGCCGGATCGAGCTATGTAGCGCCCTGGTGCTCGGCGGGCTCACGCCATCCGCCGCCCTGATCAGCACGGCCGTCCGCGCCGCTGTTCCCGTGCACGTACTGATCAGGCCTCGCCCTGGCGACTTCATCTATGACGCGGGCGAAGCGGAGCTGATCGGAGCGGATATCCGCGCGGCCGTGGCCGCCGGGGCTGCGGGCGTCGTCATCGGCGCGAGCCGCTCGGATGCGCAGCTCGACACCGCACTCCTCGAGAGGCTGGTACGCATCGCTCATGAGGCTGCTGAACGCCGTGGTCGAGCGGTCGCTCTCACGCTGCATCGGGCTTTCGACTTATGCACGGACCCGATCGGGGCGCTCGAGGCCGCAATCGGTCTTGGGTTTGGGAGAGTGCTGACCTCGGGTGGCGCCGAGTCGGCGCTCGCGGGACGGGAGATGCTGGCTACGCTCGTGCGCCACGCGCGCGGCCGAATTGGGATTCTCGCCGCCGGCGGCATCGGCCCGGAGAATGTCGCCGTCATCCTGGCCACGGGGGTCGACGAGATCCATGCGTCCTGCCAGACGCCGGGGTCCCCGCCCGAGCCGAAGCTCATTGAATTCGGGTTCGCCGGCGCGAGCCAGGGACGTGTCACCTCCGGCTCCGTGAGCGCTCTGGCCTCGGCCATCGCCACCTGGCGCAGGAGTCGGTCCGTATGATTTCCAGGAGAGGATTGATCGCGCTCGGCACGGGGCTTGCGGGCGTTCTCGCCGGGGGTCGGCTGTCATTGGCCGGGAACGCAGCGCGTTACTCCGTGGTCTCGACCTGGGACTTTGGCGCCGCGGCGAACAAGGCCGCGTTCGCCGAGCTCGCGCGCAGCGGCTCGCTGCTCGATGCAGTGGAGCAGGGCGCGCGCGTGCCGGAGGCGGACCCGACTAACCATTCGGTCGGCATGGGTGGATATCCCGACCGCGACGGCCACGTCACGCTCGATGCCATCATCATGGACGACCGCGGACACCTGGGTGCGGTCGCAGCCCTCGAGAACGTGATCCACGCCGTCTCGGTCGCCCGCAAGGTGATGGAACAGACTCCTCACACGCTGCTGGTGGGTGAGGGCGCGACTCAGTTCGCGCTCGAGCAGGGCTTCGCCCGCGAGAGACTCCTCACCCCGGAATCCGCAGCCGCGTGGCGCGAATGGCTGAAGGAATCACATTACGCGCCGCAGGCCAACATCGAGAATCGCAATCACGACACGCTGGGGATTCTCGCGCGCAACGCCGCCGGGCAGCTCGCCGGGGCCTGCACCACATCAGGCATGGCGTTCAAGCTGCGCGGACGGGTCGGAGACTCTCCGCAGTGCGGCGCGGGTCTGTTCGTCGAAGCCGGAGTGGGAGCTGCCACCTCGACCGGCGTGGGCGAAGAGGTCACCCGCATCGCCGGCAGTGCGCGGGTCGTTGCGTCCATGCGGGAGGGGAGGTCGCCCCAGGAAGCGTGTGAAGAGGCCGTCCGGCATCTGATCCGCGTGCGCGGTGAGGCCACGCGGGGCGAGCAGGTCGGATTTCTCGCGCTCTCGGCCGTTGGTGTCGTGGGCGCCTTCGCGCTGCTGTCAGGCTTCACCTACGCAGTCACCGATGAGGCGGGCGAGACGCGCGTACTGCCGGCACCCCACCTCTAGGGCGACCCGGTCGCTCGTAGTACGCTCGCGGGATGAACTCGGTTGGTCTGACCCTGCGCCTGGGAGCCGCCCTGGCGGTGCTCGCCACAGCGCCGGTCTGCGCGGAGCCGGCGGCTTTCGACCTGGTCGGTCCGACGCTCGAGGTTGAGGTCACGCATGGCGCGGCGACGCTCCCCATCTCGCAGGTGCCGAATCTCGCACCCGGCGATCGGCTCTGGCTGAAGGCGGACCTGGGTGGCCAGAACGCGGTGCACTACCTGATGGTGGCGGCGTTCCTGCGCGGATCCACCGAGCCGCCGCCCGAGGGGTGGTTCTTCCGCTGCGACACCTGGCGAGGGAAGTGTCCGAAGGAAGGGATGACGCTCGCGGTGCCCGCCGAAGCGCGGCAACTCCTCATCTTTCTCGCACCCGAGACGGGCGGGGATTTCAGGACGCTGGTGAGCGCCGTGCGCGGCCGGCCGGGTGTGTTCGTGCGGGCATCGCAGGATCTCAATCAAGCCGCGATGGAGCACCTGCGCCTGCAGGTCTACCTGCAGACCGTGCGCCAGCTCGGTAACTCCGATCCCGCGCGGTTGAAGGAAGCGGCGCCGCTCCTCTCCCGCAGTCTCGCCATCCGTGTCGACGAGAAGTGCCTGCAGAAGGCTTCCTCGCTCCAGGCGGCCTGTCTCATGCAGGGGCAGGAGTCGCTGCTGATGACGGACGGCCACGCCGAGTCGGTCACGCAGCAGCTCACCTCAGGCCCGGCAAGCGACCTGGCCATGGAGGCAGGCAATACGCCGCAGTTAAAGTCCGGCTACTACGGACCCTTCATCGGCTCCATGCTCGATATCGCGCGCCTGTTCGATTCCTTTCATACGGCCAAGTATCAGTACATCGCGGCGCTGTCGTCCCCGAGCGGACGCGAGCTCGCGCTCACGCTGAACGCGCCGCCCTCGTTCCATGATCCGAAATCCGTGCTGGTGGTGGCGCTGCCGCCGATCGAGGCTGCGCAGCCTCCGCTGCTGCGGCCCGTCGATATGAAAGAGGTCTACTGCGCGAAGAAGTCCCCGCTGGTGCTCTCCGCCGAGGGAGCGCCGCCGATGTTCGCCGGCGCCTACTCCCGCGACCTGACGCTGCGGGTGACCACGCCGGCGGGAAGGGAGCTCGAGCTTCCGGCGCGGGCTGACGCCACGCAGGGAGGCTTCGCCGTCGACACCTCGGCTCTGCAGGGCGCCGCCCTCGGCGACAGCACGCTCGCCGCGCTCCATGGCGAGTGGGGCTTCGAGAAGTACGACGGACCGAGCTTCACTCTGGTGGACGCCGCGACTCACTCCCCGACGCTTGCGCCGGGCGATGAGGCGGCGCTCATCGTCGGGCGCGAGGACACGGTGCATCTGTTCGTCGGCAGCGCGGCGTGCGTGAGCGGTATCGCGCTCAGCGATGCGGACGGCAAGGAGTCGAAGATCGAGTGGAAGCCGGCGCGGCCGGACGAGGTTGAGGCGAGAATCCCGCTCGTGGAGGCGCAGCCCGGCGAGGTGGCACTCGTGATCCGGGAATATGGCAGTGCGCAGCCCGAGCGCCTGACGCTGCACGCCTACAGCGCGGCGGGCCACCTCGAGGGCTTTACGCTGCACGCCGGCGATGCGAGTGGCGTGCTGCGCGGGGATCGGCTCGATGAGGTCGAGGCGCTCACGCTCAGGGACGTCGCGTTCGCTCCCGAGTCGCTCTCGAGCAGCGGCGGGCACGATGAGCTGTCGATGCGCGACGCCGCAGGCGTCGCGCCGGGCCTCAAGTCC
>Ga0210394_10008118_pt1 | contig 10893 bp, 10 predicted proteins | sample IncBWC12MmetaG_FD_160121 | JGI IMG/M metagenome (GOLD analysis project Ga0210394, IMG submission 160121) | Forest soil microbial communities from Barre Woods Harvard Forest LTER site, Petersham, Massachusetts, United States - Inc-BW-C-12-M | ecosystem: Environmental > Terrestrial > Soil >... | reverse complement strand
CAAATATATTTCTTGACCCACCAATCCAGGGCGCAATCGCACTTTCGAACGGGGAAACCAGAAGTGCCCACAATACAAGCGGAATTGGCGCCGCGATTTGTTGAATCAGCCAACCCAAGAAGCCGCTCTCGGGCGCAATCTCCGTTCGAAACATTGGCATATCGGACTGTCGCGGGCCCATGAACTGTGTCTCAGATCCTATTATCCTCCTGACTTGCGGTAATATTCGTTAGTGCAAACCACCGTGAAAGCGCCGCCGGAGATGACCGTCAAGGCGGTGGCGCTGGGCATCTTTCTGGCTTTCGTCTTCGGATCGGCCAACGCCTACCTGGGAATGAAAGCCGGACAAACCGTTGCCGCCACCATTCCCGCGGCCGTCATCGCGATGGCGCTGTTCCGCATTCCCTGGTTTCGCGGCGGCGTTCTCGAACAGAACATCACGCGCACCGCCGCATCGGTTGGCGAAGCGCTGGTGGCCGGCGCGATCTTCACCATCCCTGCGTTCGTGATGGTCGAAATCGGCGGCCAGCGCCTGTGGAGCGATCTGCGCTCGCACTACTGGGAAGCGACGCTCATCCTGCTGGTTGGCGGACTGATCGGCGTGTTCTTCATCATTCTGCTGCGCCGCCCGCTGTGCGTGGACGCGCCGCTGCCGTGGCCCGAAAGCGTGGCCAGCTACGAAATCGTCAAAGCCGGTGAAGCGTCGGCCAGCAAAGCGCCGCGCTACGTTTTCGGCGCGCTGGGATTCGGCGGACTCATCGAGATCCTCACCGACGAGAAAGGCGCGCAGATCTTTCGCGATTCCATCGACGGCTTTCTCAAGTTTCCGCGCTCCGTCATCCAGCATTTCGATATCGAAAAGAAACCCATCGGCGACGTCACGCATTTCGGCGGCATTCCGTGGTCGACGCCCAGCCTCTCGCCCGCGCTCATCGGCATCGGCTACATCATCGGGCCGGAGCTGTCCTGCATCAACGTCGCGGGCGGCATCATCGCCTGGTGGATACTGATCCCGCTGCTGATGTTCTTCGATCCGGATCTTCCGCGCCGCATCGGTACCACCGATCCCGCGGTCGCCGCCAACACGCTTTGGTTCAACGTCGTACGCCCCATCGCGGTCGGAACGATGTTGGTGGGCGCGGCCAGCACCATGTATTCCATGCGCGAATCGCTATGGACTTCACTGCGCGGCATCTTTAGCGCTTCGGCCGCCGCCACCCACGAGGCTAAAACGATCGATCCCACCGAACGCGATATCCCACCGCGTTGGGTGATCATTTGTACCGCTGTGCTTCTGGTTCCGATCACCGCCATCTACTATTACTTCACACACGGACTCGTTTCCGCGATCGTCTCCGCTGTGATCATGACGGTCACCGGATTTCTGCTTTCGGCGATCGGCGGCTACCTGGTCGGTCTGGTAGGCAGCTCCAACCAGCCGCTGTCGGGATTAACGCTCGCCGCCCTGATTATCGCGGCGCTGGTGATGTTGACCATCGGCGTCACGGGACTCTCGGGAGTCGCGGCCGTGCTTGGTGTAGCGGCTGTGGTGTGCGTTGCGTGCTCGGTGTCTGGGTCGTTGATTCAAGATTTGAAAGCGGGCCATTTGCTTGGCGGCACGCCCTGGAAGATGGAAGTCGTCGAAATCATTTCCGTAATTCTGCTGGCGTTCTTTTTAATGGGCCCCATCATCGCTCTGCACCAAGCCAATCTCGACACCGGCGGCATCGGTGGACGTGCTCTGCCCGCGCCGCAAGCAGGTTTGATGGCCCAATTGGCGAAAGGAATCGTCGGTGGCCAGATGGCTTGGGGACTGCTGGGAATCGGAGGGGCCTTCGGAATAGCGCTGCTCCTGTGCGGCGCACGCTCGCCGATGCTGATCGCTGTCGGAATGTATTTGCCGTTTAGCACCTCCTCGGCGATTTTCGTTGGCGGGCTAATCAAGTGGGTTCTCAATCGCATCTCGGAGAAGCGCAGCGCGGAACAGAAACTGGCGATCGAAGAGAAGGGTACGCTGCTGGCATCCGGCCTGATCGCGGGCGAGGCCATCGTCGGAATCCTGCTGGCCGTCCTGTTCCTCGCGGGAGTTCAGTCAATGGCGACTTTCAGCTTTGTTCCAGCGTGGGGTGGATGGCTATCGCTGATCGGATTTGCAGCGATCGCTTATGTACTGATCCGCATTCCCGCGGTAGCGGATTAGTTATTCTTCGTCAACGACGACCGCGTAGACTTCTCCCGGTCCGTGAACGCCTTTGACCAGGATCTGTTCGATATCGGCCGTGCGGCTGGGGCCGGTGATCAAAACCATGGAGCTGGTTTGATCGGCCGGATGGGGAAGAATGCTGAGCAACTCGTCGAGATTGGCGAGAATGCGCGAGCGCGGAATGATCGCGATGTGAGCCGGTGGTAATAGCGAAATCAGGCGAGCTTCGTTGTGGCTGGAAAGAATGACGAAAGTGCCGGTGGCGGCGAGTGCGTAATCCACGCTGGTGATTCCGATGTCCGCGGCGGCGCACGCTGCCTTCAATTCTTCGCGGTCAGTGAAGGCGCCGTGGACTTGCGGAAGTCCGGTGATGCCGCATTTGCGTAGAACGGGCGAATTCGAGGCAACGACGCTCTTTTGGGCCAGTAATTCGGAGATCGCCGGAATGACGGCGCGCGTATCGCGGACCCGAAAAAACTTTCCGCCCAAGTTTTCCAACTTTTGGCCGAAGAGCTCAGCATAGAGATTGCGATCCATCAGAGGGATTCGCAATGCGGGGGCCGACAGAGGGGCTACCTCGAATTGAGGAGGCTGGCCCGCGGCCCTCTTTAAGGCTCGCCGGACGTTACCGAGGATTTCTTCTCGCGCGGTCATGTGGATCCTTTGCGCGCGGACCACCATTGGTGAAAACTTTGGTTCGCCGGTTCGGGCAGCGTGCGCTGGCTGGCCCATTTCTTCAGCGGGCCAATCTTCGGCACTAACGGATAGAAGAATGATCCCAAGCTGGCGAGGAGCAGATAAATCTTCGGATGCGTCGCGACCCAGGCAAAAAGCTGGAATGCGAACCGCTCCAGACCGCCCGAATCATTCCTTCGCTGGACCTCCGTGACTTCTTCGCGCAGCTTGATCAATAGTCTTGGGATCTCGATCTTGACCGGACAGACTTCCGCGCAAGCGCCGCACAGGCTGGACGCGAATGGCAGCCAGGTATCTTCAGTGACGCCGTGAAACTGCGGGGTGATGATAGCGCCAATGGGCCCCGAGTAAACCCACGGATAATTGTGACCGCCGATCTTGCGGTACACCGGGCAATGGTTGAGGCAAGCGCCGCAGCGGATGCAGTACAGCGACTGGCGTTTCTCCGGATCGGCGAGCAACTTGGTGCGGCCGTTGTCGAGCAGGATCAAGTAAAACTCGTCGGGACCGTCGATTTCGTTGGCGCGACGAGGACCCGAAAGAAATGACGTGTAAGCCGTCAGTGGCTGGCCGGTGGCGCTGCGCCCCAGCAGATTCAGGAAAACCGCGAGATCCTGCGCGCGCGGAATCAACTTCTCGATGCCGGCGATTGCGATGTGAATCTTAGGCGCCGAGGTGCTGAGGCGGGCGTTGCCTTCGTTTTCGACAATGACGACTGCGCCTGAATCGGCGATCAAGAAATTAGCGCCGCTGACGCCGATGTCCGCTTCCAGGAACTTCTGGCGCAAGACGCCGCGGGCGAACTTCGTTTGTTTCTCTATGACCACTTCGTTTTCGGCGCCCAGTTCCCTGGTGAAAACGTCGGCCACGTCGTAGCGCGTGAGATGCAGCGCCGGCGCGACGATGTGATAGGGGCGCTGGTGGGCGAGCTGCAGGATGTACTCGCCGAGATCGGTTTCAACGGCTTCGAGCTGATGTTCTTCCAGGCGCTCGTTGAAATGAATCTCTTCGCTGGTCATGGATTTCGACTTGACCAGCATGTGAACGCCACGTTTTTTGGCGAGATCGAGAACAAAGTCGGCGGCTTCGGCGCCCGTGCGGCAGAAAACGACTTTGCCGCCGTGCGCGATTACGTTTGACTCGAGCTGTTCGAGATAGTAATCGAGGTTCTCGATGGTGTGCTTCTTGATCGCGTTGGCTTCGGTGCGAAGCTGCTGGTAGTGGGGCAGCACGTCGTCACTGACGACGCCGGCCCGATGAGAGATCAAGCGGCGCGTGGCGGTATAGATAGCGAGCTGCAGGCGGGGATCGGCGACGGCCTGCTGAATTTCTGCTTCCGGAGCGCTCATCGGGCCGCCAAGACCTCGGCAAGATGTAGCGTTCGGATCGGGAGCCCCGCGCGATCGATGACGCCTTGGAGTTGCATCAGGCAGCTGGAATCGATGGAGACCACGGTGGACGCGCCGGTCTTTTGAATGGAATCGATCTTGGTGCGCGCCATCGCTCCTGAGACCTCCGGGAATTTGATGGAGAACGTCCCGCCGAAGCCGCAGCACTCTTCGGCAACATCCATTTCAGCGAGCGTGAGGCCCTGCACTTTCGAGAGCAGCTTGCGCGGCCCGGCTTTGATGCGAAGCTCGCGGAGGGCGTGACAACTGTCGTGATAGGTGACGATGCCATCGAATCGCGCGCCAACATCGTCGACGCCGGCTACTTCGAGCAGGAATCGCGAAAACTCCCAGACGCGCGGCTCAAGCGTGTGGACTTCCGAGAGCAGTTTGGGATCGTGCTCGAAAATATCCGCGAAGTGATGCGAGATCATGGACGCGCAAGAGCCCGAGGGCACGATGATGTACTCGGAATCGCGGAAGACGTCGAGGAAATGCCGGGCGATCGTGCGCGCCTCATCCGGATAGCCGGAGTTGAAGGCGGGCTGGCCGCAGCAGGTTTGGGCTTCGGGAAAATGAACCTCGTAACCCAGGCGCTCCAGCACCTCGGTGATGGCGATGCCGACTTGCGGGTAGACCTGATCGACGATGCAGGTGACAAAAAGAGAGACACGCGTGCTCACTGGGGGGAGTTTAACATGCCCGGGGAGTTTAATATGGATGTCGTGGACTTGATCACCGTTGGCGATGTCCAGCCTCGCGAGGAGAACTATCTCGCGCTCGAGCGTGGCGACATTTTGTATTTTCCGCGCACGCCGTTCGAGTTTCCTGAATCGGATCGCGAGCTGTTGCGGAGCACCGGCCTATCGTCGAGTAGCCATCACAAGAACGTCGCTTATCGGCCGGAGGAGGACAAAGTGACGGGGTTCGATCCGGCGGCGGTTCCGGATCCTGGGAAGCTGCGCGACGTGATGCGCGGGTACTCGGAGCGGGCCCTGGCGTTTTTGTGGAAGCTGCTGCCTCAGTATATGGAGAAGGCGCACGTCGATTTCGCGAGCTTTCGTCCGCAGGAGGAGGAGGGTCGCGATCTTCCGACCAAGAAGCGCAACGATCTGCTGCATATCGACGCGTTTCCGACGCGGCCGACCAGGGGCGATATGATCCTGCGATTTTTCACCAACATTCATCAAACGAAGCCACGCGTGTGGACGACGTCGGATCCGTTTGGCGTGATTGCGCCGCGATATGCGAGTGCCGCTGGGTTGGGGGAAGTGGCGAGGCATCCGAAGGGGTCGCTTGGAAGCCGCGTGCTGGGCGCGTTCGGCGGAGTGGAGGCGAAGCGATCGGCATATGACCGGTTCATGCTGGGGTTCCACGATTACTTGAAGTTCAACGGCGAGTATCAGGAGAGTTGCGCGAAATACCGATTCGAGTTTCCGCCGGACTCGACCTGGATGGTGTTCACCGATGTGGTGCCGCACTCGGTATTGTCGGGAAGGTACGCTCTGGAGCAGACTGTGATCGTGCGGCGGGATACGCTGGCGCGGCGGGAGAACGCCCCGATCGAAATTTTGGAGCGGATTTGCGGGAGGCCGCTCGCGTAATTTGATGGAGTTAGCGGAGTAGGTGGCGCAAGTCGGCTAGTTTTGTGTTTGGTGATCATAAATACCCGTTAATGTTTGGGCGGTTGGAGTTGGGGATTGGGGATGAGGGGCTGCGGATCGCGCGTGCATTTGGATCGAGAGTAGCAGGGGCCGGACCGGGATGAGGGGATTGGAGTTCGTAAGCTATTGAGGCGCGGGAAGATTGAGTCGGAGAAACGTGGTCAAAGGCGAGTCCGGATTTTTGTCTTGACATTGTCTGGCAATTGCAGTAGGGTGGGAGTGTAAGGAAAAGCGATGTCGCCCCGAACCGCCCGAAGTGAAAAGCTCGATTTACGACTGACCCGTGAAGCCAAGACGGCCTTGCAGACAGCCGCAGCCGCTTCAAAACGTTCGGTGAGCGAGTTTGTTTTGGAAAGCGCGCTGGCGAGGGCCGATGAAGCCTTGGCCGATCGACGCACTTTTGGTCTGGACGCTGTTCAATGGAAGGCATTCCTTGCCGCACTCGACTCTCCTCCACGGGCGCTGCCCCGTTTGGAGCGTCTCCTCAAAGAACCTGGATTCTTTGATGCCGGCTCAGATCGGTGAGTGAGGTTCGGCGCGTCGAGAAACTGCGACGCGATCACGCAGTGGACGATTTCGACTGCGGCCGCGAGCAGCTCAACAAGTACCTACAGCGCTATGCCTGGCAGAATCAGCAAGCGGGCGCGTCTCAGACTTACGTCGGTGTTGTCGATGACGCCATCATTGGTTTTCACACTCTGGCTGCGGGACAGGTGATGTACGATGACGCCCCGCTAAGGTTAACGAAGGGACTAGCGAGGCACCCAGTGCCATTGATGTTGTTGGCGCGACTGGCAGTGGATCGGCGCTGTCGCAACCAGGGTGTCGGCAAGGCGCTACTGAAAGATGCGATGCTGCGCACTTTGCAGGCCGCTGACATTGCGGGCATCCGAGCGTTGGCGGTGCATGCCAAGGATGACGCGGCCAGGCGCTTTTATGAGCACTTTGATTTCGTGCAGTCGCCGAGCGATCCGATGCACCTGTTCGTTTTGTTGAAGGATGTTCGGCGGGTGGTTTCTGGGTGATCGGGACCAGTGCTCGTGGCCCTCAGCCTAGCTTCGAGCCAGGGCATCCAGACACTAACCGCCAAACACATTCTCAGGGTGCTTTCGGGCGTACCTGACCCATGAATCGTAGATCGGGCTACCACTCACATCGGGTGCACATCCAGCTTCTTTTTCTCGTGCCTTCTTCGTGAGCTCATCGATGCGATCCGCGCGACCGTGACTACGGAGGCACTCGTAATAGTCGCCGCCTGCGGCAATCTCGGAGCGCAAGGGGCTAACGATATCGAATGCTTCTACAAACCAGTCCGCCAAATCGCTTAGGCCAAGCTCGCGAAGGCCCGACTCTGTTTCTTTAACGAGGTTTGGTTCGCCGAAGTTCAGGAAATGCCACCCAATATCATCCAACGTCAGGCTTACGTCCAGATGATGCGTGGCCGCCATAGCCCGAAGACCTATCGGCAATTGACTTATGGCAGATGCGTAAGCATTGTCGTCGCCATATGGATTAGCCTTCACGCGGTCGCTCAAAATGGAAAAGATCTCGGATAAAATGTCCTTGTCGTTCTTGGACAGAACCGCATATAATCGCTGATCGGGAAACTCACGCTCCATACTGCCAGTCTATTGATCTTAGCGGCAGCGACGGTTCGGGGCCGGACGAGCGCTCACGCGTGACACAACATCGTGGTACATACAAGCGAAGACGGCACGCAGGAGTGCGTGGGCCACGCCACAACGGCGTGCGCCACAGCAGCCAAACCAAGTAACCTAAAGATAGAGTGTCCACAGACGTTGCCCCGGTTGTCCCTGCGCCAGGATTAGTTGAGCAGCTCTATTCGGAGCTGGAGCAGAAGATCCGCGCGCTGAGGCCGAAGGACGACCTTTCGCAAACCGAAAAGGCCTACCGGATGGCGGCCGAGGCCCACAAGAACCAGCTGCGGCAGTCGGGCGAGCCGTACATGATTCATCCGCTCCACGTCACGCTGATTCTGGCGGACATGCAGATGGACATGGTGGCCCTGATCACAGGGTTGCTGCACGACACCGTCGAAGACACCAGCCTGAGCCTGGAGCAGATCAAGAAAGAGTTTGGCCCAGAAGTGGCGGCGTGCGTGGATGGCGTCACCAAGCTGAGCAAGCTCAAGCTCTACTCGCGTGAGGAGCGGCAAGCCGAGAACGTCCGCAAGATGCTGCTCGCGATGGTGAACGACATCCGCGTGATCATCGTGAAACTGGCGGACCGTCTGCACAACATGCGCACGCTTGATGCGCTACCGCGTGAGCGGCAAATACGGATAGCGCAGGAGACGGCCGAGATCTACGCGCCGATCGCGCATCGGCTCGGGATGGGCAAAGTCCGCGGCGAGCTGGAAGATCTTTCGTTCCGCTATCTGGAGCCGGAGGCCTGGAGCGACCTGATGCGCGACATCGAGTCGCAACGGGTGCAGAACGAGGAATATCTCACAAAAATGCGGCATGACGTCGAGATAAATCTGCGGCGCGAGAATATTCCGGTGCGCGTGGAGGCGCGCATCAAGCGGCCGTTTTCGGTGTTCCAGAAGATGAAGAAACAGAAGATCGCGCTGGATCAGGTGTACGATTTGCTGGCGCTGCGCATCGTCACGGACTCGGTGAAGAATTGTTACGCGGCGCTGGGCGTGATTCACAACGAATGGCATCCCATCCCGGGACGCATCAAGGATTTCATCGCGATTCCGCGGCCGAACCTGTATCAATCGCTGCATACGTCGGTGATTGGGCCGGGCGGGCGGTCGTTCGAGATTCAAATTCGGACCGAGGAGATGCATCGTCTCGCTGAAGAGGGAATTGCGGCGCACTGGAAATACAAGGAAGGGCGCAAAGGGCCGGGCGCGGACGATCAACGCATCAAGTGGCTGCGGCAGCTGGTGGAATGGCAGCAGGAGATGCGCGATCCGGGCGAGTTCATTTCCACTCTCAAGGTGGATTTGTATCCGGAGGAAGTCTACACTTTCACACCCATGGGCAAGGTGATTCCGCTCCCGCGCGAAGCGACGCCGATCGACTTTGCGTACGCGATTCACAGCGACGTGGGCAACACCTGCGTGGGCGCGAAGGTGAACGGCCGCATTGTGCCGCTGAAGTACAACCTGAAAAATGGCGACGTGGTGGAGATCCTGACGCAGACCGGGCACATGCCGAGCAAGGACTGGCTCGGGATGGTGAAGACGCCGCGGGCACGGAACAAGATTAAGCACCTCATCAACGCCACCGAGCACGCCAAGGCGATCGAGATCGGCCAGAAATACCTGGAGCGCGAAGCGCGGCGGCTGGGCGTATCGCTCGGGAGGATCACGAAGGCGGATATGGAGCGGGTGGCCGGCGAGTACGGTTGCAGCAAAACAGAAGATCTGCATGCCGCGCTCGGGTACGGCAAATTTTCCGCGCGGCAGGTGCTACAGAATCTGGCGCCGGAGGCCACGGAGGCGCAGACCGTGGAAGCGCCCAAGCCAGCGCCCGCGCCATCGGGATCTGGAACGCCGGGCGACGGCGCCGATCTGGTCATCAAGGTGAAAGGCGTCGACGATCTGCTAGTGTATCGGGCGAAGTGCTGCAATCCGATTCGCGGCGAAGGTATCGTGGGGTACGTGACGCGGGGCAAGGGCATCGCGGTGCATTCCAAAAATTGCACCAACGTGCAGAACCTGATGTACGAGGTGGAGCGCAAGATCGACGTGGAATGGGCGCGCGCGGTGACGGAAACATTTCCGGTACGCGTTGTCGTTCACACCGACGACCGTCCGGGCATGTTGAACCAGCTCACTTCGGTGCTGTTCGCCGAGCAAAGCAACATCCGGAGCCTGGAAGCGAGCTCCGATGACAAACGCGGCGACGGCGCCATCATCGATATGACCGTGGAGGTCCGAGACAAGAAGCAGTTGGAGCGCGTGGCGGCGGCCATCCGGCGCATTTCGGGCGTCCGAGACGTCGAGAGAACACAATGATCGAGACACATGATTGAAACCCAGGCCGAACCCGAGCATATCGCCATTTCGAAATCGAAAGGCATCCAGATCGACTGGAAGGATGGGCATCGCAGCCAATATTCGCTAGCCTTTTTGCGCGACGAATGCCCTTGCGCGAGCTGCACCGGAGCGCATGGAACCGAGCCGCAGAAGACTAACCATTCGGCGCCGCCCGCAAGCCCGTTTCAATTGTTTACGCCGACCCTCAAGATGCTGAACGTGGAAGCGGTGGGGCACTACGCGATCCGGATCGATTGGAGCGACGGGCACAACACCGGTATTTATTCGTTCGATCATCTACGTAAGATCTGCGCTTGCGACCAGTGCAAGGCGTAGTTCCTCAGTTCCAGCCGCCGGATTTCAGCGGGGCCGGTTGAGGCGCTGAATCGTCCGAATGCTGAAAAGCAGGCCGCCCGCGAGGACTACAGTGGCGAAAATGAACATCGCGCGCTGCTCCTCGCTGAGGGCCGCAAGCAGGCTGACGACGAAAATGGTGTTGATGGCAAGCGTGGCCGCCATGACAAAAAGCAACGTGTTTAGCATGTGATTCGGTCTCCTGTTATCTAAGACTCCCGCGACACACGTAACAAAGTGATAAGAGGGTAAAAGTTTTGTGCGGGGTCCGGTGTGTTACCAATCGAGCATGACGACCGATCGCATCGTGGTTGTGGGCGCCGGAATTGCCGGCGCGTCCATCGCGTACCATTTGGCGAAGCGGGGCGCAAAAGTTGCGATCGTGGATGCCGTTCGTCCGGGCGCGGGGGCGACCGAGAAATCCTTCGGTTGGATCAACGCGACATTCTCAAAACGTCCCAAGGGCTACTTCGAGCTGAACCAATTGGGAATCGCCGGATGGAGACGCTTGGAGACCGAACTGGGCGGCGAGCTGAAGGTGCAATGGGGCGGGAGCGTGGAGTGGGCTGCCGCGGG
>Ga0210394_10008115_pt1 | contig 10895 bp, 11 predicted proteins | sample IncBWC12MmetaG_FD_160121 | JGI IMG/M metagenome (GOLD analysis project Ga0210394, IMG submission 160121) | Forest soil microbial communities from Barre Woods Harvard Forest LTER site, Petersham, Massachusetts, United States - Inc-BW-C-12-M | ecosystem: Environmental > Terrestrial > Soil >... | reverse complement strand
CGGCGCGAAGCTCACATCGAAGGGCGTGCGCGGAAAGCCGTACCATTTTTCGAGCGCGCCCCAGGTCGCCGCGCCGGCGCCGGCGGTTCTGCCGTGCCAGCCCTGTTCCAAGGCGACGATCTTGCCGCGGCCGGTGTGTTTGAAGGCAAGCTTCAGCGCATTTTCGTTGGCCTCGGCGCCGCTGTTGATCCAAAAGACCGTATCCAGCCCTAAGCCCGCGAACCTGGCCAGGCGGGCGGCGGCGCGCTCGCGGATTCCCAAGGGCACTGCATTGGTTTGAAACGCCATTTGCCGCGCTTGCCGCTCGAGCGCGGCCTGCCATCGCGGATGACCGTAGCCCAAGCCGGCGACGGCATGGCCGCCGTAGAAATCCAAGATCTTGCGGCCGTCGCGCGCGTGCAGCCATACGCCCTCGCCATGAGCCACTTCGATGGGATATTGCGCGAACACTTGCGCCAGATGGCTCTTCAGGGCTTGCGTCGTCAGAGTGGTGGCCACGGCGGGCTTCCTAGGTCCAGCCGGGCGCGGGTCCGGTGAGGCCGGCGGTCTCGGCAAGACCCAAGAGCCGATTCATCCACTGGATGGCACCGCCCGCGGCGCCCTTGTTGAGATTGTCGACGACCGACATGACGGCAATGGAATTGCCGTTGGTTACCGCGCTCAAATTCGAATAATTGCTGGTCGCCACGTCCTTGACCCGCGGCGCGGCATCGCTCACGCGTACGAAGGGACAGTCCTGGTAGTACGTTTCAAGCGCCCGCAGCGCCTGCGCGGTATCGATCGATCTTGAGAGACTGGCTTGCACGGTGACGTGAATGCCGCGCGCGAACGGGCCGGAATGCGCGACGAAATTGAGCTCCGCCTCGACGCCCGTCGCGAGCTTCGCGCAGGCGATGATCTCCGGCACATGACGGTGACTCAAGGCACCGTAGGTGTACAGGTCGCTGTGCCGGTGCGGGTGATGGGTGCCGTCGATGGGTTTGCGGCCCGAACCGGTGCTGCCGGTGATGCCGGTGACGAACAGGCGCTGATCGGTGAGTCCTAAGGCCAACAAAGGCACGATGGCGAGCAGCGTGGCGGTCGCAAAGCATCCGGGATGCGCCACATGCGGCGTCGGCGACTTTGACAAATGTTCCGGGACGGCGCAGGTAAACTCGCGAATTCGTGCCGGGGCGCCGTGCGCGTGCTTGTACACCGCCTCGTAGGCGGCGGCGCTCGAGTAGCGGAAGTCGGCCGAGATGTCGACACAGTGCATGCGAGTGCCCGCCCGCTCGGCCGCGGTCAGCAGACGGTCGATGAGCGCGGCGGCCACGCCGTGCGGCGCGGCGGAAAACAGGGCTGAGCGCGGCGCACCGCGTATCACGGCCTCGATGGCATCGAGGTCGGCGAATTTCAGCTCGGGATAGGCGCTACGCAGGTGTGCGAACGCACCGGCCACCGGAGCGCCGGCCTGACTGTCCGAAAGAATCGCGGCGACCTCGAGCTGCGGATGCCCGGCGATCAGGCGCAGCAGCTCGCCGGCCACGTAGCCGGTACCGCCCAGCACGATCGCCGGAGTGGCGCTCATTCGCCGGCTACTTTGGATTCGCGCACGTGGGCCAATCCTAAGCGCGCGATGATGTGATCGCCGAGGTCCGCCGGACTGCTGATGGCATTGAAGGCTTCGACGTTCATCTGCTCGCGGATGATTTCGACGCCCACTTGATTGTCGGTCGCAGGTCCCGTGACCACGGCGGGCTCGATGCCGAAGCGCTCGCGCAACAGCTTGACGCCGCCCCAAGCGGCAACCGGATCGTTGGCCGACAACACCACCGCGGTCAACGCCGCCTTGATGTCCGGTTCTCGCAGGATGGATTCCACGCCATAGGTGCCCAGGAGCCCATCGCCCAACTCGAACACGATGACGTCAGGCTGTCCGGTCGCCATTTCCGTGAGCATGGTCCGGGTCAGCGCCGGACCGCACTTCGCGGTGGTGGTCACGATGCCGAGGTCGGTGAAAATCATGGTACGCCGCGCGCCCGAATCCTCGAACGCCAATATGTCGCGCCGAAGCGAGACACCCGTCGCTTTGAATGCATCGACAATGAGCCCCCGATGGCGCATGCGCGCGATGATGGCGGAGGCCGCGGCGGTCTTGCCTGCCTCCATGCACGTGCCCGCCAGCGCCACCACCGGCACACCGCGTACGTTCAGGGCGGCATCGTAGTCCAGCGCCTTGTAGCCTGCCTTGGCCGGCACGCCGATGCGCTCACCCAGATAGGGAAAGGTCAGTACTGCCCCGAGCACCTTGCAGTCGAAGGGTTTGCCTTTGTCGGGCGTCGCTGAATCGCAGATGCCGAGGACGCCGCCGATATTCAGCATTTGAATGACGTCCCCCGGTTTGAGCGACGGCGGAATGTGGCCGGAGTAGCCGAACAAGGCCTTGCGATGGCCCAACGCGCCGATCACCACATCGCCGCGCGCCAGCTTCGCCATCCGGCCGCTAGTCAGCTCGAGAGTGTTGTAGGTCGACTTGTTGTTGAGGATCTCGACGACCAACACCATCCCCTCCTCGCAAGCGATGTCGGCGGTGATGCGAATTTCGTGCGACAACGCGCAAGCCTGCGTCACGGAGGCAATTTTGTCGACGACCACGCTACGCATGCCGTTCATGTGTCCGCTCCCGCCGCATGGGCACCGGCACGGTGGTAGAACACCCCGGTCAGGGCCAGCATTTTCGAATAGCCCAGGGCGTCCGTCGGCGTCCATTCGCCCGCGGATTCACCATAGACGCCTTTCGACGCAGCCATCAGCGAATACGGCGAGGCGACGCCCTCCACGAAGATCGATCCAGGCCGGAACAGGACTCTGACCTCGCCGCTCACGCGCGCCTGGGAGGAGAGCAGCAGCGCCTCGATATCGCGGCACACCGGATCCAAATGCTGCCCCTCATGCACCAGGTCGCCATAAGGCTGGGCGACCGCATCCTTGATGCGCGCCTGCTTGCCCGTCAACACCAGCTTCTCGAGTTCGCGATGCGCCGTCAGCAGCACATCCGCCGCGGGCGCTTCGAATGCGACTCGACCCTTGGTGCCGATCACGGTGTCGCCCAAGTGAATGCCGCGGCCGATGCCGAAGGGACCCGCCAGCCGTTCCAGTTCCTCGATGATCGCGACCGCGGAGCGTGCGCTGCCGTCGAGACTCGCCGGAACTCCCCGGTCGAAGCCGATGACGTGGCGCTGCGGAGCGCGCGGCGCCGAGAAAGCATCCTTCGAAAGCACCCATGCGTCATCCGGAATACTGCCCTCGGAAGTCAGCGTTTCCTTGCCGCCGATGGTCACCCCCCACAATCCGCGGTTCACCGAATAGGCCGCGCCGAAGGGCGGAATCGGCAGCCGATGATCTTCGAGATACTTCAATTGTTCCGGCCGCTTGAACGCGCGGTCGCGCACCGGCGCAATGATCTCGAGGTCCGGGCCCAAGGTGCGCAGCGCCACTTCGAACCGCACCTGGTCGTTGCCGGCTGCCGTGCACCCGTGCGCCACCATTTTGGTCCCGAGCGACAGCGCCATTTGCGCGATCGTCTGCGCCTGCAGCACGCGCTCCGCGCCGACGCACAGCGGATAAACCCCGCCGCGGCGCACATTGCCCATCAGCAGATATTTGAGCACTTGCTCGAAATAGGGCGTGCGTGCATCGATGAGATGATGTTCGATGGCGCCCAGTTTCTGCGACCGCTCGGCGAGGGATTGCGCCGCCGCCGCATCGATGCCGCCGGTGTCGACCGTCACGGTGATCACCGGACGCTGATAAGTTTCCTTGAGCCACGGTACGCAGAAGGACGTATCGAGGCCGCCGGAAAAAGCCAAGAGAATGGGCTCGGCGCCCGGCCGTGAAGTCGATGTCATAGGGTTTAGCGTCCGAAAATGGCGAGCAGGCGCAGGCCAAGCTGGCGCTGCTCGCGCGCGCCCGCGGTGGCGATGAATATGGTGTCATCGCCGGAAATGGTGCCGATCACCTCCGGCCAACGGGCGGTGTCGATGGCGACTGCCACGCTTTGCGCCGAACCCACCGTTGTTTTCAAGATCGTCAGATTCGTACCCGCCGTCAAGCGCGCGCTGACGAACTGCTTGAGGGTCGAGAAATCGCTTTTCGGGGCGGCGCCCATCTCGGGCAGCACATAGCGATCGCCCATCTTGGCCACGCCGAGTTCGCGCAGATCCCGGCTCACGCTCGATTGCGTGGCGATATGGCCGTGCTTGCGCAACATCGCGACCAACTCCGTCTGCCGCCCGACCGCCTGCTCGCGAATGATCTTCGCGAGAGCGGAGCGGCGCGCCGGGGCGCTGGTATGGTCGATATCGGCACGGAGCATTTCATCCAACCTGCTGCATAAAATTGCACGCATCCTGCATAAAAATGCAATGCTTGTCAATGCGCAGCGCCGCGCTTTGCGAATACGCTGCGGCGCGCTTTGCGCCGGACCCAAACGGCGGCCCTTGACTATCGGCGAACCGCTCCCAGACTTCGGGTTTCCTCCAGCCGCGATGTGAGCCCATGATCCCATTTTCCGTTCTCGACTTATCCCCGGTGACCGAGGGCGGCAATGCGGCGCAATCGCTGCGCAATACGCTCGATCTGGCCCAGCATGTGGAGAAATGGGGCTATCGGCGCTATTGGCTGGCCGAGCATCACAGCATGCCCGGGATTGCGAGCGCGGCCACGTCGGTCGTGATCTGCCATGTCGCCACTGGAACCCGGACGATCCGTGTCGGTGCCGGCGGAATCATGCTGCCGAATCACTCACCGCTGGTGATCGCCGAGCAATTCGGCACCCTGGAAAGCCTGTTTCCGGGCCGCATCGATCTCGGACTCGGGCGCGCGCCGGGCTCCGATCAGACGACCGCGCAGGCGCTGCGGCGCAATCTCGCGTCCGATCCGGAGCAGTTTCCCCAGGACGTGATGGAGTTGATGGGATATCTGGGACCGCCGGTGCCCGGTCAACGCGTCCTCGCGTTCCCGGGGGTCGGCACCCAAGTGCCGATCTGGATCCTGGGTTCCAGCTTGTTCGGCGCGCAAGTCGCCGCGGCGCTGGGCCTGCCGTTTGCGTTCGCATCGCATTTCGCACCCGCCATGATGCTGCAGGCCATCGACATTTACCGCGCCCGCTTCCGGGCGTCCGCGCAGCTGGAGCGTCCGCACCTCATGCTCGGTTTCAATATTTTTGCGGCGGAATCCGATGCGCAGGCGCGGTTTCTATCAACGTCGATGCAGCAGGCCTTTGTGAACCTGCGCAGCGGCCGGCCGGGGCAATTGCCGCCCCCCGTCGAGGGATACCATGAGCAGCTACCGCCGCAGGCCAAGGCGTTGCTCGCGGATGTGCTCTCGTGCTCCGCCATCGGCTCGCCCAAAACCGTGCGCAGTGCGGTGAAGGCGTTCGTCGAGCGGACCCGGCCCGACGAATTGATGATCACCGCGCAGATATTCGATCACTCCGCTCGCTTGACTTCGTACGAGATCGCCGCCGACATTCAAAAGAGTCTCTAGGCGCAGTCGCGCTGCGGCCGCCGGGTCAATCCCGCAGTCCGAGAAAATCGCGCATGCGCTCGAGCTCCGCCTCGAGACCGGCGCGAAACGTTGCATCACGCGGCGCGCGGCCGCTGCTGTAACCGAAGGCGGCGCGCAGCCCACCATCGACCGCCGCCACGTTGCCCCAGCCAATCACCCGCTCGTGCCACAGCAGGGGCAGCGCGTAGTAGCCGAGCTTGCGCTTCGGCGCGGGCGTATAGGCCTCGAACCGGTAGGCCCAGCCCCAGAAGATTTCGAAGCGGCGGCGATCCCATACGATGGGGTCGAAGGGCGTCAGCAGGCGCACGCTTTGGTCCGGCCGCCAGCGGACCGAGGCCGGCCTGTCCGCGGCCGGCCAATACCAGTCGACGCCCTCCACGCGCGCGCCCGCGAGCCGTTGCTTGGCGCGGGCGAGGGCCTCTGCGCGTTGCCCCCTCCATTGCGGCGCGCCGCCTCCCAAAAGACTGAGGAGCTGGCTTAAGGTGCGCGCCGGCAGCGGCGCATATTTGTGGACCACCACGTCCACCAGCGCGTCCATGCGTGCGCTCGCGGTGGCGGGGTCCGGTATCGCCGCCGGGTCGGGTAGCGCCGCGGGTTCGCGCGCGGCGTAGATGCGCGTGCCGCCTTCACGGCGCGCCACGCGCAACAAGCCGCGGTAGTGCATGACGTCGAGCAATTGCGTGCTCGCGTTCGACGAACCACCGAACCAGTTGCTCACCTTGCCGTGCGCGAAATGCGCGTCCACCTCGCGCGGGTGCACGGCGCCGCGCGCGCGGACGAATGCCAGCACCGCCGCCGCCTGCTCGGCGCGCGCCGCCGTCCAGACCGTGCGCGCCGTGCGCGGATGCATCAATTGGTGATTCGCGCGCGGCAAGTATCCGTAATTGACGAAGAAGTCTTCCTCCAGCGCCAATTTCGGATAGAGACGCTCCAGATCCCCCGCACGATAGCCGGCTACGCGGTGCCGCAGAGTCAGGTCCTGGGCGCGGGCCGGCGCACGGATCGGATCGGCCTGCACGAATCCGAGCTTTGAGATCGCGCGCCCGAGCGTGGTCGGCTTGAACAGCGAACGCGCGATGGCGTAACGACGTAGATGATCCAACCTGACCCGCATCCCGCGATGATATTCCATTCCAAATCACTCATTTCCTAGTACATTGGCGGCGATGCTGGAGACCATTGAAGTAGAAACCCACCTTAAGCCGAACGCCGCGGTGATCTGGCTGCACGGACTCGGCGCCGATGGACATGATTTCGAACCCATCGTTCCCGAGATCGTGCGCCCCGGTGAACGCGCCTGGCGCTTCGTCTTTCCGAACGCGCCGGTCCGCCCGGTGACCCTCAACGGCGGCATGGCCATGCGCGCTTGGTACGATCTCAAGGGGTTGGACCGCAGGGCCGCCGAGGACGCGGCCGGCTTTCGCGATACGGATGCTCTGGTCCGGCAATTGATCGCCAAAGAGGGTGCGCGCGGCATCCCGGCGAATCGCGTGGTGCTTGCCGGGTTTTCGCAAGGCGGTGCCGTGTCGCTGTACACCGCACCGCGTTACCCGGACAAACTGGCCGGCGTCCTGGCCCTGTCCTGCTACTTGCCGCGCGAGAGCACCTTCCTTGCTGAGCGCGCACCGGCCAACGACGCGACCCCGATTTTCATGGCCCACGGGCGCGCCGACACCGTCCTGACCATGAGCTTGGGAACACAGTCGCGCGACTTCCTGAAGGCGCAGGGATATGCCGTGGAGTGGCACGACTACCCGATGGCGCATGCCGTTTGCGCGGCGGAGATCGCCGATATTCGCGAGTTCCTGTTCCGCGTCCTGCCGCAGCAATAGACCGCGGCAGCGATGGCTGCAACGATGGCTGCAAGGTGACAGCGTGGACGACGCGGGCTAAGCTCTGCGGTCCTCCTTCCAACGGGATCGTGTCGTGGCAACTGCACCTTTGTCAGCAACGTCCGCCAAGCAAGCTGCTGCGGCGCAACGATTGAGCGCCGAGGCAAAGAAAGCCGCCAAGCGCGCCGGCGCCGTGAAGCAAGCGCTGCGCGCCGCCAAGGCGGTGCTCAAGCGGGCTCGGAAATTGGCCAAGGCGAGCAAGAAAATTGCCAAACAAGCGAGGAAAAAGGCCAAGGAGGCACGGGCTGCCCTCATGCGCTCCAAGCCGTCAAAGCTAAAGCCAAAGTCCAAATTCAAGCCCAAGTCCGAGCGCAAGTCCAAGCCCAAACCCAAGCCGCCAAAAGCCAAGGCCAAGCGGCCAAAAGCCAAAGCTCTGCGCCGCGCCGCGCCGCCGAAGGCGGCTGCGCGCAAACCCGCTCCGCGCAAGCCCGCCGCGCGCAAGCCGGCGGCGCGTAAACCCGCGCCGCGCAAGCCCGCACAAAGGCCTCAGGCCGCGCCGAAACCCGCCGCCGCGCCCACGCCGCCTAACGCACAGGCGCCGGCCACGGAAGCGGTGATCGAACGCCTGGGAAGCGTCCTGCCGCCCCCTGGCGTCAACGTTGTGGGATGAAGTGGAACAGGACCCCGGGGAATAGCGCCTCGATCGCTAAGGCCAGAAACCACGACGCCAGGAAGCCGATGATCTGCCCCACGACCCACACGCCGAGGGCTTTGCGGGTAGTCAGGCCCTGAATTTCGCTGAGACCCATCACCTGCAGCACGATGCTCCACATCAACAGCAGGACATACGCGATGAACTGCACATGCAGCAGCAGCACGAGGAACCCCTCGGCATCGGGGCGCGGAGTCTCGAGAAACGTGTCCTCCCCGGCTAGCAGCGCAGTCAGCACCCAGATCGCGAGCGACGCCACCATCGGCACGCCGCCGTAGGCGAGCACATGGATCACCTGCTGGGTCGTCGATTTACCTCCGGCGCGAGTACCGAGGCGCTGGTAGATGATCGCCATCAAGAACAGACTCGCCACGCCTGCGACGACGCCATGGGTCACGGAGTTGGCGAGAATCTCAGCCACGCTGCTGTGCGCGCCGGCGCCCAGGGCTCGGTACAGCGCGAGAAAATTACCGACGCCCTGGGCCGACATCAACAGATAGTCGGTGACCCCGGCGGGTCGTGCCGCCAACTCGCGAAACACGCGTCGCGGCCTCAACCAGACATCTTTCAGAGGGTGAACGGGTTCGGTCGGCAGCACTCACGCAGCCTACGCAATCCGTCCAACTGACTCCAGCATCACGCGCAGATGACAGCAGACTTTTTCGGGGCTACTCTCACATTGAGTTCGAACGATCTCCAGGAGAAGAGTGACCATGGCAAAGAAGAGCAAGTCGAAAAAGCGTCCGGTGGCAAAGGCCAAACGCCACGCCGCCAAGAAGAGCGTCGCGAAAAAGAAAGCCCGTCCAGCGAAGGCCAAGTTGAAGTCGAAGGCCAAGAAGGCCGGCAAGGCAGTTAAGGTTGCGAAGAAGGCAGTCAAGGCTGCGCCCAAGAAGGCCAAGCCCAAAGCCAAAGTCGCTGCTGCGAAGCCCGCGCCCAAACCCAGCATGCCGCGTCCGAGCGTGGCCCGGCCGGCTGCACCGCCGGCTCCGGCACCGACGACCGCGCCGCCCGCAGCGCCGGCACCGGAGACATCGGGATCGATGACGCCCCCCGGTACAGAACCATTGGCGTTTTAAAGACTCGCCGAAGGGAAGATTAGGCGCGTATCAGCCCTTGGAGAGGGCGCGCGCCGCTACTGTCCGGGAATATTCGGGTGGCGAGAGACCTCGCGTCGACGCGCAGATGCTCGTCGAGCACGGCTTTGAATACGCTTCGCAGATCGAGGGTCGGCCGCAGGTCCCGGTTATCGAGCAGTGCCGTGCGTGAAAGTCCCGGCCAGTCCGCGATGACGCGGCCGCCGCGCACCGCGCCGCCCGCGAGAAATGCACAGCCGCCGGTCCCATGATCGGTACCTCGGGTGCCGTTCATGGCGGCGGTGCGGCCGAATTCGGTGACGACCAGCACCGCGGTTTGCGGCCACAAGGGCCCCAACTCGTCCGCCAGCGCGCGCAGTGCGTTGTCGAGCCCGTTTAGCCGCTGCGCGAGCGCTCCCTTGGCACCGCCTTGGTTGGCGTGCGTGTCCCAACCGCCCGCTTCGATGACCGCCACTTCGGGACCTCCAAGGCTGCGCATCAAAGTGGCCGCCATGCGCGCCGCACCGCTGACTCGATCGGCTCCCCCGGCTGGGCGCATCGCCGGCACATCCGCCGGGCTGCCGCCATCGTCCGCTAGTTTTTCGGTCTGCACGGCCTCGCTCAATCGCGCCGAAAACCAGTCATCCCGGGAATAAAGATCGGCCAGGCGCGACAGCAGTTCTTCGTCGACATCCGGGGCCGTTTGCGGCGACTTGGAGATCACCGGCGCGTCGCCGCGCAGAATCAGCGGCACGTTCTGGCTGATCGCCACCGCGCGCTCGCCCGGTTGCCCGGCGCCGCGGGGTAAGGCGGCCAGCGCCCGATTGAGCCAGCCGTCGGCCGAGCCCAAGGGCTTCGCCAGTCCGTTCTCCAAGACGTTTTGCCCGTCGAAGTGGGAACGATCGCGATAGGGTGAGGCGACGGCGTGGAAAACCACGAGTTCACCGGCGAGGTAGCGCTGGTGCAGAAACCCCAAGGAGGGATGCAGCCCGAAGCTACCATCGAGTGCCAGCGCACCATCGGCGACGCCCGGCGCGGATATCGCGAGCTCCCGATGCAACCCCACATAAGCCGGGTCGGCGTAAGGCGGTACCGCGGCTAGACCATCCAGCGCTCCGCGCAGCACCACCACCACCAGGCGAGCGGAGCCGCCGGTGTGCGCAAACAACACATCGGGCAGCGCCACGCTCGCCGCCAGGGCCGCGCCGCCCAACAAGAGGCGGCGCCGGGTGGTTCTCATGGAATATGGGCGCATCCGCTATCTCCGCTGAAACTCCGGGCTCATCAACAACAGAGTCAAGCCCTGCGAGGCGGACGAGGCGCGCCGTAGGGCCGTGACCGTTTCCGGGCGCGCATAGGCTCCCAGGCAGGACAGCGCGAGATCCGCTGGATCGAGGCCTTGTTCGTACCGGCCCGCGACCCGCGACGCCCAGAGCACGCGACGCAGGAGAGCATCCGATCCGTCCCAGCTCTTCGCCGTGTCCGGCCAGCCGGCGGGCGATCCCGGGGTGTACTGGCGCTGCCCCAAGAGCTCGAAGGCACGAACCATTTCTTCGGGCTTCTGCGGCGTAGCCGAGAGGGCCCGCAGCGTCGAGAAGACGAAGTCTTCCGGCGTCTTGAATTTGCGCATGTCGGCATCCCAGGCCTCCGGCGCCTCGATCAAGGCCGCATACACGCGCGGCAGATCGCCGCCGGTCTTGATGAAGACACGCGCCACGCGTTCGACCGCGG